>Ga0307441_1000041_pt1 | contig 61421 bp, 56 predicted proteins | sample SalMarWE160420MG_FD_202149 | JGI IMG/M metagenome (GOLD analysis project Ga0307441, IMG submission 202149) | Salt marsh sediment microbial communities from the Plum Island Ecosystem LTER, Massachusetts, United States - WE1604-20 | ecosystem: Environmental > Aquatic > Marine > Intertidal zone >... | reverse complement strand
AGTCATTTAATACCGAAGACCGGCTGAGCAAGGATAGAATAAAAGAGTTATTAAGTGCGGCAGAATAAAATTTTAGTATAGGGACAATTTTTATTTTTGTAATACTTCGGCCAAACCTTCAGGCAAAGTATAAGCGGAAAAATCTTTTTGTATTTTTCTCACATAAATTTTTGCTCGATCTATTTTATCATATTGCAATTCATATAATGCTCTGCGTGCCAGCATTGCCCCAACCTGCATTTCAATAAAATTTTCATAGAAATTTCTATTTTTCGGAAATCTAATTGTAAAGTTCGGATCAGGCGCCGGTACATATTGATTTCCTTTTACGACTTTGAACATAAAAATTTCCGGTACAAGCGTATAACCGCGGGGCAGCGTAAATTGTCCCTTCTGCATTTCATTTTCAAATAATTCAGGCGAAATATAAAAATTTCGTTTATCAATATTCGTGGCTACAAGATCAGTCATTATTTTTCTATAATATGTTTCAAGAAGATTCGGATTGAAATTACCGCCGCTTTCAAATGGAATTAAAGCCTGTAAAAATGAATCAACATCAGGCATCATCTTTTCCAGCAGCTTAGGATGATCGTCATTCAGTTGATGATAGTACCATGATCTTCTTAATAATTCTTTATCAACCACCGTAACATCTGAACGATAATGTTCTGCATATTGAAAGTAATAAGAAGGAGAAACAAAATAGTCCCATTCATAACTGAATACAATCGAGTTTTTTGAGCAATAATTCAAAACGCTTTTCGTATAATCTTCAAAAGTATAAACATCGCTTTGATTCACATTTTCGTAATTAAAGTAAATTTGAACAGCCAAAAAAACAATAATTAAGCTTAAAGATATCATAAAGGGATGTTTTTTTAATTTTAAAATCGAAAGCAGCTGAACAACACCAAATACGGCAAAAAATGCCAGCGAAATATATGCTAGAATAAAATATGAATCGATATCTTTGATATCGTAGTTAATTGCATACAAAACCGTAAATAAAAAAGTAATTAAAACAAAAACGAAAAATTTTCTGGCTTTGATAAATGAAGCTATCAGCCCAACAAAACAAATAAACAGGCTTACAATAAATTCGCTTAGAAGATTTGAAATAAAATAATTAAACTGCTTTTCCGCTGCTGCAGTTGAAGAAAATAGCCATACATGATATTGATCCCCTTCAACATGTCTTAACAGCCTGGTTAAATTATTCGGGTTTCCCCAATCCAGAACGGGATTTTGTGAAGCTCTAATAGGTAGATACGAATAAAGCAAAATCAGAACCGGGATAAATACACAAAGCATCAAGCTTATTCTAATTAAACTGTTTTTATTGAATTTGTATTTATCAAAATAAAGATATGCAATTCCAGGTAATACGAATAACGTTGTCATGTGATTTGAAAATCCAAGAGCCAAAATAGCAGCAAAAATCATCCACGGATTGTTGATTTTAATTTTAGCTGAATCATCTTTATATAGATATGCTTTAATAAGAAAAAGAAAAATCAAATTGAACATAAAAATTTGAAGCGAATAAACTTCAACAGATGTACTTTGAAACCAGAATGTTTTGCTGAAAGCTAAAATTAGGCCTCCTAAAACCGCACCTAAATATCTTTTATTTTCCGGAATATCAACTTTGGGAAGATTTTTAATAGGCTGATTTTGTTTTCCTTTTTTCTTTTTGTTGTCATTTCTTTGCTTCTCAATAAACTTATGAGGAATAAAACTATTAACATTATCAAGTACCAGTTTGGCCGTATATACAAATATACCGACTCCTAAACTGCACCAGATGGAAGTAAGCAAATTAAGCTGATAAATCTTACTGAACGGTAAAGGTATTAAATGAAAGAGATAGCCTAAAATAGTGAATAAAGGATATCCGGTGGGGTGTGCAATACCTAATGTACACTGAACAGCAGCAAGCTCCCCTGAATCAATTTCAACAACAGAGGGTGCTAAGGTAGTTAAATAAACCAGGAATACAGATAATCCTGTTAGTACGGCATAATATTTTTTTAAGAATTTCAATATTTTTTAATGTGTATATTCTTCAAAAATAGTGTAATTGACTTTACAAACTTTATCAAGGTAGTTTTGAAATTTCTTTTTGGATTCAAACTCCAGAAATGTTGAAACCATTAATTTTTTATCTTCACTCGACGGTAATACAGACAAAGTACTGTTAAAAATATTCTGTACGGAAAATTCCAAGTTTTTCAAAAAAATAAAATTAGATTTTAACGAGTTGAGATTTTGAAATTTTTCACCTGATTTTTCCAACAGTTCAATTATTTTAATAATATTTTTTGCCCTGTATTTTAAATACAGATTTTCACCTGTTAAAATTATTGACTGAATTAAAAATTCAATATCGGATAAACCTCCGCGGCTTTTCTTAATGTTAAATGATTCCGGAATTGATCCGATTATTTTTGGATAAAGCTTTTTTCTCATGTCAATAATTTCTTTTTTTGCCAAAGCTTTATCTTCACTTTTAATTCGCAAATTAATTGATTTTGTTAAGCTGTTAAAAATTTTCTTGCTGCCGCATATAAAATTCATTTTGCAGTATGCCTGAAGCTCCCAGATCCTTGATCGATTCTGGATGTATTTTGCAAAACCTTTTAAATCCCAAACCAAAATACTGCTTTTACCTTCGGGCCTAAGCCTGCAGTCCACGTCAAATGGTTTTAAACCTTCCTTTAATTTTATAAGTAAAGCCTGGAAGTTTTTTTGAATTTCCGGATGGGAATTTAAATCATTTACGGCAAAAATTAAATCTATGTCCGAAGCGAAAGTCATTTCTCCCGAACCGAAGCTTCCCAGCGCAGCAATCATAAATTCCCGGTTTATTAAACTGAGTTCCGGGTATTCTTCGACTTTTATTTGGATTGTTTTTAAAAAGTAGGTCTGCAAATGCTTTGAGAGCTGAGTAGATGAAATTAATTTTGAAGTGAATTGAACAATTAGTGTAAAAAGCATTTTCTTTACAGGCAGGATGTCGATACTTTTCCCTGTGACTTTTTCAAATATTCTTCTTGTAATAAAAAATTCCTGTAATTCTTCATCTTCTGCGAAAAGATCAACGGCTTTCTGGGAAAATTCGCATATATATAAGAACGATTTAAAAAAATTATTATCATTAAACTCTTTGTACCAAATTGAAGGTAATGTTATCGATTTAATTATTCTCACAAAATTTTGAAGAACCAGATCGGGATTGATTGATTCTGTAAGGTACCTATTTAAACTTTCTTCAATTTTTTGAAATTCATTTATGGATGCTTTATCAAATTGTTTTTGGCCTAATAATCCCTTGCCTTCCCTAAGATATTGTATATTCTTTATTGCTTTATTAGTGTTTATAAATTCGATATTGAATTGGATTTTCTTTTTAATTTTCAAATTATGATCTATACCTATAACCGAATTGTAAATCTTTTGAATTGATTTCCTATTAACGGAAACAAACTGCCTGAATGAATGAATGTTTTTAAAGTTTAAAAACGAGGTCAGCTTTTCTAACATTTCACCTTCGTTAGGTATAATGTGGGTCTGAGAATCGTTCATTAATTGTAGAAAATGTTCTATTCTGCGGTAAAATATATAAGCATTTGTTAATGTATCGGCCTCATCATCAGAAATCAAATTTGCATTAAATAATTTATTAATAGCATTCAAGGAATTTGATGTCTTAAGATTGCTGTTTTTCCCTCCATTCAAAAGTTGTAAAGCCTGAATAGTAAATTCAATATCTCTTATACCTCCCGGAATTAGTTTTATATTCTCTTCATCACTTAAATTTTTTTCAATATTTATCTTTAGTTTCTTTATTTGCTCTAAAGGGGAAGATGAAAAAGTGACGGGAAAAATAAACGGCTGGAGATAAGTGATAAATGAATTATATAGAGATTTACTTCCGGCAATAAAATCTGCTTTTATAAGCATTTGCCTTTCCCAATCTTCTCCTCTGCTTTCATAATAATTTAAATATTCCGTAATGCTTCTGCATAAAGGAGAATTCCTTCCGTCGGGACGAAGACGGAAATCCACTCTATAAATATATCCGTTGCTTGTTATTGATGATGCACTTTCAATAAAAAGATAAATAGTCTCAGTTAAAATCTGGTTATAATACCATTTATTTCTTATTAAAGAATTTTTATCATAAAAAATAATTACATCTATATCGGAACTGTAATTCAGTTCCCGGCCTCCGAGTTTTCCCAAAGCGATTAAACAATATTTTCGATTCGGGTTTTTGATATTGTATTTTGACAAAATTTCAATGTAGCACAGCCGGAACAGCTCTGAGGCGATTACTTTAGCTAATGTTGATAATTCCTCGGTTATATCTTTTAGACCGGCTTTTCCTAAAATATCTTTTATCCCTATTCTTAATGTCTCTTTTCTCTTTAGCGTTCGTAAAGCATTAACTTTTGCATTAAATGATTTAAATCCGGAAATAGTATTATTAACAGTTTCCGGAAAAATCTTTTTATTTAATTTTATATCTAATGTAGAAGGATTTACTATCCAATAAAAGTATTCCGGGTTTCTAACTAGGATGTCAGTCAGGTAATTGCTATTTGTAGAAATAGCAACCAATATTTCAACATAGTGCGGATATTGAAGACATTCGGTAAGGAGAGTATTTTTATCATACATTGCTAATAAAATTCTTAGCAAATTTGATTCGGAACTAAAAGTAAAGAAGTGATTTGAAATTTCAATTTCGAACAATCGAATTATTTCATCAAAAGTGTCAGGAGCAATATACCCGACTGAATGTTCGGCTAATTTATTAATGAATTCTGATGAGAGTTTATAATTATTTAAACCTTTGTCCACTTCACTTATATCTTAATAAAAAATTAACTTTAAACTAATACAATACCATTTTAAATAGAACAAATAATGATTATCTTAAATCTACTAATATTAAATAAGATTTTTTATGAAATATATTGAAACAGTCCTAATAATTTTTTCAGCTTTATTGTTATCTTCCTGCGGCTCAGGTAAAATACAAAAGAGTTCAGGGTCATCATCTCCTTCCGAAACCTCTCAATCCGAATTACCTGCACATATAGCGGAAAACCAATCTATTGTTACTGCAAAAGTCGAACAAATAAATTCAATAAATAAAAATGATTTCACAATAAAAGTTAAGATTTTAAAAGTGAAAGAAAATCCTGCATATTTAAGTATGGCTGCAGTTGGAGCCACATATATACTAACTCCCAATTATAAGCTGGATGAAAAAAGAGACATAATTCAAACGGAAGAGAATTTTAAGTTATTACATTTATCGAGCTTAAATATTGGAGACACTTTTAAAGCTGTAATCTTTTATGAACAGGGCAAGGGCTGGTTAATAGATAAAGTGTTGTAAAAAGATTGTTCAACAATAACATTTAATTTAAAATCAAATAAACTTTTTAATCTGTTGGAGAAAAGATAAAAAATCGAATTTGGCTTGGGAAAGAATTAAGATCACATAAAAAATAAATATTACAAATTATTATTCGCTTATGAATTTAATTTATTAGTCTGAATAATTATGAAATCTTGATAAAATTATATCCTTAATTCTCATGTCTTATTAATCGGATTGAATACACAAAGAATTTTAAATATTTTTTCTCAACAATCTTAGAAAACAATGAATAAAAAAATTCCGTTAATTAGTGTTATGCTTCTTTCCTTTTTATTTTCTTTCTATGTTTTTAAAAAAGATGTAAATAATGAACAGAAGGAATACTCTTCAAAAAATATAATTGAAAATGAATCCGAAATGGATGAATCGGTAACAGGATATCCCATGGAGGCGGCAAAATGGTACTATGAACAGCGGGCATATCCCTTAGGTTATATCCCAACTAACTGGAGAGAACAAGCGCTGAATCATATAGAAGCATATAATAAACCTAAATATTTGAGGAAAGTAACCCAAGCTTTAACATGGACGGAATTAGGCCCAGGCAATATCGGAGGAAGAATTCGTGCAATTGTTGTTAATCCGACTAATGCTAATATTGTTTATCTCGGATCTGTGAGCGGGGGTATCTGGAAAACAACAAACGGAGGAACCAGTTGGTTCCCTTTAGATGATCATATGGCGAACCTTGCGGTTTGTTCCATGGTTATGGATCCCCACAATTCAAATGTTATTTATGCCGGAACGGGTGAGGGTTTTAATAATTATGATTATATACGAGGAGCGGGCATTTTCAAATCCATCGATGCCGGAGCAACTTGGAATCAACTAAGTTCAACCAATAATTCTAATTTTTATTTTGTTAATCGCTTAGTAATTGACAGTGCAACAAATTCTATTTATGCTGCCACGCGAGCCGGTCTGTTTAAATCAACGGATGGCGGAAGTTCTTTTACCGAATCAATCAATGCTGCTTCCAACAGTGAAGACGGCTGTATGGATGTTATTGTTAATTATACAAATCCTACAACTATTTTTACAACCTTAGGATTATTTACACAATCACAAATCTGGAGAAGCACTGACAGCGGAAATACTTTCAAAGAAAATTATTCTCAATCCGGAATGGGAAGAATTGAAATAGCCGGCTCTTCTTCTAATCCTTTGGTAGCTTATGCTTCCTTTATGGATTTAAAAACTTACCAGGTTGGATTTATGGCATATACTGCTAACGGAGGTAACAATTGGAATTCAATAACCAATATTCCGGGACCCGCAACTGATGGGAGCGCAACTTATACAGGCAAGCAAGGCTGGTACAACAACACTCTCGCCGTAGACCCTACAAATTCTTCTACAATCTGGGCAGGAGGTATAGATTTATGGCGGTCTACAGACAGCGGCACCAACTGGTACCGATTTACTAATGCTTATAAACACGGAGATTTAGCTCCCTTTGTTCATCCCGATATGCATACAATAGTTTTCGCTCCTTCAAATCCCGGCGTTATGTATGTCGGAAATGACGGAGGGATTTATGTAACCGACGGTCTTTCATGGAATGCTATAAACAACAATTTATTCATTACGCAATTTTATTACGGGACAGTTTCACCAACCGGCACAAATTATTATGGAGGGACACAAGACAACTATACTCTTAAATCAACCGGAAGCCAAAATTGGACTAATATCTTAGGGGGAGACGGCGGCGTTGTTCAAGTTGATTATGATAATCCGAATATTATTTATGCAGAACAGCCTAATTTTACTTTCTTTAAATCTTTAAATGGAGGTGCTAAATTCAATTATGCAGATACTGGTATGGCTATAAACACAAGTACACATGAAACTACTGATCGAACATTATTTATTACTCCTTTTACAATGGATCCAAATAATCCTTCAATTCTTATTGCAGGAACTTATAGACTTTGGAAAACTTCAAATAGTGCTTCAACCTGGGATACTTTAAGCGGAGACTTAACCGGGGAAGGTAGCAGTTCTTCCGCTAATGATTATATTTCTGCAATTACAATTGCCAAAGGAAACTCATCTGTTATATATGTCGGTTGTACAAATGGAAAATTATGGTTTACAACTGATGGCGGATCAACTTGGAATGAACGAGATAATAATCTACCAAATGCCTGGTGCAAAGGAATCGCAATTAATAACGGCAATTCTTCAATTGCTTATATAACCTTTTCAGGCTTTTTATCGAATGAAAAAGTATATAAAACTACTGATTATGGAAATACCTGGACTAATGTTTCCGGTGATCTTCCAAATATTCCGGTTAATTGTATATTATTAAATCCTTATGCAAACGGTTATTTGTATGTTGGTACTGATCTCGGTGTTTTTTCGTCAACAAATGACGGAACTAATTGGATTCAAGAGAATAACGGCTTAGCGAATGTTTCCGTTGCCAGCTTAGTTTTTAGAAGTTCCGATACTACAATGTATGCAGCTACACACGGCCGCGGTATGTTTTCTACTTCTTTACCGAATTATGTTACTTCAATTACTCAAACTAATGAACAGGTTCCGGATAATTTTAAGATTTATCAAAATTACCCGAATCCTTTTAATCCGAGTACATCCATTGAATATGAATTACCCAAAAACGGATTTGTAAAATTATTTATATACAATATTAAAGGCGAAGAGATAAATTCTTTAGTTGATAGTTTTCAATCCGCCGGTAGACACAGGGTCGTTTGGAATGGAAAAAATATGATGGGGCAGGATGTTTCCAGCGGCATATATATGTATTCTGTAAAATTCGGAAATAATTTGGAAGTAAAAAAAATGATAAAATTGAAATAAGTACGTACTACTTTTTTTTATACTGCGGCTTTTAAATATTTAGGGTTATAAAGATTGAAATATATGGGGCTCTTTTAATAAAAGATCATGGGTGACTATCATTTTAACCTTAAATTCTGATTTAATAATTAAACGAATAAATATAAGAAATTTGCAAATTATCCATTAGTTCTTAAATTGCATTTCAAGGCTTCAATGGTTAATTTTGAATCTAATTATTCCAACGGAGATTAATTTTAAATGAAAAATATTATTAAAAAAGTAATTGGTGATAAACAGGCTAAAGATCTAAAAAAGCTTTGGCCGGTTGTTGATGAAATTAAAGAAGAGTACGAGAAAATAAAAGACCTTAGTGATGATCAGTTAAAGGCTAAAACTCAGGAATTTAAAGAAAAAATTGAAAACTATACTGCCGAATTGAGACGGCAGATTGAAGAAGTTAAGCTTCAGCTTCAGTCAAATGAAGATGTTGACATGCATTCAATATACGATCAGGTGGATGAACTGGAAGAAGAGCTTAATGAAAAATACGAAGAAATACTGGATGAAATTTTACCTGAAGCATTTGCTGTTGTTAAACTAACATGTGAAAAGTTATTGGGAAAAAGCTGGACAATTGCCGGAAATAAAGTTACTTGGGATATGGTACCCTATGATGTTCAATTAATAGGCGGCGTTGTACTTCATCAGGGTTCAATAGCCGAAATGGCCACCGGCGAAGGAAAAACTTTGGTCGCTACACTTCCAATTTATTTAAATGCTCTAACCGGGAGAGGCGTTCATCTTGTTACCGTTAATGATTACCTAGCTCTGCGTGACAGCGAATGGATGGGAGAAATATTTAAGTTTCACGGATTAACTGTAGGTGTAATCTTAAATACTATGGATCCGGACGAAAGGAAAAAACAATACGAATGCGATATAACATACGGTACAAATAACGAGTTCGGTTTTGATTATTTAAGAGATAATATGGCCACTGAAAAAGAGTTCCAGGTGCAGAGGGGACACAATTACGTCATAGTTGATGAAGTTGATTCTGTTTTGATTGATGAAGCTAGAACTCCTTTAATTATTTCGGGTCCCGTTGAGGTTGATGATCAAAAATTTGATGAAATGAAACCCAGAGTGGAAAAATTATATAGGCTTCAGTCGAAATTTGTTGCAAAGATTGTTCAAGAAGCAGAAGATCTCTTAAATAGTGATGGAAAGGGGAGTGAGAATCAGGCAGGAGTGCAGCTTTTAAGAGCCTATAGAGGTCTGCCTAAGAATAATAAGCTGTCCAAAGTTTTAAGTGATCCTAATAATAAAAAGCTTCTACAAACGACGGAAATGGAATACCTTCGTGAGAAAGCTAAGAACATGTATATTATTGATGATGAGCTTTACTTTGTAATCGATGAAAAAAATAATACGATAGACTTAACGGAAAAAGGAGCAGAAGAAATTTCCAAAGGCAGCGGTATGGAAAAAGACTTCTTTATTCTGCCTGATCTTGGCACCGAAATAAGTAAACTGGAAAACGATTCTACCTTAACAGAAGAACAAAAAATAAAAAAGAAGGATGCGTTGTATAACCGTTATTCCGAAAGCAGTGATCGTATTCATACAATTCATCAATTATTAAAAGCCTATACATTGTTTGAAAAAGATGTTGAATATGTTGTTACGGAAGAAGGCAAAATTGCTATAGTTGATGAATTTACGGGCCGTGTACTGCCGGGTAGAAGATATTCCGACGGGCTCCACCAGGCTATAGAAGCAAAAGAAAGCGTTAAAGTTGAAAAAGACACTCAAACCTTAGCAACCATTACGCTTCAGAATTATTTTAGAATGTATAATAAACTTGCCGGAATGACAGGTACGGCGGAAACTGAAGAAGGCGAATTCTATGAGATTTATAAGCTTGAAGTAGTTGTTGTTCCTACAAACAAACCTGTTGTCAGAGATGATAATGATGATGCGATATATAAAACCAAGAGAGAAAAGTATAATGCTGTTATTGAAGAGATTGAACAGCTTAGGAAAGAAGGCCGTCCGATTCTTGTAGGTACCACTTCGGTTGATGTTTCGGAAACAATCAGCAGAATGCTGAAAAGAAAATCGATTCCTCATAATGTATTAAATGCCAAACAGCATCAGAGAGAGGCTGAAATTGTTGCTCACGCCGGAGAGATTGGCGCGGTAACAATCGCAACGAATATGGCAGGTCGTGGTACGGATATTAAATTGGGCGCGGGTGTTAAAGACAAAGGCGGTCTTTACATACTAGGTACCGAACGTCATGAATCCAGACGAATCGATAGACAGTTAAGAGGCCGTTCCGGTCGTCAGGGTGATCCCGGCACTTCAAAGTTTTACTTGTCGCTTGAAGATGATTTAATGCGGTTGTTCGGAAGTGAAAGAATATCCTCCGTTATGCAGCGAATGGGAATAAAAGAAGGTGAGGTAATTCAACATAGATTAATCACAAAATCTGTTGAAAGAGCTCAGAGGAAAGTTGAAGAAAATAATTTTGCTATTCGTAAAAGACTGCTGGAATACGATGATACGATGAATCAGCAGAGGGAGGTTATTTATACCAGAAGGAAAAGAGCTCTTCAAGGGGATAGATTAAAGGGTGAGATTTTTGAACTGCTTGAGGACTATGTCCAGGATCTTGTAGAAGAAAATTTTGAAAATGTTTCTGCTGATAATATCAAAGAGCAAATTCTGCATAACATGCTGGTCGAAATTAAATTAGAGCCGGTAGAATTTGAAACACTCGGGCATGAAGGAATTGTAAGTAGAATTCTGGAAGAAGCAAAAACCTTCTATAAGAAAAAAGAAGAAATGCTGGGTTCGGAATTAATGGCCAGATTAGAGCGCTATGCAATGTTAAGCGTAATAGACCATAAATGGAAAGAGCATCTTAGGGAAATGGATGATCTTAAAGAAGGTATAGGTTTAAGAGCTTATGGTCAAAGGGATCCTTTGGTCGAATATAAAGTAGAAGCATTTAAATTATTTGCCGATCTTCTCCTGCAAATTAGAAATGAAGTGGTATCCTTTGCCTTTAAATTCTTTCCGCAGGCTCCTGAGGAAGTTCAAACCAAAAGGAAGAGACAGCCGATTGCAAGGTTCAAAGAAATCAAACAGAGTACAAGTAATATCGGAATTTCTTCTGCGGCAAGATCGAGAGGCGACGAACAGACTGCCGGTAAACCTCAGCCGGTGCAGGTTGCCGAAAAAATCGGTAGGAACGATCCTTGTCCGTGCGGAAGCGGGAAAAAATATAAACATTGTCATGGCAGATAATTGAAAGGGGTTTATGAAAAAAATTGAAGCAATAATTCGTCCCTTTAAATTAGACGAAGTAAAAGAAGCTCTGGTTGAAGAAGGAATCCATGGACTTACAATTTCGGAAGTAAGGGGATACGGAAGGCAAAAGGGACATACGGAAACCTACAGGGGGAGCGAATACAGAATCGAGTTTATCCCCAAAATTAAAATTGAAGTAATTGTTGAAGACAGCAAGGCAGAAAATGTTGTAGATGCAATTTTACGCACTGCCAAAACCGGACAGGTTGGAGACGGTAAAATCTTTATATATGATGTTCAAGAGGTAATAAGGATTAGAACTGAAGAAGCAGGGAAGGATGCACTGTAAATTTGCATGCCGGCAGGTAGGATATTTTACCTTTTACTTTTTTACAATCTTTTTTAGCTTCCTTTATGAAATTTAAATTTCATTCGTTAGTAATTAAGATATTATGCTTAATCATATTTACCGCAATGTTTTACAGCTGCGGGGTGTGGCATAATTTTACTACATATTTTAATCTTTATTATGATGCCTCCGATTTTTTCAATCAAGCAGAACAAATCATTAATTCACAGAAAAGAAATTTATTTTCTACCGAAGAATTAAAATTACCTCAAAATGCCAACGCAGACCTGCAAAAAGTTATTGAAAAGTGTTCACAGATCCTACAATTTCATGCTAATAGCAGTTATGTAGATGATGCTCTATTAATGCTTGGAAAATCTTTTTATTATCAGGCAAATTACAGAAAAGCGTTAAGAAAGTTTAACGAATTAATAGTAACTCAACCGCATAGCGATTTAATACTTGAAACGAATCTATGGGTGGGTAAAACCCAGATTCGATTAAAAGATTATGACGACGGTTTAACAACATTAAAATCAGTTAGAGAAACTGCAATTAAACAAGACGAAAGAAAAATCGTACAAGACGCTTTTATTGAAGAAATAAAATATAATATATTACAAACCGACTATCCGGATGCTTTAAATTTGGCGGAAGAGTTCTTAAAATATTCTAAAGATAAGGAGATAAATGCTGAAGTAGCATATGAAATGGGTATCTTGTATGAACAATCAAATGACCTGACTAATGCAATTAAGTCTTTTAAAAGAGTAGATGATTATTCTCCAGATTATGAAACTTTATATAATTCTCTTATTGAACTGGGCAAAGTATTAAGAGAAAATGGTCAGTACCAGAAGGCTATGGATGTTTTCAACAATATGAGAGATGAGAAAAAATATTCCGATTCTTTCGATAATATAGACTTGGAACGCGCAATAACGCTTTTAAAAATGAATAAAGCAGGAGATGCGGTAAATATATTGTTAGCAATTGATACATCCAAAACAAGAAACCAAAGCCAGGGTATTGCCGCATTTCAACTTGGAAGAATATTTAAAAATCATTATAGAAACTTTGACAGCGCCTTAGTGTTTTATAACCAGACAATTAGATCTGTGGTTCCTAAAGAATATATTGATACTGCTAAGTCAAATATAGAAATGTTAAATAAATTTAATAGAATTTTTAATAATTATAAAAATGATCGGAAGGAACTGGAATATGCTTTAAATCCCGAATTATACAAGAAGGATTCAATTGCATATCAAGCGAAACTCCTAAGTGTAAAGGAAGCTGAAAGTGAAAACGAAAGCCACTATCTAGGCATAAATGCTATGCATGAAATGACTGAAGATACTAGTAAGATTAAAGATTCAACTTTAGTAAGAGATTCTTTGCTTGCGTTAGATTCTTTAAGGATAAAGGATTCGTTGAATGCGTTACAAAACAGGGGACTCCAAAACAATGAATATCAAAACAGAAATAATTTAGCTTTGATTAATAAGCTTAAATCAAGAGGAAGAAATTTTAGTAACATAAATCCTAAAGAAAATCAAGCAGAAAAAATTAAAAAAGAAATTGGAAAACCCCCTGTAAGGCCCACTGCCCCTGTTGATACGATTAAAACCAGGATTGTTAAAACAGAATTTGATCTCGGCAACATATTATTTACAGAGTTTAATTTTCCCGATTCGGCGTACACTTATTATCATAATATTATAACCGAATATCCAAATTCACCTTTCCAGGCAAGAGTCTTGTTTGCAATTGGCAGCTACTATTTAACTATCAATGATTCCGTAAGAGCCGATAGTTTATTTAACATTATTTATAACAAATATAAAAATGAAAGCATAGTTAATGCTGCTGCCGATAAGCTGGGTAAACCGTTGATAGATTTTAATTACGATCCTGCCCGGCCTCTATACATTTATGCGTCAACTCAAATGGATAGTGCGGAATACGATTCGTCTATTTCAAACTTTTATAGAATATATCTAACCCATCCTAAATCGCCTTATGCGGCTAAAGCATTATATACAACCGGTTGGATACTTGAAAATAAAATGAATCTAAATGATTCAGCCGTTGTTGTTTACGATACTCTAATTAAAAATTACCCGCATTCTATTTATGCAGCTGCAGTGAATCCCAAAATAATATTTTACAAAAATGAAATTGCCAGAATAAAAAAGATTCATGAGGATTCTCTTAAATATGCCGAATCAGGTAAACTTGATTCACTTAACGCAAAGAGTAAAAATTCCGAAGGATTACAAAATGAATCTTCTAAATTAGCTTTCAAGAATGGCGAGAATAAATCGGAAACGCCGGCTGAAATTGAGGCGGATAAGTTAAAGATTAAAGAATTTCTTAACCGGGCAAATGCTAATTTAAATGCAAATCCGGATACGCTTATTAGGATAAGAGGAGAAGTACAAAAGAAACTGGAACGATAGGGTGCTTTATATTATTGAATATAAAAATTATCGGAAATTGAAATTGCATAGATATTAAATAGGTTTGAATTATTCGTAATGAAGATAAAAGTATAGAGCTTTTTCGTTATTTAATTTTTTAACTTATTTCATTATTATTTTAGTTGAAATTCGGCTTTTACAATATAACCAAGTCTTAATTACTTCCTTAATTGTAGAAAGAGCAATTCAGCATGGTTTATTATATTATACAAAACAATCGTGGAAAAACATTAATTATATCAACCAGAATCGGTTTAAAGCAATTTTGTTTATGTACGACATTAATTTTTTTGCATAATGATATAAGAGGATATAGCTAATTCCGGAATAAATTGTATTTCCTTTTTGCAATGATGAAACCATGAAAAGAAGAGAACTAATCGAACTTATTGAAGAGGGTGAAAGTTTACACTGCGAGTTTAAAAGGAAATTTTCTACTCACGAAAAAATTGCAAGGGAGATGATTGCCTTTGCAAATACCAAGGGGGGATATATTTTATTCGGCATAGACGATAACAAGGAAATTGTTGGAGTGGAAAGTGAAAAATCGGAAACGGATTTTATTATAGATGCAGCTACAAACTATTGTGAGCCGCCGCTAGAGTATTATATAGAATACATAGAAATGTACGGTAAAGAAATAGTTGTTGTGGAAATCCCGGAATCCGAAAAAAAACCACATAGATTACAGGATTACCTGCCTCAGTTTGATATTAATAAGGCAACGGTATTAATACGAGTGAAAGATAAGAGTGTGCAGGCGAGCAAAGAAATGATACGGATAATGAGAGCTCGATACAAAGGTTTAAAACTCACTAAATATTCGATCGGTCCGAATGAGAGAACCGTCTTTGATTATCTCTCCAAGAACGAAGTAATAACAGTTAAAACACTGAGTGAATTAGTAAATATATCCGAGAGACGAGCTTCCAGAACTCTGGTAAAAATGGTGCGAGCTAATTTGCTTATGATTCATACTAAGGATAACGGGGAAGAATATTTTACCGGAATGGAATTGGATCAGTCATTTTAACATTGATCAAAAAGTTTTCTCAACTCGAATATAGAAACACCGTAAGCAACAGCAACATTTAAAGACTGCTTAATTCCATACTGCGGAATTTCAATTGAAAAATCACAAAGATCGATTAATTCATGGGATACCCCTGTAATTTCATTTCCTATAATCAAACATAATGGAAAATCATTTTTATCCAATTTATAATATGGAATGCTTTTATCCGTCAATTCAAGTGCGCATACTTTTATTCCATCACTTTTCATTTTTAAAATTACATCTTTAGGATCTTTTACATATTCCCATTGCACACTTTCAGTTGATCCTAAAGCTGTTTTCAGAATTTCTTTTTTAGGAGGGTGCGGAGTATACCCGCATAAATACAGCTTTTCAATCATTGCCCCGTCAGAAGTTCTAAATATGGAACCGACATTATAATTGCTTCTTATACTATTCAGAACAACATAAACAGGTAATTTTTTTACGGTATGAAGCGTTTCAAGCGTACTTCTATTCTTCGCTATTTCCTCATGGGTCAGCTTTTTCATGAAGTTTATGGATATGTTTCGGTTATTAGTATTTAATCGCTAATTGACCGCAGGCAGCGGCAATATCGTCTCCCTGTGTATTCCTTAACATTACTGTAATGTTTTTGTCCCTAAGTTTTTGCACAAATTCATCAATACGTTCTTTAGGAGTTGATTCCAATTCTGCAGACAAACCGCTCGGATTCATATGCTGTAAAGAATTAAATGGAATTACGTTTATCTTTGAGGGAATTTCACTGCATAATCTGGCTAAAGCATTTATATCTTCTTCCCGGTCATTTATGTCTTTTAACATTACATATTCAAATGTTATTCTTGTGGAAGTTCTTTTTGCATAATACCTGACGGCATCTATATTTTGCTTTAAGTTATACTTAATATTTATAGGCATTATTTTGTCACGAATCTCATCGAAGCACGAATGCAACGACAGTGCTAATTTTACTTTTAAATTTGAATCGGCCAATTCTCTTATTTTAGGAGCAATACCTGCCGTTGATACAGTAATTTTCTTTAAACTTATTCCGGTCGATAATTCTTCTGAAAAGATCTTTAGAGTTTTTAATGTGGCGTTATAATTAAGCAGCGGCTCACCCATACCCATGTAAACTACGTTTGTAATTTTATCTTTTCCGTAATCTTTAGCTGCAAGAACATATTGATCGAAAATTTCACCCGCACTTAAATTTTTTTTATAACCCATTAATCCTGTTGCGCAGAATTTGCAGTCTAATGGGCAACCGGCTTGTGTTGATATACACAGCGTTGTTCTTTTTTCTTCCGGAATGACAACAGATTCAATTTTGTTTGATTCCTCGGTTTCAAAAATATATTTTTTTGTGCCATTAACATCTGATATTACCGAATCCACAAATTTTAATGTTGTTATTTCGGAAAGTTCTCTTAACTCCGCTCGAAGGGTTTTAGGTATGTTTGACATTTCATCAAAGTCAAGAGCTAGGTGATTATACATCCAATTAAATAATTGTTCACCTCTGAATCTCGGCTTGCCGTTTTTTGTAAAGAAATTTTTTAATTCGTCTAAAGTTAAGCCTTTTAATTGTGTTTTTGGAGAAGGATTGGTAGTCACTTTTTTACTTTTCTCTAATGTTAATTCTGTCTTTTCCATGAAACAAATATAAGAATTAGCAAGATTGTAAAAAATTAAAAATATTTGTCAGTGATGTAGGTAATTTATCTGCTTAAAACATTGATATAGACAAATTATTACCTTATTTTCTAATTGACTTTTCAAAATTCAAAATTTCAGTTGCTTTAAAACACAAATTTTAAAGCAATACCTGCCGCAGGGCAGGGTAATTTACTACAAGTAATTATAAATTTTATTGAAGGGAAAATATGAATTTCGATTTTTCTGAAGAGCAATTAATGATCCGAGACACAGCAAGGGAATTTGCTAATGCTGAAATAGCTCCTTCTGCTGTAGAGCGAGATATCAAAGGGGAATTTCCAAAAGACATCGTAAAAAAAATAGGCGAACTGGGATTTTTAGGGATGATGGTTCCGCCTGAATATGGCGGCGCAGGACTCGATACAATCAGCTATGTTTTGGCCATGATTGAGATCTCAAAAGTCGATGCCAGTGTTGGTGTTATAATGTCGGTTAATAATTCTTTAGTCTGTTTCGGATTGGAGGAATATGGATCCGATTTTATAAAAGAAAAATATTTAATACCGTTAGCCAAAGGCGAAAAATTGGGTGCTTTTGCTCTTTCCGAACCTGAAGCCGGCAGTGATGCAACCAAACAAAAAACTACCGCGGATAAAGACGGAAATTTTTATGTTATTAATGGAATGAAAAATTGGATCACCAACGGACAATCCGCTGATTATATTTTACTAATGGCCACAACGGATAAATCAAAAGGTCATCATGGTATTTCTACAATATTAGTGGAAAAAGGAACTCCCGGTTTCGGCTATGGAAAAAAAGAAGATAAAATGGGTATCAGAAGTTCGGATACTTCGTCATTAACCTTTGAAAATTGTAAGGTGCCTGTAGAAAATTTAGTTTGGGAGGAAGGCAAAGGATTCAACTTTGCAATGAATACACTAAACGGTGGAAGAATAGGTATTGCTGCTCAAGCAATTGGAATTGCCGAAGCTTCATTGGATGCAGCTTTAAAATACTCACAACAGAGAAAAGCTTTCGGTCAGACTATTTCTAATTTCCAAGCAATCCAGTTTAAGTTGTCGGATATGGCAATTAAAGTTGATGCAGCTAAGCTTCTTACCTTAAAAGCTGCTGCTTTAAAAGATGCCGGGAAAAGGTTTTATAAGGAAGCGGCCATCGCCAAATTATATGCCTCTAAAATAGCCGTTGAAAATGCATTGGACGCTATTCAAATACACGGCGGTTATGGGTATGTTAGAGAATATCTGGTAGAAAGATATTTGCGTGATGCTAAGATAACCGAAATTTATGAAGGAACCACTGAAATTCAAAAGATCGTTATTTCCAGAGCTTTGTTGGATGGAAAATAAGTTTAATGCTTTAATATTTTCTTTGTTAATAATTTTTTTATTTCCATTTGCAATTTTTGCTCAATCGGAAAACAGTAAATGGGGGAAAGCCGATTATTCTTACCAAATGCCGGATAAATTTGAGCACAGGGATTATAATTTTAAAGAAAAGAATCCAGGGCGGTTTATACTTAAATCTTTTTTAAATGCTTACTGGTATTTCATCTCAGATGTTGACGGGGATAACTGTTCATTTGATCCCACATGTTCACACTTTTTTTTGCTTTCAGTAAAGGAAACGAATATTGTACAGGGTTCCTTAATGTTCTTTGATAGATTTACCAGGGATATGGATATATTCGGAAAAATCAATCGCTATCCTTTTTCATCAAACGGACATTATTACGATCCGCCTTCACTGTATATGTTAAAAAAAGACAGCATTAAATATATTCCTCCCTCTATTATTGTGAAGAATGAATAAGATATTATTCTTGCTTATAATTTTCAGCACTATTTCGTTTTCTCAAGAGAGCAATTCTGCAAAAAGCTTGAATTTGTTCTCTCCTCAAAATATTAAGAAATTTGCCGATTATCTTTTTTGTCAACATGATTATATAAGAGCTTCAATTGAATATGAAGATTTTTTGAAAAGCGGTTATAACGATACCGCAGCTTTTAAAGTAGGAATGGCAAATTTGGAAATGGGGAATTTCAGTATCGCATCAAAAAAATTTTCAAATATTTCGAAAATCTCGGTGTTTTATAATATTTCCAAACTTGAATATTTGCGGGCTAATTTCAGAACCGGTAATTTTAATTATTACAGAAATTTATATGAATCGGAAAATCTAAACCGTGATTACAAATATTTTTTTGAGGCGCGCGAACTTTATAACTTTTCTTATTTATTTTCGGACATTACTTTACCGCAGAAAAAAAATTTTCTTTCATCTTTTACCAAAGAAGAACAGCCTAGGTTGAATCAGTTTTATGATTGGAAAATTAATCCTCCGTATAAAAATCCGGTAACTGCAGCGCTTTTATCGACTGTTATACCCGGTCTGGGTAAAATTTACACCCAAAATTATTCGGATGGGATTTTTGCATTTATAACAGTTGGCCTGCTTGGATATCTGGCTTATTCTGATTTTCATGCAAATCATAATTTTAGAGGCTGGCTGTTCTCGGCTTTAGGTGCAGGATTTTACGGGGGAAATATTTACGGTTCAGCTGCATCTGCCCAGATATATAATGCAAAAATAAGTTTCCAATTTTTTAATGATTTAAAGAATTATTTGGAAGATCATAACTATTTTGTTCCCCTAATCAATTTTTGCAAGTAATTAAAATATGAAGAGCATTTTTTTTATTTTGATTTTTTTTGCTATCGGACCGGAAATCTTTTCTCAAGGTGTTCTTGAAAAGCAATTTAATTACGCAAAAAAATTGTATAATGAGGAAAATTATTTTGATAGTATTACGGAATTTAAAAGACTCCTTTTTTTTGATTCTACTGGGAAATATAAATATACTGCTGATAATTATATAGGAGACGCTTATAAAGCCGGATCAAAGTTTTCGAATGCAATTATTTACTATACATTAGCAGAAATTAATGCCCAAAATTTCAATGATCTATTCAAAGCAAAAATTAATATTATACGTGTAAATATTCTTCGCAGAACCACTAACAGAGCTCTTCAGCTTTTAGATTCATTAAATAACGATAGAAGATTTTTAAGCGAGAAAAAAGAGATCTATTACTGGAAGGGATGGACTTATATATTTGCCGATGAGTGGCATAAAGCCTCGGAAACATTTGCTCTAACAGATAGCAATAAAACTTTACAAGAGTTATGCGAAAAAGTTGATAAAGAAAAATACTCGGTTATTTTTGCACAAATTATTTCTCATTTTATTCCCGGATCCGGGCAGTTTTATACAGGCAATTATTTAAGCGGAATTTTATCTTTGGCCTGGAACGGCTTATGGGGCTATTTAGCTGTTAAGGCATTTATCGATAACAGAATTTTTGACGGATTTATGATAACTAATTTCCTTTGGCTTAGATTTTATAACGGGAATTTGCAGAACTCCAAAAACTTTACGGAAGAAAAAAACTTAAAGATTGTAAATAAAGCTTTAAAATATCTACAGTATGATTATGTTGGTGCAAAACCTTAAAAATTTGAAAAATTATGAGGTTTCAATACTGCTTTATATAAAAAATTAAAGAGGAAAAAAGTAAAAATTGATAAATAATATTATATTCCTTTCCAGATTTATCAGGATTTTACATTTTATGGTTATAGGAGTAAAATTAGCTCACTTCCAACAAAACCATCAACCATTGAGGAGGTAGAATGAAGAAAGGCATGATAGTAGGTTGTTCAATTGCTGGGGGAGTTCTTTTATTATTGGCCATTTTGGTATTCTGGGGAATAAGCACTTATAATAATTTGATAACTTTAAACGAATCGGTAAACCAAAGCTGGAGCCAGGTTGAGAATCAATATCAAAGAAGAGCTGATTTAATTCCGAATTTAGTTAACACTGTTAAAGGCTACGCTAACTTTGAAAAGAACGTTTTAATTGATGTAACTAATGCTAGAGCCAAGGTAAGTCAAATGACAGTTACAAAAGATATATTGGATGATCCGGCGGCTTTTCAAAAATTTCAATCCGTTCAAGGACAGTTAAGCGGAGCCTTGTCTAGGCTGCTTGTTACGGTTGAGAATTATCCGGACCTAAAAGCAAATGAAAACTTTTTAGAACTTCAGGCACAGCTTGAAGGAACGGAAAACAGAATCGCTGTTGAAAGGAGAAAATTTAATGAAACTGTCCAAAGCTACAATACGTCTATCAAACGATTTCCTAATTCCTTATTTGCAGGTTTTTTTAACTTTAAAGACAAACAATATTTTAAGGCTACAACTGGTTCCGAAATACCTCCTAAAGTTCAGTTTTAAATAAATGAAAAAAATTTACTTTTTTTTATTAATTGTTTCCGTTAGTTTTGCTCAGACGAAATTACCTAAGCTGAATAATTATGCAAATGATTTTACAAGTACTTTAACTTCTCAGCAATTAAGTAATTTGGATTATCGACTAAGAACTTTCGACGACTCAACAAGCAACCAATTGGTTGTATTAATCATTCCCACATTAAATGAATATCCTTTGGATGAATATGCCAATGAAACGGCAATTAAAAATAAAATAGGTACCAAAAAAAATGATAACGGGGTTTTGCTTCTGGTAGTAAAAAATGATAAGAAAATTCGCATTGAAGTAGGTTATGGTTTGGAAGGTGCTTTGCCGGATGCTCTTGCAAGTTCAATAATTCGTAATGTTATTATTCCTCATTTTAGAAATGATAATTATTATGCCGGTATAACGGACGGAATAAATGCGATTATGCTTGCTACAAAAGGAGAATACAAAGCAGAAACAAAACCTTCTTCAAGGAGAAATTCCTCTTCCCATATATTTACTTTATTAATGATTATATTTTTTATAATCTCATTTTTCATTAGGGGTGGAAGAAGAGGCCGAGGCGGATTCATTTTTTGGGGTGGAGGTTTCGGCAGCGGAGGCGGATTCGGCAGCAGCGGAGGTTTTAGCGGCGGCGGATTTTCAGGAGGTGGCGGCAGCTTCGGCGGCGGCGGGGCCAGCGGAGGCTGGTAGATTTATTTTTGTTTTTATCAATCTAAAAAAGATCATTGACGTTTTATTTTTGTTTTAGTAAAATTACGCACGAAAAATATTTTATAATTGAATTTATTTTTACTATTAAATAATTTTTGATAGGTGGATTCTAGCAATTTAAATTTTAATCTTCATTTTCTTCCCGAAGAATTGGGAATGACGATAATTGATAAAAGGAGAAAATTATAATGGCAATAAAAATAACAGAGGAATGCATTAACTGCGGTGCTTGCGAACCTGAATGTCCGAATACTGCTATCTATGAAGGCGGTGTGGATTGGGAGTTGGCGGGGAAAGTTTACGGGCAAGATGATGCAGCGCCATCCGGTGCCGTCGGGTTTTATTCTAGTGATTTATTCTTTATTGTGCCTGATAAATGTACGGAATGCAAAGGATTTCATGATGAACCTCAATGTGCCGCTGTGTGTCCTGTTGACTGCTGCATTCCGGATCCTGATCACGATGAAGATGAAAGCACTCTTCTAGCCAGAAAAGATTATCTTGATGGAATTGGCAGATAAAGTAGGAATTAAATTTTTTAAATAGGGTATCTTAGATACCCTTCTAAATTATTATCATATCTATTAACTAATATCTCCGTTTATAACCTATTTAAGTTCAAATTAATTTCCCAATATAAGACCATTTTAGAGAAATCAAATTTTCTAAATTCTCATTATTGAAAATATAAACAATTGGCTTATAAGGCTTTATTGCATAATTGCAGTTTATTTCCCGGCTCCCTCCTTCAATTCATTTAATAAATCAAATGAAAAGTTTGGCATAAAATTGGAAATGTATATCTATAATTATAAAGATTTTTAAATTCACTTAAATTTATTAACTAAATTAAAAGAATCATAAGGAGAAAAAAATGGCTTATAAGATAACTGAGGAATGCATCAACTGTGGTGCATGTGAGCCGGAATGTCCAAACAATGCTATTTATGAAGGTGGGACGAACTGGGAATTTGCAGGAAACAGCTATGGTGAAGGTGATGCTGCCCCATCCGGCGCTACGGGATTCTATTCAAGCGATTATTTCTATGTTGTACCGGATAAGTGTACGGAATGCGAAGGTTTTCATGATGAACCTCAATGTGTTGAAGTATGTCCGGTTGAATGCTGCGTTAAAGATCCGAGTCATGAAGAGGATAAAGCAGCTTTACTCGCTAAAAAAGAAAATCTCGACAGCATAGGACGGTAATTCTTTCTAAAGAATTTATGGGGCATCTTATGATGCCCCTTTCAATTTAAATTTAATTAAACCTTGCATCATATAACTTATCAATTTCCTTTCCCATTTATAATTTCTTCTTTAACTTACAATAAAATATTTTTTATTTTTCAACTTGATTTATCATATCGTTTCTTCTATTTATGAGGGCTTATTATGAAAATAGGTAAATATGAAATTAATTTAATTAATTCCGGTTATTTCGGGCTGGACGGAGGGGCGATGTTCGGTATTATTCCCAAACCTCTTTGGGAAAAAACTAATCCTTCTGATAATGCCAACCGTATAAAATTAGCTACTAGAAATTTATTGCTGGAAAACGGGAACAGAAAAATATTGGTTGATACGGGCATGGGGAATAAATGGGATGAGAAATCAATAAATATTTATGATATTAAGCAGGATAATTTTTCCTTAATCGAAGAACTCGATAAATTTAATGTTAAATCCGAAGATATAACAGATGTTATTCTCACACATCTTCATTTTGATCATACCGGCGGTTCGACAATTCTAAATAATAATAAACTGATCCCTGCTTTTCCGAATGCAAAATATTTTGTCCAGAAAAAAAATTATGAGTGGGCAGTCAACCCGTCTGATAAGGACAAAGGGAGCTATATAAAAGATAATTTTGTTCCCTTGATGGAAGAAGGAGTTTTACGGTTCATAGACGGCGAACAAAATTTTGATGAAGAAATTTCATTTGTAATTGTAAACGGTCATACTTTTTCTCAGCAGATGCTAAAATTATCCGACTCGTCAAATACATTTTTATACTGCGGAGATTTATTCCCAACATCATCTCATATTCCTATTCCTTATATTATGGGCTATGATCTCCAACCTTTAGTAACTGTGGAAGAGAAGAAAAAGATTTTAAATAAAGCTGCGGAAGAAAACTGGAAATTAATTTTCGAACACGATCCCGATTTTTGTTCGGGAACAATTTTAAAAACAGAAAAAGGTTTTAAGGTTAATGAAAAATTTCAGTCTATCTGATTTGATTGATTTAAAAGGTTTCACAAAGGTTTGTAAAATAAGCGAATTAAAGGAAGGGGAAGGCAGAAGGTTTATTATTAATGATGTTGACGTTGCTATATTTAAAGTGGATGGAGAAGTATATGCACTTAGTAATATTTGTCCGCATCAGCATACAGCCTTAATTTATGATGGATTTATTGAGGATGATTTTGTCGTCTGTCCGGTTCACGGATGGATGTTTAATTTGAAAAATGGTTCGATGCCTACAAAGCAAAAAGGTCTTGATTCCTATCCCGTGCAAATTACTGAAGATGTTGTTTATGTTAAGGTAAATAAAAAAGAACTAAATTGGTGAAGCTGTACCAACCTAAATTAATTTTACTCATTCAATTTTGTATAATGAAAATTACCAATGATATATTTATTAAAAAAGCAAAAGAGATCGGTTTCGATCTTATAGGATTTGCAAAAGCAGAAGAACTTAGAGAAGAAATTGAACATTTGAAAGAATGGCTGAATAATGGTTACAATGCCGGAATGAGTTATATGGAACGAAATATTGAAAAAAGAAAAGATGTTGGTAATATTCTAAATAACTCAAAGAGCGTTATTTCTCTGGCAATAAATTATTATACTGATCATCAATATTCAGAGAATAAAAATTTCGGTAAAGTTTCAAGATATGCCTGGGGCACGGACTATCATTTGATAATTTGGGAGAAACTGGATTTACTGGAATCCGAATTAAAAAAAGTCGACCCGTCTTTTGAATGCAGGTTGTACGTAGATACCGGTCCGGTAATGGATAAAGTCTGGGCGGTTAAATCCGGAATCGGCTGGATGGGGAAGCACACAAACGTGATTAATAAAGAATTAGGCAGCTGGATTTTTCTTTCAACTATAATTACAAATTATGAATTTGAGTATTCTTCGGTGATCCCGGATTTTTGCGGGTCATGCACTGCTTGCATAGATGCTTGTCCTACGGATGCAATCATTAAAGAATATTTAGTTGATGCAAATAAATGTATTTCATATTTAACCATTGAAAATAAAAGAGAAATTCCACTACGGTTCAAAGGAAAATTTGAAAATTGGATCTTTGGATGCGATATTTGTCAGGATGTTTGTCCATGGAATAAAAAATTTTCAGAAACAACTTCAATTGCAGAATTTAACCCGAAGGAAGGAAATTCCGAATTAGAATTAGAAAAAGTACTCAATATGAATGAAGCTGAATTTAAAAATAAGTATGACGGAAGTCCGATAAAAAGAGCTAAATTAAAAGGTCTTAAGCGTAATGCTGTTTTTAATCTAATGAGATTAAAAGATTAATAGAAATTTTGAATCCTCAGCCCAAAAACTGAATCAAACTAAATTAAAAAAAATAATTTTATACTGGTCTAAAGGAGATTTTATGGCAGATAATCATCATAAAGTAGTAATTATAGGATCGGGACCCGCAGGTTTTACAGCTGGTATTTATACAGCAAGAGCGAATTTAAATCCCGTTATATTTGAAGGAATGCAGCCGGGAGGTCAGTTAACTATAACAACTGAAGTAGAAAATTACCCGGGATTTGAGGCAGGGATTATGGGACCGGAATTAATGGAAGTTATGAGAAAACAAGCTCAAAAATTCGGAGCAAAATCAATTTATAATGAAGTTACCGGAGTAGATTTTTCTAAAAAACCTTTTGTAATAAAATCATATGATGAAACACATACCGCAGATGCAGTTATAATTTCGACAGGTGCTTCGGCACGGTTATTAAACCTTGAAAGTGAAACAAAGTATATGGGATACGGAGTATCTGCCTGTGCCACTTGCGACGGCTTCTTTTTTAAAGATCAAAAAGTACTTGTAGTAGGAGGAGGAGATACTGCTATGGAAGAAGCAAACTTCCTTACAAAATTCGCTTCTGAGGTAACAATAATTCATCGTCGGGACGAATTCCGTGCTTCAAAAATTATGCTTGACAGGGTCAAGAAAAATCCTAAAATTAAATTTCTTACAAGCAAAGTTATTAAGGAAGTTTTAGGTAAAGAGGAAAAAGGACGTAAAATAATGACCGGGGTTCTCCTTGAAGATACAAAAGATCATTCGACAATGAAAGTCGATACAGACGGTTTGTTTATCGCAATCGGACATAAACCTAATACGGAATTGTTTAAGGGAGTTCTGGATATGGATGAAACCGGTTATCTAAAGGTTAAACCGGGTTCATCTTATACAAACATTCCCGGTGTATTTGCTGCAGGTGATGTTGCAGATAAGAATTATAGACAAGCTGTAACTGCTGCCGGTTCGGGATGTATGGCTGCAATTGATGCTGAAAGGTGGCTGGAAGCTCAGGAGTAAAATTTAGGAGGCTGTCTCAAAAGAGGGAATTTGTCATGCTGAACTTGATTCAGCATCTCTTTTTAGTAGTTATTCGAGTATTTAGATTCCGGGTCAAGCCCGGAATGACAGTTTTGAGACAGCCTCTTTTTTAATTAATTGTTGATTTTTCTAATTTTTTGGCAATAACATTTGCAATCACAAATCCGAGTCCTGTAATTGTGAATAATAAGAAAGGAATCCAATAATCTTTGCCTGTTGAATCCTGTAGGACCATACCCAATCCTAATCCGATTCCGAAAGCAACTACAATAGTACCGATTTTCAATAATCGGAATGGATCTTTTTTACTTTCAAAAAATTGTTTTATAGATTCTGCATCCAAACCTTTTTCTATCAGCATTTGCCTTTCTCTAGACCTAAAGTAAAAATAGGTAGCAAACATTAATCCAATAACCAATACAGTAATTATTGGTATAAAAACTGCAATTACTCCTATTGCCATTTTATTTCTCCTTTTCCTTGTGTTTTATATTTCGACTAACACAATTCAAATTAGGTTACACTTATTTTGTTTCAAATTAATATCTATACTATAACTACTATCTTCAATCTTTTTTTCTCTATCCGTTATGACCACTTAATATAATTTTTGGTTACATGCTTTTTAAAATTGCTTTTAATATATCTACTAGCTAATTTATTTCTTATAAAATTGAATAAATGTATAGTTTTCTTCTCAAGTTACTGGGCGTAACCTGTTTAATAACCGGGGAGTCATAATACGTAAATGAAAAACCTTACAGATTATGAAATTATTGATTCAGTCAAAAGAGGCAATCATTCTGATTTTGCTTTAATTATCGATAGATATAAGAATAAAGCATTTTCCCTTTTGATTAGAATGCTGAAAAATGAAATGGATGCCGAAGAAGTTTTACAGGATTGTTTTTTGAAAGCATTTAAGTCGCTTGAGAGTTTTAGACAGGAATCTAAATTTTCAACATGGTTTTACCGGATAGTTTATAATACTGCTTTAACAAGGCTTTCGGTAAAGAAAAGAAAAATCGAAAACGAAATGTCTTCTATTGATGATTATATTAATATTAAAAGTGATTATGACTTTCACCTGACTGAGAAAAAAGATTTGTCGGAATTTATTCAAACTATACTGGAAAAACTTCCTGCAAATTATGCTTCGGTGATAAATATGTTTTATCTTGATAATATGAGCTGTGAAGAAATTGCATCGGTTATGGAGACTTCGGTTTCAAATATTAAAGTTATGCTTTACAGATCGAGAAATACATTGAGGGATCTTTTACAGAAGAATAATTATATTGAGGAATTGTTATGATTGAGCTGACGGATGATATTTTAAATAAGTACATTGACGGTGATCTGAATATTGATGTTGTGAAGCAAATTCACGAACAACTAAATAATTCGGAAATTGATAGAAAAAGACTAACTGCACTACAGGCAATTCATAATGAACTTAAACAAATAAAGACAATTGAAGTTAAAAACAATTTCACTTCTACCGTAATGGCCAAGCTTTTAAAAAAGGTTAAAGCAAAGAAGAAGGACAGGTACTTTATTTTTTCGATTTCTTCCATATTTGTTTTAAGCAGTCTGGCTATAATCGGATATTTGCTGATAACAGTTGTTGGAAGCAATTCGGGCGGGAATGCTGCAAGTCAAAATTTGGATAATTATGTTAATTATTTTATCCGGTTTCTTTCATCGTTAAAAGAATTATTCACAGCTAAAAATATTTCGATTATAGGTTCAATTATCTCTCTCGGTTTGCTAATAACCGGTTATTTCTTTTTCGAAAACCTGCGCCAATCAAAAAGAAGATTGAGCAAGCTTCATTAAAATTTCCTTAAATAATATATTTGGATAAACGGTTATCAAATGATAACCGTTTTTGTATTATATTTAATCAAAATAAAAATTGATCTATGTTTGTATATTTGAATGTAGAAAATTGCGTAAATGAAATTTTTATTTTTCGGTATTATTAAACGATTTGATAGTAACCATAATACGAGGTCGATTTAATGGTTAAAACAAAAGCAGGATATGTAGCTATACTTGGAAAGCCTAATGCAGGAAAATCAACCTTACTGAATACTTTATTAGGCCAAAAACTTTCTATAACTAACAGTAAGCCGCAAACTACAAGGAAGCGGATATTGGGAATTTTATCCGATCAGTATTATCAAATAATTTTTTTAGATACTCCGGGTATTTTAGAACCTGCCTATCTTCTTCAAGAAAAAATGATGGAAGCGGTCAGCCGCTCAATTAATGATGCAGATATTATTTTGTTAATTCTCGACGTTAATGAAGATCCTGACGGCAGCAAGACATTAAAAGATAATTTCATATTTAAAGCAGTAATAAAAAGCAGTAAACCAAAAGCCCTTATACTTAATAAAGTAGATCTAATTTCTCAGGAAAAAGTCTCTGCGTTAATTTCAAAATTTGAAGAGTCAGGTTCATTTGAAAAAATAATTCCTGTATCGGCGTTGATTGGGTTTAATATACAATCTATCACTGAAACTATTTTAGAGAGTTTACCGGAGAATCCGAAATTTTATCCTGACGATATAGTTGCAGATGAGAATGAAAGGTTTTTCGTTTCCGAAATTATTCGAGAGAAAATTCTTGAATTATATAAAGAAGAAATTCCTTATAGCTGTGAAGTATTAATTGCAGACTTTAAAGAAAGAGACGACAAAAAGAATTTTATCCAAGCTGAAATTGTAGTTGAAAAAGAAAGCCAGAAAGGCATCATAATAGGTAAGCAGGGAACAGCAATAAAAAGACTAGGTCAAATTTCACGGGAAGCAATTGAAGAATTTCTTCAGCACGAAGTATTTCTTGAATTGAGAGTAAAAGTTCGCAGCAAATGGAGATCAGACGAAAAGATGCTCAGGTCTTTCGGTTATTCACCTGATAAAGATTAAAGATTTTAATTAGTTTTGGTTGGTAGTATCCTAATTTATTGAAATTATTAACGAATAAATCAGCCCTCGACTCCGCTCGGGATGATAATTTGAAACCATTTGTCATGGTGAGGGGAGTCGAACCATGACTTAGATAAGCAAATTAGGACACTCCCTTTTGGTTTAATCATAATATAATTCCTAAAAATCTAATAATGAAAAAATATACAGGCGAAGGAATACTTTTATTTGTTACTCTAATATGGGGTGCAACTTTTTTTATTATAAAGGTTGCACTTCAAAATGTTTCTCCAATACTTTTTGTAACTATAAGATTTTCTTTTGCAACTCTTCTGCTTTTACCTTTTATGATTAAGGTAATTAAAAAAATGAATAAGGAAGTTATTGCTGGAGGTGTTTTATTAGGCCTAATGTATTTTCTGGGCTTTGCAACCCAAACAGTCGGACTTAAATATACTTCTGCAACTAAGTCGGGATTTATTACAGGTTCTTTCATCCTTTTCACACCGTTTTTTCAGTTAATGTTTGAAAAGAAAAAACCAAGCGGAAGAAATTTATTGGGTGTATTGTTCGTAATTCTCGGTTTAATTTTTTTATCAAGCAAAGGTTCATCTATATTGGATATTTTTCAGGAAATCGGATCCGGTTTTAATATCGGAGATTTTTTTACGCTTTTATGTGCAATCTTTTATGCCTCCTACCTTGTTTATCTTGATATTATTAGTAAAAAACAAAATTATCTGCCTCTAGTCTTTTTGCAGGTTAGTGTAACGGCAATTTGCGGACTAATTCTTACTTTATTTCTTTCGTTAACTAATTTTGAACCAGTAAAGTTTTCTTTTAATAACAACGTTCTGTTCGCTTTTCTTTATACGGCAATATTAGCTACAATATTAACAACAACTTTACAAACGAAGTACCAAAAAATAGTTACTCCTACAAAGGCAGGAATAATATTTTCATTCGAACCGGTATTTGCTGCGCTGTTTGCTTATCTTGTTATTAACGAAAGAATTTCCCACTTTGGCTTTTTAGGAGGTATACTTATATTTACAGGTCTTTTAGTTACCGAATTGTTTAATAAAAAGAAACCGGAAATTGGCTGAAAATTTAAAACGGGCGGAGATAATAGCTAGCGGACTAGTCCAGGGAGTCGGTTTTAGATATTTTGTGCTCAGAAAAGCAGGAAGTCTAGGCGTAACCGGATTTGTGAAAAATCTATATTCAGGTGAAGTCTTAACGGTTGCTGAAGGTGAAGTTGCAATGATCGAAGAACTTTTCAAACAAATAAGAATCGGGCCTTCCCATGCTTCAGTATCAAATTGTACTATCGAATGGTCCGAGTATAAAAATGAATTTAAAGGTTTTGAGGTACGATATTGACCCAGGAAATCAGAACCGGCATTGGATTCGATGTACACGCATTTGCTGAAAATAGAAAACTGATTATAGGCGGTGTAAATATCCCGTTTGAAAAAGGACTTCTCGGTCACTCAGATGCCGATGTCCTCTCGCATGCAATTAGCGATGCTTTACTCGGTGCCGCTGCTTTAGGCGATATAGGGCAGCATTTCCCGGATAATGATGAACTATACAAAAATGCCGACAGCTTAAATTTATTACAAAAAGTATATGAACTAGTTAAGCAAAAAGGTTATATAATAGGAAATGTTGATGCAGTTGTTGTAATGCAAAGACCGAAACTATTTCCATTTATAAAAAAAATTAGGGAAAACATCGCCGGCATCCTTGAGGCAGATATTGAACAAATTTCTATCAAGGCTACAACCACGGAAAAACTCGGATTCACCGGCAGGGAAGAAGGAGTTTCGGCTTTAGCAAACGTCTTAATTCATAAACAAAAATAATATGCTTGAGAATATTCTAGATTTTATTTCTGCATTAAGTCCTTTCTGGATTTATGTAACACTTTTCTTTTTTTCTTTTATTGAAAATGTTTTCCCTCCTTCACCAAGCGACCTGGTTGTTGTAGTAGGTGGTTCGTTAATCGTATCGCATTCAATTCATTTTATCCCGACTCTTATTTTAACAAGCTTTGGAAGTGTATTGGGATTTATGGCATTGTTCTTTATCGGTTCACAACTTGATAAGAAAGTTGTAAGAGCAGGTAAAATAAAATTTATCTCCACGGAAGGACTTGATAAAGTTGAGCATTGGTTTATGAAATACGGGTATTTAATAATTCTAATAAACAGGTTTTTACCGGGGACCCGTTCAGTTATTTCTCTATTCGGAGGATTAAGTGAATTGGATGCAAAAAAGACTGCAATTCTGGCAACAATCAGTGCATTGGCATGGAATTCAATTATAATTTATCTCGGAATTCTTTTCGGAAGAAATATTGCAGTAGTTGATAAATATTTATCAGCTTACAGCAATATTGTTATAGGTATCACTGCTCTCATAATTTTAATTTACATTTTTAGATATTTCCTATCTAGAAGAAAACGGCTTAAGGATTGAAAATTATTTTTTGGAAAAATAGATTGAAGCTTTCACCTGAAGAGAAAGCAAAAAAGAATAAAGAAAGATTATTATTAGTTCTTAGCGGAATAATGATGGGAATAAGCTTCCCGCCGTTTCCGTTCCCTTTTTGTCTCCTTTTATTTTTCGGTCTTGTCCCTTATTTGTATGTTATCGAAAAAAGAGAATCTTTAGCCGAAATTAATAAAGCTACTTATTTAACATTTTTTGTATTCAGCGTGATTACTTTGTATTGGGTAGGAAGCTGGCAAAAAACTGCCGATCCGTTTTTAATGATTGCCGGCGGAACATTATTGTTTTTCGAACCTCTTTTATTCCTAATACCTTCTACACTTTTATATTTATCCAGGAAAGTTTTTCCATCTAAAAATATTATTTTTTTATTTCCTCTATTTTGGGTTACATATGAATATCTTTATATGCTTACGGATGCCAGCTTTCCCTGGCTCACATTGGGAAACGGATTAGCTCATTTTGTCGTTTTTATCCAGATTGCAGATATAATCGGCGCCGTCGGCTTATCCCTTGTTATCGTTTATATAAATATATTTTTATACAAAGCATTTATCAATTATAAAAGTTCGAGGAAAAAGTTTACATTTAACTTAACTGCTGCTTTATTAATTTTTGTTTTTATATTATCATACGGAATTTATAAATACACCACCTTCAAAGTTTCAAATAAAACCATAAAAGTAGGATTAATTCAGCCTAATCTAAATCCCTGGAAAAAATGGGAAGGAGGTAACTTAAATGAATTGACAAACCTTTATCTGACTTTATCCCGCAAAGCAGTAGATAAGGGTGCTAAATTAGTGGTTTGGCCGGAAACTTCTTTACCTGTATTTCTATTGGATGGGAATTATGGTGATTTGGTTGATTCAATTTACAACTTTGTACGTAAAAAAAATGTTTACCTTCTTACGGGAATGCCTGATGTAAAATATTATTATAAAGGAAGTAAAATTCCGTCTGATGCTAGAGAATCAACTAATGGTGATTTTTATTATACGACTTACAATGGAATATTATTGTTTTCTCCAAATACATGGAAAGTACAGACTTATGATAAAATGAAACTGGTTCCATTTGGAGAAAGAGTTCCTTTTGTTGATGCACTGCCATTCCTCGGTAAAATTATTAAATGGGGTGTTGGTATAAGCAGCTGGAATAAAGGAAGAGACACGGTCAATTTTGAAATTCCAAATCCAAATTATAAAAGTGGGATTAAGAATTCCGGTGTCTCTGATTCAATAAGTATAAATGGATTGGTTTGTTTTGAATCCGTTTTCCCTTACTTTGTTACTGATTTTATTCGAAAGGGTGCGAAGCTTATTGCTGTTGTTACAAATGACAGCTGGTATGGAAAATCAAGCGGACCTTACCAGCATAAAGAAATTGCCGTGCTTCGAGCGATTGAAAACAGGCGCACGGTGATTAGAGCTGCTAACGGCGGAATAAGCTGTATAATAAATCCTGTAGGAAGAACTATAATTGAATCTAAGCTTTTTACTAAAACATATCTGGTCGGAAATGTTCCGCTTGAAAATGTTGAAACTTTTTTTACGAAATATCCTTTGATAATTCCTGTTCTCTCTTCAGTTATTTCTCTTTGGATATTCGGAATATTTTTACTTAAAAAAATTAAAATGAAATTTAATTTATAATATGAATTTGTAATTTTGGCTAGACAAATTTTTTTAATTAAGAAACACATTCAGGAAAAAACTAAAGATTAAAAATCATGAATAAATTTATTGACTTAAGAAGCGATACGGTTACAAAACCTTCCGAAGAAATGAGAAAAGCGATATACAATGCTGAAGTCGGAGACGATGTCTTTCAGGAAGATCCGACTGTCAATGAACTGCAGGAATACGCAGCAGATCTTTTAGGTAAAGAAGCATCCTTATTTGTAAGCAGCGGCGTTATGGGAAATCAGATCTGTTTAAATGTTCATACAAATCCTGCCGATGAAGTAATCTGTGAAAGAGATTCACATATATTTCAATATGAATCCGGATCGCCTGCTGCATTAAGCGGAATTCAGCTAATGCCGATTGATGGAAAAAATGGTGTCATTACTCCGGAACAAATTGAACCATTTATCAGGCCTGAAAGCGCCTATTATATGCCCAGGACAAAAGTAATAGAAATCGAAAATACGCATAACCGGGCAGGGGGAATGATTCATCCTCTTGAGAATATCATAAAGATTGAAGCATTAGCAAAAAAATATAATTTGAAATATCATTTAGACGGCGCAAGAATTTGGAATGCGTCTGTTGCAGCAAAAATTCCGGTTAAAGAATATGCTAAACATTTTGATTCTATTTCATGCTGCTTATCTAAAGGATTAGGTGCACCTGTCGGATCATTAATAGCTGGTACAAAAGATTTTATAAAAGAAGCATTCAGAGTCAGAAAAGCGTGGGGCGGCGGAATGAGACAGATTGGAATTTTAGCCGCTGCGGGATTGTATGCATTAAAAAATAATATCGAGAGGCTCGAAGAGGATCATCAAAAAGCAAAATTGCTCGCCAAAACAATTAGCGAGCTTACATCGCTTCAAATTGATTTAAATTCCGTTCAGACCAACATTGTTATATTCAAATCTAAAACATTCAATGTTGAAGAGGCCATATTAAAATGCAAAGAAAAAGGCTTGCATATATCGGAAGGTAAGGTCGGATATTTAAGAGCAATTACACATTTGGATGTAAGCTTTGATGAAATTAGTAAAGCTTGTAGTATAATCCGGGAAGTTTTTAATTAACCAATTATCGCTGAAAGGCGTAATTGTCAAACTATCCGATTGCCAAATTGCTGAATGGTTGTATCGTTAAGTTCAGAACTATTTTATCAGCAATAGAGCAATACAACAATTTGACAATTTATCAATAAAACAATAGAATGATAACTAATAAAAATATTAAAATGAAATACTCATGAACGATATAACCAAATCCATAAAAGACTTCAAACATAAAATAAAAATTAAAGTTAGATTTTCCGATCTCGATGCAATGCGCCATGTAAATAACGCTGCGTATCTTTCTTATTTGGAAGAAGCGAGAATAGCGTATTTCAAAGATGTATTTGAAAAGACAAAAGACGGGCTTGATTTCGGAGCTGTGGTTGCCAGAATCGAAATTGACTATCTTCTACCAATAATGTTGGGTGATGAAATTGAGGTTGTCACACGTGTTTCAAAAATGGGGACAAAAAGTTCAGATGTAGAGCATCTTATTTTAGTAGAAAGAAACGGAACAAAAGTAGCAGCTGCTTCTGCCTTAACTAAATTGGTTTCTTATGATTATGAGAAGCAAATTTCATTTGTAACACCTGCATGGGTAAAAAAGAAAATTGAGGAGTTCGAGAAAAGAAATTAATTTGTTAAAAGATTTATAAATCCGAGGATAATTGTTTGAGTGTTTTTTCGACCATTAATGATTTTTCAATTTTTTCTGCTGTAAGGGGAGGTGCTACTCTTTCATTGCAGTCAAGTATTTTACATTTTTCGCAAGTATCATTTACTATTTTCATCGGTATTTGAGGATCGTTCCAGAATTTAATCTTTTTCTTCAAATTGTCATCCAGTTGAAAACCGATTGTTAAGCTTGAATAAGTATTTTTTTGAAGATTACCTCTTTGAGCTGCCGAGATGCACAAATATTCATCTTTTGATTCTACAAATTTTGAATGCAATATCCCAACAGTTCTGCCGCTGAATTTTTTATCTTTTTTTAGTTTGCTTTCCATTTGATTAATTGTATCAAATGAGACCCATCTTCTGCAGTAATGTTCATTTTCCTGATATCCGCCGGGATTATGATGGGTATTCAACCTTAGTTCGTTAGATAACCGGTAGCTTTTTGACAGAGTGTCATAATTAAATCTTAAAAAGAATAGATTATTTAAACCAAAATGTTTGGAAGAAAGATTGGTAATCCTCTGAAAAGACATCTCTGTAGTCGCATTGTATTTATTTATAAGCGACAGAAATTTTTCACCGTCCCAGGTTTTTCTATTAAAGAAATTTCCTAAATCCTTTATAAATAAATTACTGTTTAATATTAGGGCGGTTGAGAAATAAGATACCTTAAAATAATTAAGAAGGTGATCAAAAGTTTTTAAGCTTAAACTTGAATAAATATAGCTTCTGTCTTTTATGCCGAGATAATTATATGCCAATTCTTTACCGGCCACGAAAACTTTTTGTGCAACAGACAATTTATTATTCAATAATAATTTTACCTTTTTGTCTTTTAAGACCACTGCTCTTAATTCACTTAATTCTGGATACTTGTTTAAAGAAGATTCATCAATATCATAATTGTATTTTTCTTTAAGAATATATTTTAATTGATCAAACTCAATTTTATATGATTCTTTAAGCCCTGATACTTTAATAAAGTTTTTTACTTCAATTTCAAGATCTTCAAAATAATTATCATTGAATTCTTTAAAAGTCCTTAATGCGGTTCTGCTGAAATTATTTTGGCTTAATTCTGAAGTTTTTGCCATTTCAATAAATGCACTTATTAAAGCACTTAATTGTAATGACGAATTTGCCATAATCATAATTAATTTATTTATATCAATTCCATAATGATCAAGCGGTAATTGTTCAAGAATATTTGATTCTAAAAATTCCTCAATAGGCGCAAGATTTCGCATTAATTTTAACGACACCATTTTATCGTAGGTAACATCCAAAGCTTCTGCAAGTGATTTTATTTTATCAGCTTTGGGATATTTTTTACCGCTTTCTATTTCATTTAAATAAGAAACGGATAATCCGCTTTTAGCTGCTAAGTCTGAAAGCAGCATATTTTTATCCAGACGCAATTGTTTTAACTTTAAACCGAAAATTAGTTTTATGTAATTTCCTTTTGCCATACTTTCCGAAGTTTTAAAAATTTACTGTGCAATATATCAAAAAGAAAATTAAAAGGTCAGCAAAAAATCGTTAATAGCGAAATTTCGCTTGTTTTTTTAAAATATGATAAATATATTCAAATTAAAATTAAAGAAGTTTGAATATGCCGTCATCAACAAGTGCACAAAGAAATTTTGAAGCTGGAATCAAAAGAATAATTGATATTGTCCCTTACCAGATCAAAAACTATCCACGCTTAGATGCAATAAGTGATAAGAAAGAAGGAAAGTGGCAAAATTACGGTTCTCTTAAAATTCAGGAAATAGTTGACGACTTTAGCTTAGGTCTGCTAAAATTAGGTTTTAAACAGGGAGATAAGTTTGCTATAATTTCACCCAATAGATCGGAATGGAATTTTGTAGATCTCGGTACTTTACAGGCAGGCTGTATTGATGTTCCTATGTATCCCACTATGTCTGAAGAGGAATTCATTTATATCTTTAATGATTCACAAGTTAAATTAGTTTTTGTCGCTGGATTAGAATTATATGAGAAAGTTAAGCATGTCCTTCCAAAATCTAATTCAATAAAAGACATATATACATTTGATAGAATTAAAGATGCAAAACACTGGACTGAAATATCCGGACAAGCTGATAAAAGTCTTGAAGAAACTCTTAAATCGATAGAAGCTTCGATTAAGCCGGATGATCTTGCTACAATTATTTATACTTCAGGTACAACAGGTACACCTAAAGGCGTAATGCTTACTCATCATAATATTATTAGCAATATTGTCTCATTAAGTAAAATAATGCCGATGAATGATAATCATAGGATGATAAGCTTTTTACCGATTTGCCACATTTTTGAGCGGACGGGGATTTACTTTTACTTAGCTGTCGGCGGTTCAATTTACTATGCTGAAAGTATTGATAAAGTGGCCGAGAATTTTTTAGAAGTAAAACCTAATTATTTTACTACAGTTCCAAGACTGCTGGAAAAAGTATATGAAAGAATAATGGAAAAAGGAAGGCAACTAAAAGGATTAAAAAAAGCAATCTTCGGCTGGGCAGTTAACTTGGCAAATCATTATGATCCGATGGGAAAGAATAATTTCTTTTATAATCTTCGATTGAATGCCGCAAGGAAATTAGTTTTCTCCAAATGGCAGCAGGCTTTAGGCGGAGAAGTAAAGGGAATTATCAGCGGAGCGGCTGCTCTTCAACCAAGGCTTGCAAGAATATTTACAGGCGCAGGCATTCCAATAAGAGAGGGGTACGGATTAACAGAGACATCGCCGGTTATTACTTGTAATCGATTTATGAAAGGTGAGTATTATTTAGGTTCGGTAGGATTACCCATTCCGGATGTTCAAATTAAAATTTCGGACAACGGAGAAATCCTGACCAAGGGGCCAAACGTATTTAAAAGTTATTATAATAATCCGGAATTAACATCTAAAGCTCTGGATAAGGAAGGTTGGTTTCATACAGGGGATATAGGACAGTTAATCGACGGAAGATTTTTAAAAATTACAGATAGGGTAAAAGAGGTATTTAAAACTTCAGGCGGCAAATTCGTTGCACCTCTGCCAATTGAAAATAAAATGAAAGAGTCTTGGTTTATTAAAAATATTATGGTAATTGGTGAGAATAGAAAATTTACAGCTGCTTTAATTGTTCCGGATAAAGTTTTTGTTTTTAATTGGTGTAGAAAAAAAGGATATGACAAGTTAGGTATAGATGATATTGACAAATGCAAAATATTAAAAGATAGGATCTGGAAAGACATTCAAAGATATAATAAAAGATTTTCGCATATCGAGCAGATTAAAAAATTTGAAATCGTTCATGATGACTGGGCAGTTGAAACAGGTGAATTAACACCTACACTTAAACTTAAAAGAAAAATAATTTTAGAAAAGTATACAGAATTAATTGAACAAATATACAGTGAATAAAATAGAATAAATTTTTAATCATTTAAACAAAATAATAAACATGAAGAGAATCATTAAAGAAGTTGCAGTATTAGGATCGGGGGTTATGGGCTCCCGGATAGCCGCTCATTTTGCAAATACCGGCTGCAAAGTTTTTCTTATGGACATTGTTCCAAAAGATTTAACGGAATCAGAAAAAAAAGAAGGACTCACTTTAAACGATAAAAAATTTAGAAACAGGATAGTTAATGAAAATCTAAAAAATGTATTGAAAGCCAAACCTTCACCAATATATTTAGAATCATTTTCTTCAAGAATTGCAACCGGTAATTTTGAAGATGACTTAAAGAATTTAACAAACGTTGACTGGATTATAGAAGCAGTTGTAGAAAACTTAGAAATTAAAAAATCCGTTTTTGAAAAAGTTGAAAAATTTAGAAAACCAGGTTCACTAATTACGACAAATACTTCTGGGATTCCAATTCATTTAATGCTTGAGGGAAGAAGTGAGGATTTCCGTAAACATTTTTGCGGTACACACTTTTTTAATCCGCCGAGATATTTACAGTTGTTGGAGCTGATTCCTACTCCGGAAACAGATAAGGCAGTAATAGATTTTCTAATGTATTACGGCAGCGTCTTTCTTGGTAAAACAACCGTTATATGTAAAGATACGCCGGCTTTCATTGCAAACCGTATTGGGGTTTTCAGTATGATGGCTGTTTTCAAATTGATGAAAGAAATGAAACTGACGATTAAGGAAATTGATACATTAACCGGTCCGATAACAGGAAAACCAAAATCTGCCACATTTAGAACTTGCGATGTTGTAGGAATTGATACATTGGTAAAAGTTGCAAATAATATTTATCACGATTGTCCTAAAGATGAAGCGAGGGAACTTTTTATAATTCCGGATTATGTAAATAAAATGGTTGAGAAAAATTGGTTGGGCGATAAAACCGGGCAGGGTTTTTACAAGAAAATAAAAAAAGATGACGGAACAAAAGAAATACTTGAACTTGATATTAAAACTTTGGAATATAAGCCGAGCATAAAGCCGAAGTTTGCTTCTGTCGGTGCTGCAAAACCGATAGAGGATTTAAAAGAAAGACTGAAAGTACTTCATGCCGCAAAAGATAATGCAGCTGAATTTTTAAGAATGCTTTCTTTCAATATTTTTCAATATTCATCTAGTCGAATACCGGAAATTTCCGATGAAATATATCGAATAGATGACGCAATGAAAGGCGGATTCGGATGGGAGCTTGGACCTTTTGAAACATGGGATGCTCTTGGTGTTAAAAAGATGACTCAGCTGATGGAAGAAGCAAATCTTTTACCGGCTAAGTGGGTTAAAGATATGCTGGCAAAAGGATTTGACTCATTTTATAAAGTTGAAAACGGTAAAAAGAAATTTTACGATATCAATTCTTCTTCTTATAAAATTATTCCTGGTAAAGATGAATTCATAATTCTAGATAATTATAGAGAGAATAAACCGGTTTGGAAGAATGTTGGAGCTACACTCCATGATATCGGCAATGGTGTAGTTAATCTTGAGTTTCAGACAAAAATGAATTCTATTGGAACTAAAATTCTTGAAGCAGTAAATAAATCAATTGAAATTGCCGAAAAAGATTTTGCCGGCTTGGTAATTGGCAACAACGGACAAAATTTTTCTGCCGGTGCAAATTTAGCAATGATGCTAATGTTAGCGGTTGAACAGGAATATGACGAAATAGATCTTGCAGTTAGAACATTTCAAAACACAACAATGCATGTCCGATATTCCAGCGTCCCGGTAGTTGTTGCACCTCATGCTCTAACATTAGGCGGCGGATGTGAAATCTGTCTTCATGCAGATCAAGTTCAGGCTTCTGCCGAGACTTATATTGGGCTAGTTGAAGTTGGTGTTGGAATTATTCCTGCCGGCGGCGGGACAAAGGAAATGGCTTTGCGGGCTTCCGATAGTTATGCGGAAGGTATTGTTGAAATGCCGGAACTTCAGGAAAAATTTATGAATATAGCCATGGCTAAAGTTGCAACCTCAGCTTACGAGGCTTTTGATCTCGGAATATTTAAAAAAGGGAGGGATAAAATAACGATCAATCCGAATAAAGTTATTTTTGATGCTAAACAGGCTGTTCTGGATATTGCAAATAGGGGTTATACACATCCGGTTCCCCGGAATGATATAAAAGTATTAGGAAGACAGGCACTTGCTACTCTTTTGCTTGGAGCTTATTCTTTCCGCATTGCAAATTATATTTCCGATCATGACAGAAAAATTGCAGAGAAGCTTGCTTTTGTTATGTGCGGCGGAGATTTAACTCAAGGTACTTTAGTTTCAGAACAATATCTTCTTGATCTGGAAAGAGAAGCATTTTTAAGTTTGATTGGAGAAAAGAAAACAATGGAAAGAATTCAGAATATTTTAAATACAGGTAAACCTTTAAGGAATTAATAAATATTAAATAAAAGTTTTTTAAAAATTAAAAATGAAAAATATCATGAAAGAAGCATTTATAGTAGCAGGTTTTAGATCAGCGGTTGGTAAAGCTAAGAAAGGCGGCTTTCGATTTTACAGGCCGGATGATCTTGCCGCAGATGTTATAAAGCATTTGTTAAAATCAGTTCCCCAACTTGATCCGCATAAAGTTGATGATTTAATAGTTGGCAACGCAGTTCCCGAAGCTGAGCAAGGCTTGCAGATGGGAAGAATGATTGCACTTCAATGTCTGCCAATCGAAGTACCGGGTGAAACCGTCAACAGGTATTGCGCATCAGGAGTAGATACTATTGCTACAGCAGTTGCAAGAATACAAGCAGGTATGGCCGATTGTATAATTGCCGGAGGTACTGAGTCAATGTCCATGGTTCCGGTTACCGGCTGGAAACTATCACCTAATTATAAAATTGCAAAAGAACATCCGGAATATTATTTAGGTATGGGACTAACAGCGGAAGAAATAGCTAAAGACTATAAAATATCAAGAGAAGATCAGGATGAATTTTCATATAATTCTCATATGAAAGCAGTTAATGCAATTCAAAATGGATATTTTAAAGATCAAATTGTTCCCATTGAAGTTGAAGAAACATATCTAGAAGATGGTAAAAGAAAAGTAAGAAAGTACATTGTTGATACCGACGAAGGCCCGCGTCCGGATACTTCATTGGAAGCGCTTGCAAAACTAAAACCGGTTTTTGCTGCTAACGGTACTGTTACGGCAGGAAATTCATCTCAAACCTCTGATGGTGCTGCATTTGTATTGGTTATGTCCGAAGAAATGATGAAAGAACTAAATTTAAAACCGATTGCAAGATTGGTTTCTTTTTCTCTTGCTGGGGTTGATCCGAGAATTATGGGAATCGGACCAGTTGAAGCAGTTCCTAAAGCTCTTAAAAAAGCAGGAATGAAATTAGATGATCTTGATCTAATAGAATTAAACGAAGCATTTGCTGCACAGTCCTTAGCAGTTGTTAGAGAATTAAATTTTGATAACGAAAAATTAAATGTAAACGGCGGAGCAATTGCTCTCGGCCATCCATTGGGCTGTACCGGCGCAAAGCTTACGGTTCAAATTTTAAATGAGTTAAAAAGAAGAAATAAAAAATACGGTATGGTAACTGCATGCGTAGGAGGCGGGCAGGGCGTTGCGGCTATTTTTGAGCGGTTAAATTAATTGAATAAGAATTTTAAAATTATAAAGGTGAATAATCATGGCTGAAGAGATAAAAACATTAAAAGTTCTTAAAGGAGGGGAGTTCCTTACAAAAGATACAAATCCTCAGGACGTATTTATTCCTGAAGAGATAACAGAAGAACAAAAAATGATGGCGGATTCTGCTAAAGAATTTGTTGAAAAAGAAATATTACCAAAGCTCGATGCAATCGATCATCAGGAAGAAGGATTAACCATTAAACTTTTAGAAAAAGCCGGTGAGCTTGGCTTGCTGGGAACTGCAGTTCCGGAACAGTACGGCGGGTTGGGTGAAGATTTTAATACTAACACTTTTATTTCAATGGAAATGGGTGCAAGTCATTCATTCGGAGTTTCGTTTGCTGCGCATACAGGTATCGGTACTCTTCCTATACTTTATTACGGCACCGATGAACAAAAAGAAAAATATCTTCCGAAGTTTGCTTCAGGTGAATGGAAATCAGCTTACTGTTTAACCGAACCGACTTCAGGCTCGGATGCACTTTCTGCAAAAACAACTGCTAAGCTTTCAGACGATGGAAAGTATTATATTCTTAACGGACAAAAAATGTGGATTACGAATGGAGGCTTTGCAGATATTCTAATTACATTTGCTCAGGTTGACGGAGATAAATTCACCTGCTTTATTATTGATACTAAATCGGAAGGTTTTACACGCGGTAAAGAAGAAGATAAAATGGGTATTAAAGGTTCATCTACAAGGGCTCTATTTTTGGACAATGTAAAAGTGCCAAAAGAAAATGTTCTCGGCGAAATAGGGAAAGGTCATTATGTAGCTTTTAATATTCTGAATATCGGAAGATTCAAATTATGTGCAATGACAACCGGCGGTGCAAAAAGGTTTATTACTGTTGCACTTAATTATGCAAATGAAAGAAAACAATTCGGTAAATTAATTTCTAGTTTCGGAGCAATTAAATATAAACTTGCAGAACAGGCAATTAGAGTTTTTGTTTCCGAATCTGCAACATTAAGAACAAGCGGACTAATAAATAATAAAGTTAATGAGTTAAACGAAGACGGCGCGTCATATAGCCAGGCAGTAGTTCAAGCTGCCGAAGAATATGCAATTGAGTCTGCGATGCTTAAAGTTTTCGGATCGGAAATGCTGGATTACGTAGTTGATGAAGCTGTTCAGATTTTCGGCGGATATGGTTTTTCCGAAGAATATCCGGCTGCTAGAGCTTACCGGGATTCTAGAATCAATCGTATTTTTGAAGGTACAAACGAAATCAACCGCTTGTTAACTGTAGATATGCTTGTTAAACGTTCTTTAAAAGGAAGACTTGATTTAATGGGTCCGGCTTTGGCAATACAAAAAGATTTATTATCTATTCCTAATATTGGAGAAAAACCTGAAGGGCTTCTTGTAAGTGAATTGGAAGCAATTAGAAATGCTAAAAAAGCTATCTTGATGATTGCCGGTTCGGCTGTGCAGAAGTTTATGCAGAAGCTTGCTGATGAACAGGAAATTATAATGAATGTTACCGATATGTTAATTGAAGTTTATACTTCCGAGTCTGCAATATTGAGAACACAAAAAATTTCTTCAATGAAAAGTGAGAGTGAAGTTTTGCCATATGTTGAAATGACGCAGGTTTATGTTAGTGATTCGTTGGAGAAAATAAATCTGTACGGCAAACATGCAATTTCTGCATACGCAGAAGGCGATGAGCTGAAAATGTTAATGCTTGGTTTAAAACGTTACACAAAATTTGATCCTGTAAACACTACCAATCTTAGAAGAGACATTGCAAACAGATTAATAGAAGCGAATAAGTATTGTTTCTAGGTGTAAATACTGAAAGCAATAGAACGCGGATGACACAGATTAAACGGATTTGCACGGATAAGAATTAATATTTATAAAATTTGGAAGAATAATGCCGGATAATAAATATATTAAGCCAATGCTTAAAGAAGGCTCACTCGAAGGAAAAGTAATTTTAATAACCGGCGGCGGAACCGGACTTGGAAAATCGATGGCTAAATATTTTTCCGAATTAGGTGCAGAATTAATAATTGCCAGCCGTAAATTTGATGTACTTAAAAAAACTGCAGGGGAAATTGAAGAAAACTCAGGAAAAACGGTACTTCCTGTTCAATGTGATGTAACAAAATATAACGAAGTTGAAAATCTATTGAAGTCCGCAGTAGAAAAATTTGGGAAAGTGGATATTCTTGTAAATAATGCTGCCGGAAACTTTATCAGTCCCACTGAAAGATTATCACATAGAGCTTTTGATATTATTGTCGATATAGTTTTAAAAGGAACTTATTACTGCACTTTAGCTTTCGGCAAAGATTGGATTTCAAAAAAACAAACTGCGGCGATTTTAAATATTGTTACAACTTATTCCTGGACAGGTTCTGCTTATGTTGTTCCTTCTGCTGTTGCAAAAGCGGGTGTCCTATCACTTACACGTTCACTTGCAGTAGAGTGGGGAAAGTACGGAATTCGTTCCAATGCAATTGCACCCGGTTTATTTCCGACAAAAGGCGCATGGGAAAGATTACTGCCGGGTGATTTATCCCAAAAATTCGACCCAAAGAAAAAAATTCCGGTCGGCCGGGTTGGTAAGCATCAGGAGCTTACTAATCTTGCAGCTTATCTCGTCTCAGATTATTCTTCATTTATCAATGGAGAGGTAGTAACAATCGATGGAGGCGAATGGCTTAAAGGAGCTGGTCAATTTAATATTCTTGAAGAAATTCCTGCCGATTTGTGGAATGAAATTGAGAAAGCCGTAAGAAATGTTAAAGGAAGCTGAAGTTTTAGAAATACAAAAATTTTTTGATACCGGATACTCGATTCTCGATATAATTTTCATAAAAGATCCGGAATCGAGTATCGACCATCGAAAACAAGAGTTCAGTTCTTATAAGGAAAGAAATGCTGCCCGCAAAAAATAAAAACCTATTTAAACATTTTTACGATGTTACTGTTAGATTTAACGAAGTAGACATGCTGCATATAGTTAACAATGCAGTTTACTTTAATTATTTTGAACAAGCTCGAATAAGATATGCAAAGGATATTGGTGTTCTTCCAAAAGAAGGTGTCTTTACAAATGGTACTGCTTTTTATATGGCTAGAAATGAAATCGATTATTTAAAGGTTGCAATTTTCGAAGATAAGTTGCGAATATATACCCGGATTTCATATATTAAGAACAGCAGTTTTGGATTTGAACATATAATTGAAAATTTGAATACGAAAGTCATTGTAGCAGAAGGATCAGGAGTATTAGTTCATGTAGATCCGGTTACAAGAAAATCAATTCCACTTCCTGGTAATTTTGTTAATTCAGTTTTACAATATGATAAAAATGTTCAAGTTCTAAAAGATTAAATCTTTCATCATTATACAAAAGGGGTATAGTTATGAGGAAAATTGTCTTCGATATTGAAACTACTTCCTTTCCATTCGAATCGCTTTCCGAAAGTCAGCAGGAATATCTTCTTCGTTATGTTGAAAAAGAAAAAGACAATGAAATAAGAGCTGAAAAAAAGGATGATGCAATTCGTTATATGAGTCTTTATCCTTTTACAGCAAAGGTTGTTGCGATAGGTATTTATGATATAGACAAAGAAAAATCATTTGTTTATTACGAAAGCAATAAAGAAGAAGAATGGACGGGTGAAAACCAAACACAGTATAAAGGTTTAAGTGAACCTGAAATGCTTAAATCTTTCTGGCGGATTGTAGATGTGGCAGATACTGTTGTTACATTTAACGGGAGAAATTTTGACGTACCGTTCTTAATGATCCGTTCCGCTTTCAATAAAATTAAACCAACCAAAAATTTAATTACAAATAGATTTGATTCATCAGTTCATATTGATCTGCTGGATCAACTAACTTTTTACGGTTTGATTAGAAAATTTAATTTAGATTTTTACTGCCATTCCTTTGGAATTGAATCTCCGAAATCAAAAGGTATTTCAGGAATGGATGTGAAAGTTTTATATGAAGCAGGAAGAATTAAAGACATTGCTATCTATTGCGGAGAAGATATCTACGCTACTTTCCAGCTATATAAAATTTGGGATGAATACTTACAATTTTGATCTATTTATTGATTATTTTACCGTTATAGCAGTAATCACTTGATAAAAAATCATTATATTTCAAATTACTTCAAAAGCACATAATATTTACTGCTATATCAGTAAAATATTTGCTTTTCTTTAATAGTTGTACTAATTTAATATATAATTAAATAAAATTACTGCTAAGGCGGGAAATTAATGAATGTCACAGAAGAAATTGCAAGAGTTGTAAAATATCATCGTAATAAAAGCGGATTAACCCAAAAGCAGCTAGCAGATATAGCTGGAGTGGGAAAGACTGTCATATTCGATATAGAAAAAGGAAAAGAATCAATCCGTATTAATACTATGATGAAAGTATTGAATGCACTTAATATTAAAATAAAACTTGATAGTCCCTTAATGAAATTAATGGAAGATGAAAATGAGAGAAGCTAAAGTTTATAATTTCGGGAAGTATGCAGGAAATTTAATAGAAATAGAGAAGTATAAGAAATATAAATTTATTTATAATAATGATTATAGCGGTTCGGCCGTTTCTTTAACAATGCCAGTTTCTAAAAAAGAATATAATTATGATGGATTTCCCCCCTTCTTTGAGGGATTGTTGCCTGAAGGAATGCAGCTGGAAGCATTAATTAGACAAACTAAGACGGATAAGAATGATCTATTTACTCAGCTCATTTTGGTTGGTAAGGATCTTGTCGGTTCCATAACAGTAGAAGGTTGATATGAATATTTGTCCTATTACTTATGAGCAGTGCGGTAAGAATAAATACTCAGAAGCAGGATTAAAACTTATTTCAAAAAATCTAACTAAATTAAATGATATTCCATTTACACAAGATGAACAAATAAGAGAAGCCGCAATAAGGGCAGTAAAGATGTCTATTCAAGGAGTTCAACCAAAATTAAGTGCTAGGTTAAATCTTAGTGAAAGTTCTTTTATAATTGTTGATACATTCGGAACATACATATTAAAACCTCAGAGCAATTTTTATCAGCAAGTTCCGGAAAATGAAGATTTAACAATGAGGCTTGCTAAGATCATAGGCCTTGATGTACCACTGCATGGAATGGTTTATTCAATTGACGGGAAATTAACTTACTTTATAAAACGATTCGATCGTTATGGAAAAAATATAAAATTTTCTTTGGAGGATTTCGCTCAACTTGCCGGTAAATCAAGGGATACTAAATATGACTTCAGTATGGAAAAAATTGTCGGGATAATAGAGCGATATTGTACTTTCCCATTAATTGAATTTATAAAATTATTTAAGCTTACATTATTTAATTTTCTTATCGGTAATGAGGACCAGCATTTAAAAAATTTTTCTTTAATTACCCGTGATAATAAAGTAGAATTATCTCCGGTTTACGATTTAATTAATACGACAATCACCATTCCCAATCCGCAGGAAGAAATTGCTCTACCTTTAATGGGAAAGAAGAAAAATCTTACAAAGAAAATATTAATTGATTATTGGGGTAAAGAAAGATTAGAAATTAGTGATAAAATTATAGTTAAGACTTTTAATGAATTTGAGAACTCAATACCTGAATTTTATAAATTAATTAAAAAGAGCTTCCTTAAAGAAGAAATGAAGGACAAATATACCGATCTATTAAATAATAGGACTAAAATTTTATTCGGGTAAAGTAAAATTAATCCAAATATAAATTTCTTCTTCAAATCAGCATTAGAATTTTATAATTTTTAAATTCTATCTTAAAAAATATTTTTTATAATCAATACGCTTAATGATTATAAACATGAACATCCCGCTGCGGGAATGGAATTGAAATTCCTTGTTTATCAAATTCTAATTTTACTCTTTCCTGCATGCTGAAATAAATACCCCAGTAATCTGCACTGTTGCACCACGCCCGGACTACTAAGTTAACCGAACTGTCCGCCAATTCAGATACAACAATCATATACGCAGGATCATTTAAAACGCGGCTGTCGTTTTTAAGAAGCGATTCAAGTATGTTTTTTGCTTTTTGAATGTCATCTGAATATCCTATGCCGAAAGTCATATCAACACGACGGGTTGGTTCTGTAGAAAAATTAGTGATGCTTGCATTCGATAATGTCCCGTTTGGAATGATGATTGTTTTGTTATCAGGAGTTTTTAAAATTGTATTAAAAATCTGAATTTCTTTTACAGAACCCATAAATCCGGAAGCATCAATAAAGTCACCAATTTTGTATGGTTTGAAAAATAAAATTAAAACTCCTCCGGCAAAGTTTGCTAAACTTCCCTGGAGAGCTAAACCGACAGCCAAACCAGCAGCTCCTAAAACCGCAATAAATGAAGTCATTTGTATGCCGATCATTGACGCAACACTAATTATTAACATCACTTTCAAAATTACACTGATCAGTCCCAATAAAAATTTATGTAGAGTTGTTTCAACTTTACCCCCCTCCATTGCTCTGGCTATTCCTTTGATGAAAAATTTAATTATCCATAGGCCGATAATTAATGTTATTATTGCTAATATTAGTTTTGGTCCGTACGACATTAGAAGTTCTATAGCCTTGCCCGTGTAGTTTTGTAAATTTCCCATTTCTATTTACTCCTATTTAATTATGGAATTAATAAATATTTAATTGTCTAAAAACAGATTTTAGTCCAGTTATTGTAATAGTTCTTAATATGTTGTTAAATCCGTCAATCCTTCTGTATTAACTGAGCTTGTATTAAAAATTTTTAAAATAGATAAAACCTTTCTATAAGGTATTTACAACCATAATAAATATGTTTTACTTTAAATTATCTTTACAATGATTAGGGGTCAAATAGTAAGTTTTAAAGTATTAAAAATACTTTTAATGCTCAACAGTAAAGCGGAAATAATGATTTTTAAATAAATCATTTTGTAAGATCAAAGAGGCTGTTAAATTATAAATATTTATTGAAGGTAAGATTATATAAAAAATAATAATTACAATTTCAGTTCTCTCAATTTAGGTGCAAAACTTCTTACTGCTGCTACGACAATAAGAGTCATGCTTCCTCCTAATATTACCGAGGGAACCAGTCCCAAAAATTTTGCTGCTACACCGGATTCGAACGACCCGAGTTCATTAGAAGAACTAACAAATATTCCATTAACTGAAGCAACACGCCCGCGCATTTCGTCGGGAGTAAAAAGCTGAATGATAGTATTTCTTATTACAACACTTACGTTGTCAAACATTCCGCTTAAAAATAAGATGAATAAAGAGAGGTAGAAATTTTTAGACAAAGCAAACACGATCATTGCAATTCCGAATCCGAAAACACAAAATAATAAATTATTCCCTGCGCGTTTAAAAAAAGGCCAGTACGCTTGAATAATTGACATAAGGATAGCGCCAACTGCAGGCGCAGCGCGAAGGAAGCCTAGACCTTTTGCACCAATATGTAAAACTTGATCGGCAAAGATTGGCAATACAGCAACTGCTCCTCCGAAGAAAACTGCAAACATATCAAGAGAAATAGCACTTAAAATAATTTGATTATGAGATACAAACTTTAATCCATTAGATAAGCTCTCCCAAATAGATTCTTTAATTTTCTTTTCGGGAATTGGCTTTTTATTTACCTGAGTATAAAAAATAAATCCCATTATGCTCATCACTAAAACTGTTTCATAAGCGCTTCCGACTCCCATAAAACCATAAATTAATCCGCCTACTGCCGGACCTGTTACAGCTGCTGTCTGCCAGATTAAGCTATTCCATGTGGAAGCATTCCCGAATAATTCTCTTGGCACAAGCTGGGCTGCAAATGCCGATTGTGCAGGCGACATAAATCCGCGTGCTATTCCTGTAACGAATATTATTATGTAAATCGGCTCTGCACCGTCTTTCAAAAATATTGAATGGTACTTAGTTGAAATTAACAATAAGGCTAATGCACAAAAGGTGTAAATAAAATTTGATATTAGAATAATTTTCTTCCGGCTTATCGTATCCGCCACATGTCCGCCGAATAATGAGATGCTGAAAAACGGGAAAGCTTCTGCTAAACCAATCAATCCTAAAGAAAGAGCATCATGGGTTAATTCGTAAATCTGCCATCCAACTATAAGTGACTGCATCTGAATTGCAAAAGTCAGCATAAAGCGTGCAGTTACAAACCATTTAAAGTCTCTAATTCTTAAAGCTGCATAAGCATCGTTATTATTTAAGTTGTAATCCATTCAGAAAAATCTAATGAAGTAAAATCTTTGGGTAATTTGATCCCGTTTACAAATATCATAAAGTATCGAATAATTCGGGACGAAATCTAATTGTTTTAAATGAAATTATTAACATCTTAACGGGAATTATTAATAATTTGTATTTTAAAACATAAAAGGAATGAATTCTATTTGTTCAGACACTAATTAATTCTTGATTGGTTCAGCATCATTAAAAAACTTTTCTTCAATTTTATCAAGCAGTTTAAACATTATATTATTTGTGGTGTTTAATAGATCTATATTTTTTAATATCTCATTTTCATTTTGGACATAATCATTTTTTATTAAATCTTTCTTGCTTTTTCTGATAAGAGCTTTTACAAGTCTTTCTGTAAATTCAAGATGAAATTGAAGGCCGATTACACGTTTGTTAAAAATAAATGCCTGGTTGAGACAGCCTTCGCTTTTTAAAATATGCTCTGCTCCGTTTGGAATTGGAAAAGTATCACTGTGCCAGTGCATAACTGTTTGATTTTCAGGAATGACATTTAATAAACTTTTCTTGCTTTCTTCATTTATAAAATTAATTGGAAACCAACCGATTTCTTTATACTCATTCCTGGTTACTTTTGCATCAAGAGATTCAGCGATTAATTGGGCTCCCAAGCATATTCCTAACACAACTTTATTATTATCAATTGCTTTTCTAATAAATTTCTTTTCTTCCTTCAGCCACGGATATTTATCTTCCTCGGAAACACTCATCGGTCCGCCCATTATGATTAGGAAGTCAAATTCTGAAATGTCCGGAAGGATTTCATTATTATAAAAATTTGTTGTACTAAGAATATGGTTTTTTTCAGATATCCAGTTTTCAATGCAGCCAAGTCCTTCAAATGAAACATGATAGAGTGCATGAATTTTCATAATTTCTACCTAAATATATTATTCGATAATAAACTTTATTTAAAATTTAGTTAAAAATTTAATTAGTAAGAGAGATTTATAACAACATAATTCATCTGACTATTTTAAAATTAATCATCTTTTTCTAATCAACAATTTTAAATATTATATTTGTATCGAAAAATTATTTTCAAATCATCCTAATAGAATGGAATTGTCTTAATGCAAGAACAAGAAGTTACTTTAGATTTGGCTTTAGAACATGGATTGACAAAAGAGGAATATGAAAGAGTTCAAAAAATATTGGGAAGAGTTCCAACTTTTACCGAACTCGGAATTTTCAGTGTTATGTGGAGCGAACATTGCAGTTATAAGAATTCAATTGCCTTGCTTAAAACACTTCCGAGAGAAGGCGGAAGATTACTTGTAGGTGCCGGTGAAGAAAATGCAGGTCTAGTTGATATAGGTAATGGACTTGCAGTAGCATTTAAAATTGAAAGTCACAATCATCCTTCTGCAGTGGAACCCTATCAAGGAGCTGCAACAGGCGTTGGCGGAATTATGAGAGATATTTTTACAATGGGTGCAAGACCTATTGCTTCTTTAAATTCATTAAGATTTGGAACCTTAAATGATGCAAGAACACGGTTTCTTTTTGACGGTGTTGTTAAAGGAATTGGAGATTATGGAAACAGTTTTGGTGTGCCGACAGTTGCGGGTGAAGTATATTTTGATGAATCCTATCAGGGCAATCCGCTCGTAAATGCAATGGCAGTCGGCATCGTAAAAACAGATCAATTTGCGAGTGCAGTTGCGAAAGGAGAGGGAAATGCCGTAATGATTGTCGGCTCTTCTACAGGAAGAGATGGAATTCACGGAGCAACATTTGCATCTGAAGAAATTTCGGAAAAGTCGGAAGCCAAACGTCCGTCAGTACAAGTTGGTGATCCTTTTACGGAAAAGCTTTTACTGGAAGCTTCACTTGAAATAATTAAGAACGGATGGTTAATAGGAATTCAGGATATGGGTGCCGCAGGAATTTCCTGCTCAACAAGTGAAATGAGCGCAAAGGGAAATTCCGGCATGAAAATAGATTTGAATAAAGTTCCTTTGAGAGAAAAAGGAATGACAGCGTATGAAATCATGTTATCCGAAAGTCAGGAGAGAATGCTTTGTGTAGTGAAAAAGGGATTTGAAGATAAAGTAAAAAAAGTTTTTGAGAAATGGGATCTTCACTGCGAAATAGTCGGTTATGTTACAAATGACGGAAAACTTGACATCGATTATGAAAACGGGAAAAAAGCAGTTATCCCTGCTTATGAACTTGTACTTGGAGGCGGTGCGCCTGTTTATCACCGGGAATCAAAAGAACCTTCTTACATAAAAGATATTCGTAAATTCGATTTTAAAAAACTAACTGAACCAAAAAATTTAAGTGAAACCTTTATTAAAGTATTTTCTTCGCCGAATATTGTCTCAAAAAGATGGGTTTATGAGCAATACGATTCCATGGTAAGAACAAATACAATTGTTGGGCCAGGCTGCGATTCCGCTGTTGTTTATATTAAAGATACCGATAAAGCTTTAGCAATGAAAACTGATTGCAATTCGAGATATGTTTATTTAAATCCAAAAGAAGGAACTAAATTAGCAGTTGCAGAAGCTGCGAGAAATATTGTATGTTCCGGAGGTATTCCCTTGGCAATAACAAATTGCTTGAACTTTGGAAATCCCTATAAGCCTGAAATGTACTGGCAGTTTAAAGAAGCAATTGATGGAATGGGAGAAGCTTGCCGATTTTTTAATACACCAGTTACCGGCGGCAATGTAAGCTTTTATAATGAGTCTCCTAATACAGCCGTATACCCGACTCCGACTATCGGGATGGTCGGATTAGTTGAAAAGCTGGAAAATATTACAACATCATTCTTTAAATCATCAGGTGATCTTATTTATGTCTTGGGAGAAGATTTTGAAGAATTAGGCGGAAGTGAGTATCTAAAAATTATTCATAACAATATTGCAGGCGATTCTCCTGAAATAAATTTAGATGTTGAAAAAAAGCTTCACGAATCTTTATTAAGTTTAATTGAAAAAAAGCTGATTCGCTCTGCACACGATATTTCCGAAGGCGGTATTATTTCTGCTTTAGCAGAATGCTGCATTATGGATAGAGAGAAATTAATAGGTGCAGAGGTAAATCTTCCAATAAAAACCAGGGAAGACTTTTCTTTGTTCTCGGAAAGTCAATCACGTATTATTGTATCTCTTAATTCTAAAAATAAAGATCAGTTTGAAAAATTGCTTAAAGAAAAAGGACAGGCTTTTACATTTCTTGGAACTACCGGGGGTGATAAATTTATTGTTAATGATAAAATAAATTTTGAATTAAACTATTTATCCGATATTTATTATAACACAATTTCAAGAATTATGAATGCTTAGAGAAAAGATTATAGCGAAAATTCAATCGCTTAGATTATACTCGCTTTATAAAAAGATTAAACTTTTTTTACACTATAAACCTTCTTACCATAAATTTAAAAATTTTACAAAACATTATATAAAAGGTTTAATAAACCGTATTGACGAACACCATGTTTTTTTACTTGCCGGCGGTTTAGCATTTTCACTTTTCGTCTGTATTATTCCTTTCTTTTTAATCATGTTTTTCGTCCTGGGAAATATTCTTGATTCTCAAAGTATGCAGTATCAGGTAAACGCCGCAATTACTACAATTATTCCTTATCATAAATATGCTGATTTTGCAAAGAAAATTATTTTTACCAGGATTGATGAAGTTATAAAGTACAAAAACATTGCCGGTATAATCGGAGCGTTTGGATTATTCTTTGCCGCCAGCGGCCTTTTCAGCAGCATGAGAACCATATTAAATAGAGTTTTCGGTGTTGAAGCCAACATTCATTTTATAATCGGGAAGTTGAGAGATTTAGCATTAGTATTAATGGTAATACTATTTTTCTTTATTCTAACTGTTCTTACACCGTTATTAGATCTTTTAAGACAAGCTGCGCAGCATTGGGAAGGCCTAAGTTTTTTAAATATAGGTTTCTTCGAACACTTTTTATTTTCTCTGGTATCGATGGTTGTAATCTTCGTAGTATTTATAGTGCTGTATGTTTCCGTGCCCGTAAGAAAATTAGCAAGGAAGGCGATTTTAATAGGCGCAATGTGGGCTGCTATTCTATGGGAAGTTGCCAAACAAGGCTTCGGATTTTATCTGCATCACTTTACTACTTTCGGAAGAATATACGGTACTTATGCTTTGATAGTTGTAGTTGCATTTTGGATTTATTATTCCTCGATTGTTTTTATAGTTGGCGCTGAAATAGGAAGATTGTATGTGGAAAGGAAATATTCAAATGTTACGGATATTTAATTTTTAATATTTCTAAACATTTCCTTCTAACTCAAGGCGTCATTCCGGGCTTGACCCGGAATCTAAGAATAAAATTTTATTAAAAAGATTTCTCACCCGGCTGAAGCCGGGATTCGAAATGACATTCTTTTATAATTAGAAAAAAAATTAATTAAGACCGCACATACCTGATGCGCATCCGCCACCAGGATAAGACGGACCGGAATCATCACTAAAACTGCTGCCTGAAAAATCAGAACTTCCATCCATTGACGCTGCGAATGAAGACATTAATTTTTTACTTTTAGTGGAATTGCATTTAGGGCAAATTACATCCTCGGTTTTTTCACTAGATTTATGTAAGACTTCAAATTTTGTATTGCAGTCGCTGCAGCGATATTCGAAAATCGGCATTAAAGTTCTCCTGGTAATAATTTTAAAATGATTTTTATTTATTACTTAATTTGAGCGTTTATCAAGAAAACCGTTGAAACGGTTATAAATATTGATGTTTTTTCATTAACATCGGGATTAATCCCGATGTTAATATCCTAACAAGGCCCAACGTATTAACTGTTTTAACAGTTTTTCTCTTTTGGCAGTTAACTTGAATTTTGTAAATACTAATTTAATTCTGTACAATTATCTCCGGGCTAAGAATAATCTTTGTATTCATTGACCTGGAAATCAAGCAACCCTTTTCTGCTTTTTCAATTATTCTCAAGGCTTTCTCTTTATACTGTTCTTCTTCAATAACAATCCGGGGCTTCAATTCAATTTCTGAAATAACATATTTACCCTCAATACGTTCCATCTTACCGGTGCCTCCGGCAGAGTATGATGAAAATTTTAATTTTGAATTTTCAGCGATTGCTAAAAAAGTTGTCATTAAACATATATTTGCTGAGGCCACGTACAAATGTTCCGGCGACCATGTATTGGGGACACCCTGCGGAAATTCCATTGGAGTGGCGACGGTAATTGTAGGAAATCCTTCCAAACTCAGATTACCTTGCCGTCCGGTTTCCCATTCTACATTTGTATTATAAAAGTGAGTTTCATCCATTTTAATTTTCCAATATTTTAATTTTACTAAATAAATACGATGAAAAATCCTTAAAAAAGATTCTTAATTCACCATTATTTAAAATATTATTTATTCTTAAAAATTAATTTGACAAAAAAAATAAAAGTTATTATCTTTAATCAGACAATTTAATCTGATTTATATGACAGTTATATTTTCAAAAAAATGCGAGTATGGTTTACAGGCAGCGCTTTACTTATCGGCAAAAGCGCCGGGTGAAGTAATTCCTGCCGAAGATATTGCCAAAAAATTGAGTATTCCAAAAGAATTTGTCTCTAAAATTTTGCAAAGTCTGACGGAAAGCGGATTGATCTTTTCCAAGAAAGGAAAGTCCGGCGGGTTTGCATTGGCAAAGGATCCGAAGAAAATAAGGCTTATTGACATTGTAATGGCAATAGACGGGCTGGATGTTTTTAACAGCTGTGTGCTTGGTTTCCCGGAATGTTCTCCGGATCATCCTTGTCCGGTACATGATAAATGGGGACAGTTAAGAACCGAAGCGTATAATATGCTGACAGATGAAACAATCGATCAATTTAAAGAAAAGACTATAAATAAAATTTTATCACTTTAAAAATTTTTGATATAAAAGCGGACGAAAACATCCGATATAAAAATGAAAAAGAAAATAATTAGAAATAAAGAAAAGCCTTTACAGAAGTACAGATTTATAATTCAAAGCTTATTTGCATTGTTATGTATATGGATAGGAATAGATTTTTATTTGTTCGCTCATTACTTACAATCCGGCGGATCAGCACAATTTTACAGCCGCCCGCCCGGTGTAGATGGATTTCTCCCGATAAGCTCGTTTATGAGCTTCTATTTATTCCTTGCAACCGGACAAATTCATCCCGCTCATCCAGCCGGATTATTTATTTTTATTGCAATTATTTTAATGTCTCTGATATTCGGAAAATCTTTTTGCAGCTGGCTTTGCCCGATTGGTTTTCTGTCTGAGCTGATCGGAGATTTCGGAGAAAAAATATTCAAACGAAAATTACATTTGTCCAAATGGCTGGATTATCCTTTGAGAAGTATTAAATATTTACTGCTTGGGTTTTTATTTTATGCTGTATTTATTCTAATGGGAATAGCGACCGTAAAAGCATTTCTTAACAGTCCGTACAATCAAGTAGCCGACTTAAAAATGTTTTATTTTTTTGCAGATATTTCAAGAATGACATTAATTGTTCTCGCTGTTTTGTTACTGCTTTCAATTTTTATTAGGAATTTTTGGTGCAGGTATCTTTGCCCTTACGGAGCTTTATTAGGATTGATTTCTTTCTTAAGTCCGAATAAAATTAAAAGAAACAAAGTAAGCTGCATCGATTGCGGTTTATGCAACAAAGCATGCCCGCAGGGAATAAAGGTCGATAAAGTAAAAACAGTCTGGTCCGACGAATGTACATCGTGTATGAGCTGTGTAGATGCATGTCCTGTTGCCGATACATTGGATTTAAAATCTTTATATACAAAAAAGAAGATAAATAAAAAGTTAGTTGCAATCGGCGTTGTCTCAATTTTTTTAGCTGTAACAGGTTTTGCAATGTTCACTGGGCATTGGCAGAATGATATATCAAAAAAGGAATATTTGGTTCGTTACAAAATGATGGATACTTACGGACATCCTACCGGGCCTGCTGCAATAAATGAATTTAAAAAAGAGGAGAGTGTAAATATTAATAAAAATTTAAATGATAAAGGAAAAACTAAAAATCATAATAAATTTTAAGGAGTAATAATGGAAACTGAAAATAATTCTGTAGTTGAATCTGATTTGCTATTTCGAATGACTCTTTCCGAAATTGTGAATAAAGATTTTAGAACAGCCCAAATTTTTGAAAAATATAATCTCGATTTTTGCTGCGGAGGCAATAAATCATTAAGTGAAGTTTGTTTTGAAAAGGGATTAAAAAGCGAACAGGTTTTATCAGAACTTCAAAATTTAGAAATTAGCTATAAAAGAGATTCAGTAAGATTTGACGAATGGGAACTCGATTTTTTAATTGATTACATAATCAATAATCACCATCATTATATTAGGAATATTACACCTTTAGTTTCCGATTTATCTGCCAAAGTTGTTGCCGCTCATAGTGCAAATCATCCGGAATTAATAAAAATTTCGGAAATTTTTTCGAGTTTAAGTAAAGAACTTAATCAGCATTTAATGAAAGAAGAGCAGATATTATTTCCTTATATTAAAAATTTAGTAAATGTGAAGAACAATAAATCAAAATTTGAACTTCCTTATTTTTCAACTGTTGCAAATCCGATTAAAATGATGGAAGCTGAACATATTTCTGCGGGTGATGAGATGAATGAAATAAGAGAGTTATCTAAAAACTATCAAATTCCGCAGGATGCTTGTAACACATTTAAAGTATTTTATAATGAACTGAAGGAATTTGAAGAAGACCTGCATAAGCACGTTTACTTGGAAAATAATATTTTATTTCCCAAATCGATTGAACTGGAAAACAAACTGCTTAAAGAAAATTCAAATATAATTTTATAGCTCTATATCTTTTAATCTATAATCGGATAAAATAGTGCGATTATTTGATTTAATATGCAAAACTTACTGTAATTGGAGGAAAAATGAACGAACAAAATACTGAGAAAATATCACCTTGGTGGAAGCATTCGGTAATTCTTGTAATGATAGTGGGCTTCACCATTCTGCTTTACGTCGCAGTTAAAAGCTATCAGGACGCTCCGCCGATACCTGAAAAGGTTGTCGATCCGCAGGGCAATACGCTTTTCACTGCAGCAAACATAAATGCCGGACAAAAAGTTTTTTTGAAATACGGACTTATGGAACACGGTACGCTGCTCGGACACGGAGCTTATCTCGGACCGGATTATTCGGCTGAGTATTTGCATGATTATGCCGTATCCATACAAAATACTTTGGCTTCGGGAAAATACAACACACCTTACAAAGATCTAACAAAGGATCAAAAGGCAAGTGTTAGTGCAGATGTTCAATCAATGCTTCACACAAACAGATATGATGCATCAACCGGAACTCTAACATTAACCGCACCCGAGGTTGCTGCGTTTGAAAATGAAATCAAAAACTGGTCGAACTATTTTACCAAGCCGGATAAAGCGCCCGGGCTGCCTCAGGATTTCATTTCAAATCCAACTCAATTGAGAAATCTTACTATATTTTTTTCGTGGGCAGCATGGGCTTCGGTAACCGACCGGCCGGATAAAAATTATTCATATACAAACAACTGGCCTTTTGATAAACTAGCCGGTAATTCTCCAACCGGTTCTGCTATAATTTGGAGTGCACTGAGCCTTATTTCACTCCTCGGAATAACCGGCTTAATTTTGTTTCTCTTTGGCAAGTTCGATTACCTTGGTTGGAAGTCCGGTGTGGATGAACGGTTAATAACTGCTAAAACTTATCCGCCCACAGAAAGTCAGAAAGCCATAATGAAATTTTTCGTAGTGGTTGCAGCTCTGTTTTTTCTGCAAGTTCTCGCCGGCGGCGTTATTGCACACTATCGTGCCGAACCGTTCGGTTTCTACGGATTTGGTCTGGCGAAAATCCTTCCTTATAACATAGCAAGAACATGGCATCTTCAGCTTGCAATTTTCTGGATTGCTATGGCTTATATTGCAGGCGGACTAATGTTAACACCGCTGCTAAGTAAAACCGAACCAAAAGGACAAAAGTTCTGGGTTAATGTCCTTTTTGCTGCAGTCGTTATTGTTGCATTGGGGAGTTTGCTGGGAGAATACCTCGGTATTAACCAGATGCTCGGTAAACTTTGGTATTATTTCGGAATGCAGGGCTGGGAGTATCTTGACCTTGGAAGAGTCTGGCAGGTCTTGCTTATCATTGGATTAACGGTTTGGCTTATTTTAATTTTTAGAGGATTAAAACCAGCGATGAAAGATCAGTCTCAAAAAGAACTGAGTTCGCTTTTCCTTTATTCGGCTGTGGCAATTCCGTTATTTTATATTCCCGCTTTATTTTTTGGTCCGACAACAAATTTTACAGTTGTTGATAACTGGCGGTTCTGGATAATACATCTGTGGGTTGAAGGATTCTTTGAACTCTTTGCAACCGTAATGGTAGCCGTTGTCTTTTATCAGCTCGGCATTATAAAAGCGGTGACGGCCACTCGAGTCGTATACCTTGATGCAATTCTTTATCTAGGAAGCGGAATTGTAGGCACCGGTCATCATTGGTATTGGACGGGGCAAAGCAACGTTACTATGGCATTAGGTGCAATGTTTTCGGCAATGGAAGTTGTACCTTTAACACTCTTAACATTAGATGCCTGGGATTTTATTAAACTTACACGAAAATCACCGTCCGAAGAAGGTGCAACAGTCACTCAACGCCATAAATGGGCATTCTATTTTCTGATGGCAGTAGGTTTCTGGAATTTTCTTGGTGCGGGAGTATTCGGCTTTCTAATCAATCTCCCGATAGTCAGTTACTTTGAGGTTGGAACACTTTTGACTGCAAACCATGGTCATGCTGCAATGATGGGTGTTTTCGGAATGCTGGCATTAGCACTTATGATGTTCACGTTACGAAAACTCTCGAGTGATGATGTGTGGGAGCGGAATCAGAAATATGTAAGAACAGGATTTTGGGGACTTAACATCGGGCTTTTGCTAATGGTTATTCTAGACTTGTTTCCGGCAGGTATATTGCAGCTTGCCGACGTAATTAGCTACGGTTACTGGCATGCCCGCAGGCTTTCGTTTTTAGATACCGGAACATTCCACGTGCTGGAATGGCTTAGATTAGGCGCCGATATTGTATTCATTGCAATAGGAGTGATTCCAATATTGATATTCACGCTAAGACTCTTTGTAGAAAGAAAAAAGATGTGGAGCTCGCTGGCAAATCAGGCTTAAAAAGTATGCTGCATTTCTTTTTTGTTTTTCTATAAAAATAGGATAGTGACAAGTCGCGACTTGTCACTGCTAAAATATTAAGTAATCTTTCGCCGCACCTGTTGTTATTGAAATCCCTTTTAATTTATAATCATATCGCTTTAG
>Ga0307441_1000040_pt1 | contig 62178 bp, 55 predicted proteins | sample SalMarWE160420MG_FD_202149 | JGI IMG/M metagenome (GOLD analysis project Ga0307441, IMG submission 202149) | Salt marsh sediment microbial communities from the Plum Island Ecosystem LTER, Massachusetts, United States - WE1604-20 | ecosystem: Environmental > Aquatic > Marine > Intertidal zone >... | reverse complement strand
TAAAGGTTGCAAAATTATCTCCTTATTATTTTTTCACCTATTGGGTGATTTTTATTTTGCAAAGATAATCCTTATTTAACGAATAACCTGAGACTTTTTTATCTTTCTATTTCGGATTTGAGAATTATACACAATCTTTTGAATGATTATGCGAAATTTCTAAAATTTTATTTTGAAAATTGATCCAAATTAAAATTTTTTAATTATTAACTTGACAAATAAAAAAAGTATTTTATATTTGCACATTACATTATGAAGAATACGAACGGGACATATTATTTTACAAATAATTCATTTAGCCAAAACAATTGGTGGTGGTATAATATGCAAAATAATATGACCCGGTAATTTTGAGATAAATAATTTTTAATTAAAACCCTTCTCGTAAAACCGGGAAGGGTTTTTTGTTTTTAAAGTAAAAATATGAAAATAGAAAAATTTAAAGAACTAGCATTAAAGTATAATTTGATCCCGGTCTACGAAATTATAACCGCGGATTTGTTAACTCCAGTTTTGGCGTACTTAAAAATTCGTGAAAAAGGAAAACAAAATTTTCTTTTGGAATCTGTTGAGGGGTCAACTAACCTAGCCAGATATTCATTTATCGGTAAAAATCCTGAAAAAATAATTTCAAATAAAAATAAAGAAATCTCTATTGGAATTAACGGAACTAAAGAAACCGTTGAGCAAACTATTTTTGAACATATTCGCAATGAAATTAATAAATATAAACAGCCCAAGATTGATGAACTTCCCGATTTTACAGGCGGAATCGTAGGCTTTTTGGGTTATGAAAATATTTCTTTAGTTGAAAGTATAATTCAGTTTAAGTCAAAATTTTTTGAGAACCCCGATTCAATTTTCGGAATTTATTATACAATACTCGCCTTCGATCATTACAAACACCAAATTATTTTAATAACAAACGTTAAAATTGAAAAAGACACTAACCTCGATCTCGCTTACCAAAATGCAAAAAAAATACTAGCAGATTTAAAATCAGAGCTTAAAAAAACAGTTAATTATAAATCAGATTTTTCACTTGACGGAGAAATTGCAGAAAACTTCGATCCGAACGAATTTTATACTCAGGTGGAAGCAGGCAAGAATCATATAGTTGAAGGTGATATTTTCCAGATTGTTTTATCAAAAAGATTTTTCTCAAATTATACCGGTGACCTATTAAATGTTTACCGCGCCCTTAGAATTATTAATCCCTCACCTTACATGTATTATTTAGAATTCGAAAATGATTTTACAATTATCGGCACTTCCCCAGAAGATTTATTAAAAGTTAAAAATCGAAAAGCCCAGCTATTACCGATTGCAGGCACAAGAAGAAGAGGTAAAGATACCGCAGAAGATAAAGCCCTTGAAGAAAATTTGTTAAATGATCCTAAAGAATTAGCCGAACATACAATGCTTGTAGATCTCGGTAGAAATGATCTTGGCAGAGTCTGCGAATACGGGACAGTACAGGTAACTGAAAAAATGAAGATACAGAAATATTCCCATGTAATGCATATTGTTTCGAAAGTGGAAGGCAAACTTGCAGATGATAAAGATTCAATTGATGCATTGATGTCATGCTTTCCGGCCGGTACAGTAACCGGCGCACCGAAAATTCGTGCAATTCAATTAATTGATAAATACGAAAAACATGAGCGAAATGTTTATGCAGGTGCAGTCGGCTATTTTGATTTCAGCGGAAACTTAGATTTATGTATTGCTATCAGAACTCTTTTTTCAAAAGGTAAAACAATTTTCTGGCAGGCCGGTGCCGGTATTGTCGCAGACAGCAGACCCGAACTTGAGGCAAAAGAAATAAAAAATAAATCGGCAGCATTAGTTAGAGCATTAAAATATGCAGAGGTATTAGATGAAAATTCTGGTAATTGATAATTACGATTCCTTCACATATAACCTTGTCCAATTATTGGGAAGCTTTAATTGCGAATTAATTGTAAAAAGGAATGACCGCATTTCTTCCGATGAAATAAACGAAATGAAACCGGATAAAATATTAATTTCTCCCGGGCCTGGAAAACCAGAAGATTCTAAAGTTTCACTTACAGCATTTGAAAATTTCGGAAGTACAATTCCAATCTTAGGAGTCTGTTTAGGTCATCAGGCTATGAGTATTGCATACGGCGGCAAAGTTATTAAAGCGCCAATCTTAATGCACGGCAAAACTTCTCAAATAAAACATGACGGCAAAACGATCTTTAAAGATATTGATCAAAGATTTAATGCTACACGCTATCATTCACTTATGGTTGAAAGAGAATCCCTCCCTGAACAATTAGAAATATCTGCAGAAACAGATGATGGTAGTATAATGGGAATCAGACATAAAAATTTTCCGGTTGAAGGAATTCAATTTCACCCGGAATCAATTTTAACATTAGAAGGCAAAAATATAATAAAAAACTGGTTGACATCATGATAAAAGAATATTTACAAAAGGTAATTGATAACGAGGATCTTACTTTTCAAGAATCCTTTGATTCAATGAGCGAAATAATGAGCGGTAATGTGAACAATTCGCATTTAGCCGGATTTTTAATCGCTTTAAAAAAGAAAGGCGAAACGCCTTCTGAAGTTGCCGGCTTTGCAAAAGCAATGAAAGAAAAAGGTGTAAAAATAAATTGCGATGATGAAAATGTAATAGACGTCTGCGGAACAGGCGGAGATAATTCAGGCAGCTTTAATATTTCTACCGCTACTGCTTTTGTTGTAGCCGGTGCGGGGATAAAAGTTGCTAAGCATGGGAACAGGTCTATTTCCAGCAAAAGCGGCAGCGCTGATGTCCTGCAGTCGTTAGGCATAAATATCAATCTAACTAAAGAACAATCTGAAGAAGCGATAAATACGGTCGGCATAGCTTTTTTGTTTGCCCCGTTATATCACCCTGCAATGAAGTATGCGGCAACCGTTAGAAAAGAATTAGGAATGAAAACTGTTTTTAATATGCTGGGTCCTCTAACAAACCCGGCAGGAGTAAAGAAACAAATAATCGGCACATTTAATTTAAAAGCAGCTAGGACAATGGCAGAAGCCGCAAAATATCTTGATCTTCAAAAAGTATGTTTTCTCTGCAGTGTAGATAAATACGATGAAATTTATTTAGGCGACATAACCGAAGTGCATGAATATAATTACGGTGAAGAAATCAGGACATACAATCTTTCCAATGAAACTTTTAGTTATCCGAAAATCTCTCATAAAGATATACAGGGTGATTCACCTGAATTAAATGCACAAATAATATTAGATATCTTTAAGAACAAAAATGCAAACGGAGCTTTTCATACGGTAGCAGCTAATGCTGCACTCGCTCTTTATGCGGCAGAATTCTCCAGCGATTTGACTAAATGCCAGAAAGCAGCTGAAGATTCAATTTTGAGCGGTGCTGCTTTAAAAAAGTTAAATGACTTTGCCTCATTCAGCAAGAAATATGCGGCATAATTAATCTTAAAATTAATTTGAGAAAACAATTTGAATATTCTTGATGAAATTCTTGAAGTAAAAAAGTCCGAAGTAAAAGAATTAAGAAGTAATTATACTTTCAATTCATTCAGAGATATGGAATTTTTTAATGTAAAATCTTTAAGCTTTTATGATAAGTCTAAGCTGAACGGGAATATTTCAATTATAGCCGAGATAAAAAAGGCGAGCCCATCAAAGGGAATAATTAGAAAAGATTTCAACCACTTAAAGATTGCTGAATTTTATTTTCAGGAATCTGTTGATGCAGTTTCTGTGCTTACCGATAAAAAGTTCTTCCAAGGTGATATTTCTTTTCTTAATGATATAGCAAAGATTAAACAAACTCCCCTTCTCCGTAAAGATTTTATTATCGATGAATACCAGGTATTTGAATCAAAAGCTAACGGAGCTGATTTAATTTTATTAATCTGTGAGGCTTTATCAAAAAATCAAATCCGGGATTTAACACAATCCGCTTCGGAAACAGGCCTGGAAGTTTTGCTTGAGCTTCATTCGGAAGAACAATTAAGCAAGATAGATTTTCAATTAAATAAAATAATCGGCGTTAATAACCGTAATCTTGAAGATTTTTCAGTCAATCTTTCAACAACTGAAAAAATAGCCAAGCACTTACCGGATGATGTAATTCTTGTTTCGGAAAGCGGAATAAGTAAAAAGGAAGACATAGATTTCATTCATTCGGCAAAGGCAAATGCAGTTTTAGTCGGTGAACATTTAATGAAAGCTGAAGATATAAAATCAAAACTTAAAGAACTTCAGCAGTGGTGCTCAAATGAAAGTTAAGGTTTGCGGGATAACTAATTTACGTGATGCTTTACTGTGTGAATCATCCGGCGCAAGTGCTTTAGGATTTGTATTTTATCCGGAAAGTAAAAGATATATTTCTCCCGATGATGCCTTAAAAATAATTGAAAATCTTTCACCGTTTACTATGAAAATCGGAGTGTTTGTAAATGAATCATCTGAAAAGATAAACGGCACTGCTTCAGATTTAAAATTAAATGCAGTACAATTGCACGGAGAAGAAACCCCTTTGTCAACGGCTGAAATAAAATTTCCAATAATTAAAAGTTTTAGGATTAAAGAACATTTTGATTTTTTAACTCTTCACGAATATAAAAATGCATATTATTTACTTGATTCATTTTCAAAAACTCAATTCGGCGGAACGGGGATTAAATTCGATTGGGAATTAATACCGGAAAATTTAAAAAATAAAATTATACTTGCAGGAGGAGTATCGGTGGAAAATATTGAAGAAATATTTAATACAATTAGACCTGCAGCAGTTGATTTATCTTCATCTTTGGAATCCGAACCGGGTAAAAAGGATAAAGAAAAAGTGAAAGAGTTTTTTAGGAAGTTTAATTCTCTAAGTATTACATTATAAACCGGAGGTAGAGAAGTTAAATTGCTAAATTGTCTTATTGCTGTTTTGTTAATTACAAATTTCACAACAATAAAACAATTTAACAATATGATAATTTTAGCTTTAATTCACATATGCAAACTAGAATTAAGTAGCTTTAGAAAAATAAGTTAATTTCAAAGAAAGAATGTTATGTTAATAATAATGAAACTGGATTCTCCCAGAAAAGATATTGATAGTGTAAAAAATAAAATTATTGAAAAAACCTGCATACCGCATGAAATTCCAGGTGCCAGCAAACTCGGGATAGGAATTACCGGTCCGACAAATCTTCTCAATGAAGAAGACTTTTTAACGATGGATTCCGTTGATGAAGTAATAAGAGTTACCAAACCATATAAGCTTGTAAGCAGGGAAATGAAAAATGAAAATACAATCATTAAAATAAATGAAGAAAACATAGGCGGAGATGAACTAACAATAATAGCAGGGCCTTGTTCGGTTGAAAGCCGGCAGCAGCTTTTTGATATTGCCGGCGAACTAAAAGAAATGGGAATAAAATTTTTAAGAGCAGGTGCTTATAAGCCAAGGTCGAGTCCTTATTCTTTCCAAGGTTTGAAAGAAAAGGGATTGGAATATTTATCCGATGTTAAAAAGGAATTAGGAATGATGGTAGTAACCGAAGCAAAAGATACTAAATTACTTCCTTTAATTTCCGAAGTTGCGGATGTTATTCAAATCGGTGCAAGAAATATGCAGAACTTTTCTTTGCTGGAAGAAGCAGGTCAATTGAGGAACACCATTCTTCTAAAACGCGGAATGGCCGCTACAATTGAAGATCTACTTATGAGCGCCGAATACATTTTATCCCAGGGTAATTTTAATGTTATATTATGCGAAAGAGGCATTCGTACTTTCGAAACAATGACAAGAAATACTCTGGATTTAAACGCAGTTCCGATGATTAAAAAGCATTCTCATCTCCCGATTATAGTTGATCCGTCCCATGGAATAGGAATATGGGATAGAGTTCCGCCAATGGCTATGGCAGCTATTGCCTGCGGTGCAGATGGTTTAATGATTGAAGTTCACAATCATCCGGAAAAAGCCTTGTCGGATGGATTTCAATCATTAACCCCAAAAAATTTTAAAAAACTTTTAGAAAAAATCGAGCAGTTGGCTCCAATTGTCGAAAGAAAGATAAATAATTATGCAGCAGTTAATTGAATACAATTTCCCGGACATTAACGGACGCTTTGGGATATACGGCGGGAAATATGTTCCCGAAACATTAATAACTCCTCTTAAAGAACTAGAAGAAGTTTATTCTGAATTAAGCAAAAGTAAAGAATTTCAAAATGAACTTGACAAACTTAACAGAGAATACAGCGGACGCCCGACTCCGCTTACATTTGCTGATGGATTAACCAAACATTATAATGGAGCAAAAATTTATTTAAAGCGCGAAGACCTTTGTCATACAGGCGCACATAAAATAAATAATGCATTAGGACAGATTCTTCTGGCAAAAAAATTAGGTAAGACAAGAATAATTGCTGAAACAGGCGCCGGGCAGCATGGAGTTGCTGTAGCTACGGTTTGTGCAAAGTTCGGAATGAAGTGCTTTGTTTATATGGGTGAAGTTGATATAGAGAGACAAAGTCTTAATGTTTTTAGAATGAAGCTTCTAGGTGCGGAAGTTATTCCCGTAAAATCGGGCAGCAGAACATTAAAAGATGCAACCAATGAAGCTATACGCGATTGGGTGACTAATGTAAAAGACACTCATTATATAATAGGCTCTGTAGTCGGTCCCCATCCCTACCCTATGATGGTTCGCAATTTCCAATCGGTTATCGGAAAAGAAGCTAAAGAACAAATTCAAAAGGCAGAAAACAAACTTCCTGATTATATTGTTGCGTGTGTAGGCGGCGGCAGCAATGCTATTGGAATTTTTTATCCTTTTATAAATTCAAACGTTAAGCTTATTGGTGTGGAAGCTGCAGGATACGGTATCAATACAAACAAACATTGCGCAACTTTAACTCTGGGACGTGAAGGAATTTTTCAAGGAATGAAAACCTATCTTCTGCAAAGCGAAGAAGGACAGGTTTCGGAAGTTCATTCAATTTCAGCTGGCTTGGATTATCCTGGTGTTGGTCCTGAACACAGCTTCTTTAAAGATGAAATTATTGCCGATTACTATTCGGTAACTGATGATGAAGCAATCAAAGCAACTGAATTACTTTCCCGTGAAGAAGGAATAATCCCTGCTTTAGAATCGGCACATGCTGTTGCTTACTTAGAATATCTAATGCCTAAAACAAAAAGCAATGAAATCGTAATTGTAAACGTAAGCGGGCGCGGTGATAAAGATTTAAATACTATCAAAGATAAATTAGGATATTAAATGTCATTTATTGAAGATTACATCTCGAATAAAAATAAATCGAATGAAAAAGTTCTTTCGGTTTTTCTTACTTCAGGATTTCCCTGCAAAAATAATTTCCCGGAACTTGCAATTAAAATACTAGAAGCCGGTGCTGATATGCTTGAGATCGGATTCCCTTTCAGTGATCCATTAGCAGACGGGCCCATTATTCAATATTCTTCTCAAGCAGCTTTAGAAAACGGAATTGATCTTAAAACTACTTTTAATTTTATAAAAGAAATAAGAAAAAATACCAACAAACCTTTAATCATGATGGGTTATGCAAATCCGGTTTTGTCATACGGCATTAATAAATTTGCTGATGAAGCAAAAGCGTCAGGCGTAAACGGCGTAATAATTCCCGATATTCCAATAGAAGAATATGATAATTTTTTTGATGATAATTTTAATGATCTTGATAAAATCCTTTTAATAACTCCAACTACTCCGGACGATAGGATAAAACTGATTGATGAGAAAAGCAGCGGCTTTGTTTATTGTGTTTCAGTTAGCGGTACAACCGGTTCTCATCTTAAGGATAAAACCGGCAGTATTGAGTTTGTTAAAAGGACCCATTCTGTTGTTAACAAGAATAAAACACTTGTCGGATTCGGCATTTCAAATGGAGAAGATGCAAAAGCTTATGCACCATACTGCGATGGAGTAATTGTAGGAAGCGCTGTAATTAAATCATTGATGAAGGATGATGAGGAATTTCAGCAAACATTGAATCTTGTTTCGAATATAAAGAGAAGCTTGGTATAATATCTTTATCGTCTTTTCATATAAAAATAAATTCATTTTTTTAAGAGAATTAATTTCCGTAAAAGAGGCACCAGATACTTGATACCTGATTCCTGATACCGGATAAATTTTAGCTTTATTTAAAAAATTCCTATAATATATTTAAACAAGTTTGGCCTTAATTTTTAATATGCTGAATTACAAAAAGATATGATTTTTCTTAAACTTTATTTAATTTAGGAACAAGCGGAAATATTTTAATAATCAAAAAAATAATATGAAAAAAATAAAATTACTTTCCTGGAACGTTAACGGTTTAAGAGCAGCTTACAAAAAAGGGTTTTTAGATTGGGTATTAAAAGAGAATCCTGATATTCTTTGTATTCAGGAAACCAAAGCTCATGAAGAACAGCTTTCAGATGATTTAAGAAATGTAAACGGATATCAATCCTATTTTTGTTCAGGTGAACGCAAAGGTTACAGCGGTGTTGCGCTTTATACAAAAATTAAACCCCTCGATATAAAAAAAGGATTCGGTAAAAAGAAGTTTGATAATGAAGGAAGAATTCTAATTGCCGAATATTCAGATTTCACCTTATTCAATATTTATTATCCAAACGGAAAAGCCAGCCCCGAACGGCTTAAATATAAAATGGATTTTTATGATGCTTTTTTCAATTATACCAATAAATTAAAAAAAGCCGGTAAAAAAATAATTATATGCGGAGATGTAAATACCGCACACAAAGAAATTGATATCGCACGTCCGAAAGAAAACTCAAAAGTATCCGGTTTTCTTCCCGAAGAAAGAGCATGGATAGATAAATTTTTAGAAGCCGGATACATTGATACTTTCCGTATGTTTAATTCAAAGCCGGATAATTATACATGGTGGGATATGATTACCCGCGCCAGGGAAAGAAACGTCGGCTGGCGTATCGACTACTTTTTTGTTTCCGAAAATGTGAAAGCCGATGTTAAAGATGCTTTTATATTAAGTGATGTAATGGGTTCCGATCACTGCCCGATTGGTATTGAGTTAGAAATTAAGAATTAAATTACTATTTTATTTTTACAATCATCTCAATTTCAACCGGTGCATTCAGCGGCAGTTCATTAACACCAACGGCACTTCTAACGTGTTTTCCGTTTTCTCCGAATATTTTACCGATTAATTCGGATGCACCATTTGCAACTTTCGGCTGATCAGTAAAATTTTCTGCACTATTCACAAATGCAGTGATCTTAACAATTCTTTCTATGTTATCGAGATTTCCAATAACACCTTTTATTGCGCTTAAACAATTTAAAGCACAAATCTCGGAAGCAGTTCTGCCTTCTTCAATTGAAATAAAAGCTCCTAATTTCCCGGTATATTTCAGTTCTCCTTTAATCATTGGCAATTGACCAGCCGTAAATACTAAATTATTTACTTTTAATGCCGGAATGTAAGCTGCTAAAGGTTTTGGAGCTTCCGGCAATGTAAATCCTAATTCCTTTATTTTTTCTTCTATCATATAAACTCCTTTTTTATAAAGCAAAGATTTTATTATTTTTATTCTATTAATGATTAAAAAAAGATTTTCAATTTAAAGGATTAAAAATATGACCGAAAGTAAATTTAATGATTTTGTAGCGATTGTAAAAAGATTAAGAAAAGAATGTCCGTGGGATAAGGAACAAACAAATGATTCTATAAAAGCAGCCACTATTGAAGAGACCTATGAATTACTAGAAGCAATTGATAAAAAGGATTTTGAGGAAATGAAGAATGAACTGGGCGATTTGTTTTTCCATGTGATTTTTCATGCCGTAATTGCCGAAGAAGAAAATAAATTTAATCTTGATGAAGTTATTAGCTCCATAAAAGAAAAACTTATTAGACGTCATCCGCATGTTTTCGGTGAAGTAAATGTAAACAATTCCGAAGATGTAAAAAGAAATTGGGAAGCAATCAAACTTACCGAAGGCAGAGACTCGGTCTTAGATGGTGTGCCTGAGAAGCTTCCTTCACTTCACAGAGCATATCGTCTTCAGGAAAAAGCGGCAAAGGTAGGCTTCGATTGGGACAATAAAGAAGATGTCTGGAAAAAAGTTATAGAAGAAATTGAAGAGATGCATCAATCGGAAAAAGAGGAAGCAATTCAAGAGCTTGAAAGCGAAATTGGCGATGTGTTTTTTGCAATGACAAATTACGCGAGATTTTTAGGAATAAATCCAGAAAATGCTTTAAGAAAAACTAATGAAAAATTTATAAATAGATTTAAGTATGTTGAAAAAAGAGTGAAAGAGAAAGGTAAAAAGATTAATGAGTCCAACTTAGCAGAAATGGACATATACTGGAACGAGAGCAAATCTATTTATAAGAGCTAAAAATAATTTTAATTCGATTATTTCTTCGAAGAAACAGACCCATTAAATTTTTCATAGGCATCAATAATATCTTTTACAAGCTTATGCCTAACTACATCAGACTTATCAAAATAGACGAAACCTACTCCGTCTATATCTTTTAAAATATCTTTCGCTTGAACCAAGCCGCTCTGTGTCTTTGAAGGAAGATCAATCTGAGTAATATCACCTGTTATAATTGCTTTGGAATTTACACCTAATCTTGTAAGAAACATTTTCATTTGCATATCCGTAGCATTCTGCGCTTCATCCAGTATTACAAAAGCATTATTTAAGGTTCTGCCGCGCATATAAGCAAGAGGCACAATCTCAATAGTTTTTTTCTCAATATAATTTTTTAATTTATCGGAAGGAATCATATCATCAAGCGCATCATACAAAGGACGTAAATACGGATCAATCTTTTCTCTAAAATCACCCGGCAGAAATCCCAAACTTTCACCGGCTTCTACTGCAGGTCTTGCCAAAATAATTTTACTAACAGTCCCTTTCTTCAATGCTGAAACAGCAAATGCAACAGCCAAATAGGTTTTACCTGTACCGGCCGGACCTATGGCAAAACAAATATCATTTTTAAGCGCTTTTTGAAGATAATTTACTTGACCAGGTGTTCTAACTTTTATAACTTCGCTTTTTGTATAAAGCACAATTGCGTCAAATTCATTGTCGGTCATTATTTCCACTCCCTGACCGGACAATTCCAGAATTGTTTCAATGTCCGAAGTTTTTAATCTTCCTTTTGTATTTAGGACATATATCATTTCCTTAATAATTTTTTCAATAACTTCTACTTCTTCAGCTACTCCTTTAATTGTAACATTTTCGCCTCTCACTGTTATTGATGCATTAAATTTTTCTTCAATTAACTTTATGTTGCCGTCATTAATGCCGAGCAATGCTAATAAGTCAACATTTTCAAGGACCATACGTTTTTCTACAGCAGTCATTTTACTCCTTTTATAAATACAAAAAGCCCTTATCATCTATAATGACAAGGGCTTTAATAGTTTTATAATAAACTAACATTCAGTTAAACGGCTATTTAACCGGAGCTGGTTTATAATTTGTTCTAATCTTTTCGTATTTAGCTTTCTCTTCTTCTGTTAAATGAGGAATCTTAAATACTTGTTTAGGGAAAATCAAATTAGGATTCTTAATTTGATCGCGATTGGCTTTATAAATATTCGGCCAAGCAAACGGATTTGAATATATATCTGATTTTTTAGCAATATTCCACAAGCAGTCGCCTTTTACAACAGTATAATTGATTTCTTTTGGAGCTTCAACCCATGCGTCCAAAGCGGCCTGCATTTGGTTATGTACCTTGTCAAAATATTCCGGCAAGGCACTTATTTTATTCTGTTTCAATGCATCCAGATCTTTCTGTCTGTCGGCTTTTGGTCCTTCTTTTCTGCTAATCTTACCGTCGAGTTCGTTAACGGCATTACCAAAATTATCAACATCTTGCTGGGTTGCTCCGACCATTGCATAAAGTTCTTTCATGCAGTCATCGTAGCTTTCAATATTTTTTGATTTTAAATTATTTACATCTGTCTGTAATGAGCTGATTTCTTTCGTTAAGCTGGCTTTTTGCGCAATTAAACGCGCAGTATCAGCTTGCCATTCATCTTTTGTCATCTTTTTTTCCTGTGCAAAAACAGCTACAGAAAATAAAAGCAAAAGAGAAAAAACACTAATTAAATTTCTACTTAATTTCATAAAACTTTCCTCCAAGTTAAAATTAAATTTCTTCTTCAAGCTTATTTAGAAGATAATTTTTCCAAATTAGCTTTGGTTTCTTCTTTTTCTTTATTGCACTGTGCAAGTTTTTCTGTTTTTGCAGCGATTTCTTTTTCCAGATTAGCCCTTTCGTCTTTCAACGAATTAGCTTGAGATTGTAATGAACTAACCTCACTTTTTAGGTTATTCAATTGAGCCATCTCAGCTTCACTAACACCACCACAACCGCTTAAGAAAGCCGTAGTAACAGCAAAAGCAGCTATTATAGCGGTATTTCTTACAACTTTCACTATCTTCATATTGAAACCTCCAATTATTAATTATTTTTTAGTAAGTTGTTTAAGTTAATAGATAAATCGAACTCAATGGTAATTTACAAGCTTAACCGTTGTTTTATTGATAACTTATTACAGATTAAGTTTTTATAAACGTATACTATATAATAAAATGACTATATAAATTCAAGCAGAGTAATCAACAGTATTTAGACCTATGCTATAGATAACAACTATATAATTTTTTTTTCAACAAAGCTTGTATAAGTAATCCCTGCAATTATTATATGATCAAATACCGGAATATCCAATATTTTCCCTCCTTCAACCAATTTTTTAGTTATTGCAATATCTTCATTACTCGGTTCGGGATTACCGCTAGGATGATTATGGAGCAAAATTATACTTGCAGAACTATTTTCAATTGCTGCTTTAAATATCTCGCGAGGATGGACCACGCTCGAATTTAAATTCCCTATTGATATCGTTTCAAATTTAATTATTTTATTTGCCGAATTCAAACAAATTAATATAAATTTTTCTTTCAATTCATCCTTTAGTAAAGGTATAAATATTTCCGCTATTTCCTTTGGAGAAGTAATTTTACTTTCGGAAAACCACTTTGTTTGAGACTGTATCCTTCTGTTTAGCTCAAATGCGGCTAAAAGTGTAGCAGCCTTATCTTTACCTATCCCAAGACTTTTTGTTAAACTATTTAACGACTTTGAAGCAAGAACGGCTAAATTTCCATGCTGTTTAATTAATTCCTGTGCCAAAATAATTACGGACTTACCTTTTGTCCCCGTTCGTAAAAGTATAGCGAGTAATTCGGCATCTGTTAAATTTTGAGCCCCTCTAAGCATAAGCTTTTCACGGGGCCTATCATCCAGCGGAAGATCCTTTACTGTTAGAATACTTTCCCCCTTTATTCCTTAGTTTGTTAATTTAAATTTATCAACAAGTTCAAATTTTCCGTCACGGTAACGAACAATATTTAAAAAACTGTTTATCCTTGTTTGATCAAAGCAATAATTGTTGTGAAAGCCTTTAAATATAACTCCCGATTCCATACTTCTCATAATACTCTGCCTGCTGCTGTTAAAATCTCTTATCACATTCAATAAATAGTCGGCAGTATCATATCCGTATAAAACATTTCGGTCAACATCAATATTGGTTTGAGCTAAAAATCGTTTACTGAATTTACGGAATAATGAATCGGAGTAGTCAATAAAATAATCGGAAGTAAAAGTAATCATATTGCTCAAAGTAGAATTAGTTTCATAACCTTTAGCAAGGAACCAATCCTGATTCCCGTATATGGATACATTTAAATTATTAGCAACAAATTGGGAAAGTAATGCCGGCACGTCTCTGTTATCCGCTAACGGGAGATATACACCCTGCAGCTGCAGCGAATCTTTTGCTATCTGTGAAACTTGTTCACTATAAGATATATTATTACTATGATAAGTCTGCTGTTCTAAAATTTGTCCGCCTATTTTATTAAATTCATTAACGAAACCACCGGCCAATAACGGCGAATATCCCTCATCTGCATTAAGGACAGAAATTAATTTTTTGTTTTCAACATAATAAATATATTCCGCCATAACCTGTCCTCTTACGGTAAAAGAAGGGTTAGCCTGGAAAAAATTCGGATATAATTCCGTTAAATTATTTTCCGTGGCCGTTGGTGAAATTATAGGAATGTCCGTATCCTTAAATGCATCCAGAGTTTCTTTTACCTCATCACTATAAATGGGACCGATAATAACTTTTAACGAAGGAATTGAAGCAAACTCATGTTCAATACTTTCTATTTTAACTTTATTTCTCTCCGTATTTCTTATAATTAAACCGACCTTTTGATCGTGGTTTTTATTATACTGTGCTACCGCAAATTTAATTCCTTCTAAAATTTCCGCTCCCGCATTAGAAATTGTATCATTGGATTGATAATTAAAAGGAAGCATTACTCCTATAAGCGGAGTAGTAGGCGAAGTTTCTTTATCGGTTAAAATACGCTGATATATTGTTACTGCTTCTCCTTTTTCCTCAGATGCAGGGTAAAGATGTATTAAATCAGACAGTGAAGCTTCGGCATCATTATAATCATGTTTTTGCAAATACATCTTTCCCAATGTAAGAAGAAGAAACGGCTTTAACTTTATATTTTCCGTACTATCGGATAAATTTTTAATACGAACAGGATTTAAAAAATATAATGCTATCTTTTCCCCGGTAGATTGAGCATAACTATAATAAAAGGGTGAATCAGTCGATTCAATAATTTGTGTTAGGATTTTAAATGCAGAATAGTAATTATTCCGATTAACATTTATTTCTGCAGACATTAGCTCTGCTTCATCTTTATATTTGCTTGCACCATATTGAGCCATAAAATCATTAAGAACGGAGTCGGCAGTTTCATAATCGTGAAGCATTATTAAAGATTTAGCATCGAAGATTAATGATATTGTAGTTTTAGAATTAAAATTATTGGTATAAGATATTTTATTAAAAATTATTTGCGCTTCATTAAATTGTCCGGAATTATACAGATCAAGGGCAAGACGGAATTCGGCATTTACCTTTCCGCTGTCGATTTCGGTTTGAGCACTTACAATCGGTTGAAGTAAAGTTATAAAATAAGTGATGAACAAAAAATATTTAACCATCTGATACCATATTATTATTAAGAATATAAGCGGCTTTGTTTTTTCCGGCTAAGGCCGTTTTGTTTTCAGGGTCAAGTTTAATTGCAATATCAAAATATGCCAGAGCTTCCTTCGGCTTTTCACCCTTTAAGCATGCCTCGGCTAATTTTGCATAAATATCCGACGAAGCATCTTCAATCGTCTCTATATACTTTAAAAAATATTTTTCAGCTTTTAAATAGTCTCCTAATTTAAGGTAAATCCTCCCGGCTGTTTCATATGGAGATGGTTCTGAAGAATTAAGCATAATAGCTTTTTCTACAGGTGAAACAGCGTGTGCGTACATTCCTAAACTGTAATAAGTTTCGGCATAAATTTGATTTAACTCCCAAAAATTTGAATATAGTACATCTGCTTTTTTTGCGTATAGTAAGGCATTTTCATAATCATTCATTTTTAGACAAATTTTTGCCAGATAAATATTCGCCTCTTGTATTAGTTCCGATTTATTTTCAACAGATATAAAATTATCCAAATTTATTTTTGCCAGTTCATATTCTTCCAACATAAAATGAGCATAACCGACAAAGAAAGCAACAATTGGTTCATCTTCGGGTAATATAAAGCTGAAAATGTCAATTGCTTCTTCCCATTTAGAATTTCTAAGAAGATATTGTCCTAAAAAAAGTCTTATATCTTTATTATCCGGATTATTCTCAAGATAGGATTTGAGCAATTCCAAAGCCGGTATAATATTTCCCATGTGTTCGTAAAGATTTGAAATATTAAAATATACTTCTACATAATCCGGGTATTCCTGAATTATCTGGTTATATATTTGAGCTGCGTGCAACAATTTTCCCTCAAGCTCAAAGTTTTGAGCAACCTTCATTTTATGTTTTAATTGATAATCCTGATCCAAATTTTTATTCCCACTCTATAGTTGAAGGAGGCTTGGAGCTTATATCATATACCACCCTGTTTATCCCCCTAACTTTATTAATAATTTTATTCGAAACCATTGCTAAAAAATCATGATCGAAATTGAACCAATCTGCAGTCATTCCATCAACTGAGGTTACCGCCCTAAGAGCCAGCACATTCTCATATGTTCGAAAGTCACCCATTACTCCGACCGATTGAATTGGCAGTAAAACTGCAAATGCCTGCCATATTTTATTATAAAGATCAGCAGCTTTAATTTCTTGAATAAAAATATCGTCAGCTTCACGTAAAATGTCAAGTTTGTTTTTAGTGATATCACCTAATATTCTTACTGCCAGCCCGGGCCCAGGAAACGGATGCCGCTCTATAAAACTTTCGGGTATATTTAATTCTCTGCCTACATTTCTAACTTCATCCTTGAATAATTCTCTAAACGGTTCGATTAATTTAAGATTCATTCTTTCCGGCAGGCCGCCCACGTTATGATGAGATTTAATTGTAGCAGATGCTCCTTTTACGGAAACCGATTCTATTACATCCGGGTAAAGCGTTCCTTGTACCAAAAATTTTACGTTTTCAAATTCCTTTGCTTCTTTTTCAAAAACTTCTATAAATGTGCTGCCGATTATTTTTCTTTTCTGTTCCGGATCAACAATACCTTTTAATTTATTTAAGAACTTTTCCGATGCATCAATATGAATAATCCGGAGACTAAATTTATCCTTAAACATTTCTTCGATTAATTTACTTTCATTTTTGCGCATCAATCCGGTATCTATATGTATGCAGATTAATTTATCTCCAATTGCTTTTTCTACAAGCACAGCGGCAACAGTAGAATCAACTCCTCCGCTTAAAGCGCAAATTACTTTGCTCGTCCCGGCAACAGATTTAATTTTTGAAATACTTTCCTCAATAAAATTTAAAGGCGTCCAATCTCCTTTACAATTACATATATCAAACAAAAAATTATGAATTATTTTTGAGCCTTCCTCGGTATGAAAAACTTCGGGATGAAATTGAACGCCAAATAAATTTTCTTTATCATTTTCAATGGCACAGAAAGGTGAATGATCCGAATCGCCGATAATTTTAAATCCGGTTGGAATTTTAGTAACCAAATCCCCATGGCTCATCCAAACAGTAGATTCTTTCTTTACATCTTTAAAAAGCTTAGAATTATTTAAAACCTTAAGGGTAGCTTTCCCATATTCCCTATTTTTTGCCGGTTCGACATTCCCGTCAAGATTTTTGCAAAGCCATTGCAATCCGTAGCAAATAGCCAAAACCGGGATTTTTAGTTTTAGAATTTCCTTTTCCAGAACAGGAGCATTTTCATCGTAGACACTCATTGGTCCGCCGGAAAGGATAATTCCGATAGGATCAATCTCTTTTATTTTTTCCAGAGTTATTGTGTGCGGATAGATTTCGGAATAAACTTTTGCTTCTCTAACTCTGCGTGTAATTAATTGAGTGAATTGTGAACCGAAATCTATAATTATTATATTTTCTTTTGCGTGCATCAAATATCATAAAAATTTTTAAGCATAACCGCAGCTAATTAAAAAAGAAGACAAAATCCTTTTTAGGATCTTGTCGCATCAGCTAAAAGTTTATTAATATTTTCAGGTTAAATAAACTGCTGTTGTAAAGGTAAAAAATCACCGAAAATATTATTGACCGATAAGCTGCTTGTAAGCCGGCGTATCCAATAAATTATTCAACTCGTTTTTATCGTTAATTTCAATTTTTATCATCCACCCCTGGCCATACGGGTCGGAATTTACTACTTCCGGTGAATCGGCAAGCGCTTTATTAATTTCGATAACTTTTCCGCTGCAAGGCCCGTATAAATCACTTACAGTTTTAACTGCTTCAATTGAACCGAATGTTTGACCTGCGGATATTTCAGTTAACTTCGGGTCAATATCTACAAAAACCACATCACCTAATTCGCCTTGTGCATATTCGGTAATTCCGATTGTTCCGGTATTACCTTCAACTAAAATCCATTCATGATCTTTTGTATATTTTAAATTCTCTGGAAAGTCCATTATTACCTCGGTATATAATATATAAATAAAATTTTATGAAAAGACAAAATGCTCTAGGAAACTGGTATCGAAGTTTCCGCTTAAAAATCTATTATCTTCAAGAACTTTAAGATGAAACGGAATTGTTGTTTTAATTCCTTCGATTACAAATTCTTCAAGTGCACGCCTTCCCCTGGCGATTGCATGATCTCTATTTTTTCCCCAAACAATTAGCTTGGCAACTAAAGAGTCATAATACGGAGGAACAGAATAAGAAGTGTAAATGTGAGTATCTACTCTTACCCCAAAACCTCCCGGGAAGTGAAGAGATTGAATTTTTCCAGGAGAAGGTCTAAAACCGAATTCAGGATCTTCGGCGTTTATTCTAAATTCCATACTATGGCCAACCGGTTCGTGCGGCAAAGTATCAACCTTTTCTCCTGCAGCAACCAATATCTGTTGTCTTACAATATCAACACCGTATACCCATTCGGTTACGGGATGTTCTACCTGTATACGCGTATTCATTTCCATGAAATAAAAATTTTTATGTTTATCAACAAGGAATTCTATTGTACCTGCACCTTCATAGTTCACCGAGTGTGCACCAAGAATTGCCGTTTCACCCATCTTTTCTCTCAGTGACTGGTCTAAAACCGGAGAGGGTGATTCTTCAATCAATTTTTGGTGTCTTCTTTGAACCGAACAATCTCTTTCGCCATAATGATAAACATTACCGAACATATCTCCCAGAACCTGAATCTCCACATGCCTTGGATTTTCAATAAATTTTTCAATATAAACATCGCCGTTGCCAAAGGCAGATTCCGCTTCAACTCTTGCAGTTTGAAAAGATTTATCAAAATCTTTCTTATCCCAGACAATACGCATGCCTTTTCCGCCGCCGCCTGCTGATGCTTTAATAATTACAGGATAACCTATTTCTTCAGCAATTTTTTTGCCTTCATCCGGTTCGTTCACAACGCCGTCGCTTCCCGGAATGACAGGGACATTGTTTTTCCGCATTGTATCTTTAGCAAATGATTTATCGCCCATTGCACTAATCATTTTTGGTGAAGGCCCAATGAATTTTATATCTGATTCGGTACATATTTCCGAGAAGCTTGCATTTTCTGCCAGAAATCCGTAACCCGGATGAATTGCATCCGCACCGGTTATTTGTGCTGCCGATATTATTGAAGGAATTTTTAGATAGCTGTCCCTTCCGAAGGGAGGACCAATGCAAACTGCCTCGTCGGCAAATGTAACATGAAGAGAATCTTTATCAGCTTCAGAATATACTGCAACTGTTTTTATCCCGAGTTCTTTACATGTTCGAATTATTCTTAAGGCAATTTCGCCGCGGTTTGCGATAAGTATTTTTTTAAACAATATTTCCTCGAAGTCTTAGATATGTATCAGCTTTTCTGAATTAAAAATAGAGGTTGATTATATTCAACCGGTTTACCGTTTTCAACCAGAATTTTAACAATTTTCCCGCTTACATCCGATTCAATTTCATTCATCAATTTCATTGCTTCAACTATGCATAAAACGGAACCCGATGATATTGTATCTCCAACCTGAACATAGGGATCTGAATCCGGAGCGGGTGCTCTATAAAATGTACCAACTATCGGTGATTTAATTTCGTGCTGCCCTGATATTGGTTCCGCAGAAGCAGGAACTTTTTCTTCCGATGCCAATTGAGGAACTGTTTCTTGCACTGCAGGGGATTGACCGATAACTACCTGGGGTTGTCCGTCCATTTTAAAGCTTCTAATTTTTTTAGCAACTTTTATCCTAAGACCATTTTCTTCAACTTCCAGGTCTGTAACTTCACTTGTATCAACAATTTTTACAAGCTTCTTTATGAGGTTTAAATCCATTTGATTATCCTATATTTAAGATTTTACTCTCTCGACATATCCCCCGATTCTTGTATCTACTTTTAAAATATCATCTACATTTATAAATAAAGGGACACTTATGGTAGCCCCGGTTTCTACTTTTGCCGGTTTGGTTGCTCCTGTTGCAGTATCTCCTTTAAATCCGGGTTCTGTTTCGGTTACTTTTAAACTAACGAAAATCGGGATTTCCACATTAACTATTTCAGTTCCGTTAAACAGTATATCAACCTCTTCACTCTCTTTTAAATAATTAACTCCATCTCCGAAATATTCTACGGGAACATTTAATTGTTCGTACGTATCATTATCCATGCAGACTAAAAAATCTCCATCCCTATATAAATACTGATATTTTCTCCGTTCAACCCTAACAACTTCTACATTCTCTCCCGCTCTAAAAGTATTATCAAGAACTTTTCCGTTTTTAAGATTTTTTAACGTGCTTCTTACAAATGCACCGCCTTTACCAGGCTTAACATGCTGAAATTCAACAATTGAATAAAGATCATTTTTAAATTTGATTATTAATCCGTTTCTGAAATCCGAAGTATCTGCCATAAATTGTATAATTATTTGTTTATAAATAGATCAAAAAAATAGATATATAAGGTCTGAAAGTCAAGAAATGAATTTAATCGATTTTTAACAGATTTTTATAATTTTTGACATAATTTTGACTCTTTTTAACCATTTTTTGATAAAATCGGGAAATTTTAGTTAAGTGATTTTAACCATTGTTATGGTAAGCAGAAATTAAAATAAGAAAGAAGAAGATAATTAAGCGAAGCAAATAGGGCTACTAAAGTGATATTAATATCCATATCAAACTGCTATCCAATAATCTAGATTTCCATATTTACTGGTTAAAAATTCATTTAAAATTTGAACAGAAGTCTCTAATTAACCTGGGCCAAATATTGATTTATTTTACTTGCTTCAGGAGAAGTATCGTAATCTTTTTTTATTTTTTCGAATGCATTTTTTGCTTCGGACTTTTCATTTGCGGCTAAAAAATTTATACCTGCATGTAAAAGATATTCTGCATTTAGAACATCTTTTTCACTTACCCTTGAAGCTTTTAAATATAAATCAGCAGCTTTTTTATAATCATTTTTATCCGCATAATAACCTGCTTGTCCGGCATAGGCAGCAGACTGATACATCTTTATACTTCCGTCGTAATCTTTATAATATTTAAAAGCATCGTCATATTTCCCTAAACGGTTATAAGAATTAGCAAGATATATTTTGGCCGTTTCACCGTTTTCAGTACTTCCGTATTGCTGCACAATTTTCTTTAGTCCGATAACATTAGTCCCTGCCTGACCTTCTATTGCTTCAAGGTATGCACCGTTATCGTAATAATTCAGCACTGATGAAAGCTGTATTCCGGCAGCATAGTTCTGCTGGTTTTTATGATTGATGTACCAGACAGCCGCTAAAATTACAGCAACAAGTACTGCTGCATAAGTAATTACATGAGATTTATTATCATCAAAATAGCCGTATACTTTATAATAAAGTTCTACCAGTTTGTCTTGTTTAATTTCTTTTTTAGAAAGTTTTTTCTTTTTAGTAAGCATTAAATTTAAGCTCTCCTATTTTTATTACTTTTCATTTAAAAAATTCTTAATAAAGTAAAAATTGATTACGAATTTAACAATATTATTATAATTTTCAATTATATTTTTTCAGGTTAAAACTACCTGTTGTGCGCCCAGAAGGACTTGAACCCTCAGCCTTCGGAACCGGAATCCGACGTTCTATCCAGTTGAACTATGGGCGCAGCTTTAAATTCTGCAATTCTCAAGACTTTTAGGATGCAAAGTTAACAAAAAATTTTTCTTAAAACACCTCTTTGGTTGGTAGTGTCCTAATTTGCTTAAATTTTGAAAATTATTTTTTGTCATCCCGGGCGAAGACGAGGGATTTAATGAAATTAAAGGATGTTTGGCTCGACTCCGCTTGCATGACATCCTTTAGCGAAAATAATAATACAAACTAGGATACCACTCTTTGGATTTACATTTAGCTGACACAGGTTTTATGCTTCCAAAACGAATTCATGCTAAAGGAGAAGGCATTGTAAGGCATTTTCAAAAAGGAACTGATTAATATAATTATTTTGAAATGGCTTATAAAATATTAATTATTTTTAAAATTTTAATCTCGATAAATTTATAGCAGGTTTATTTTTTACGGTCAATTTAAGTATTACAACTAATATTGTAAATGCAACTAAAGCAAAACCAATTCCAGCAAGTATAGTTTCGGGTGTGTCAAATTCGTCGGCATAAAACTTTTTAATCGAAGAAAAAGGAATTTTTTTATTCTTTTCATTTTTTCTTACTTATCACTTAATAGCCCGTATTTATAAATGTTGTATCCTTTTACAATATAAATAAGAAATACTACACCTATAACAATTACTATCACAAAACAATTAATATCCTTTTGAATCTTTTGTAATAATTTTTATTTCATCTTTTTTATGCTGCTGGAATTCATTTGCTGTAATTTCATTATTCGAATAACAACCAGCTACCTGCAATAAAAAGACAGGTATTAGTATTGAAGTTATCATTTCCTTTAACATATTAAATCCGGTTTATTTTCTATTTAAATTTATTTTCTGCTTGAACTATAATTGTCAAAGAAATGTCAAAGTTTGATAAATATACTATTAGGAAAATTTTATAAAGTTTTATTTGAAGAGATGAATTGAGACTAATATAAGATTGATTGAATTCCCAAAATTAATTTTAAACCGTATAACAATATCGCGCTTAAGCTGCCCACCCGCAGCCTAAAGACAAACGCGTTAAATAAAAATGAATCGCCAGTAACTTAAAGACGATCATAAAGCCCGGATCGTCACTGCGAAAGTGAAAGCGAAACCGGATAACTTTAATCGGCGTCATTTATGAATAGTAATCTTTTTTTTAATACATATTGATAACTAATCAGTCAACCTTTTTCAAATAAGCTGTTTTTCCGCACAATTATATTGTGAAGTTCAGTATAATGTGTTGGATTAATAAAAGATTAATAGTTGAAGTTCAAAATTAGAATTTATTTTGCCCGGTGAATAAGTTTTTAAAACCTCAATTCTAGGATAATCCGATTCTTGTACTCTTATTTCACATCCTGTATTGGTGAGGAATCATTTATTGCCATAGTGATATCACTGCCGGGCAGTTAATATTATTTTAATCTAGTTTAATTTGGAATGTAAAGTATTAAGCCTCTAATAAAGCAAATTCAGTATTAACAGTATTAACTTTCATTTCATCTAAATCAATTGGCCTGGTAGTAATGTCAGTTTGAAACTGCTTCCAGGTTACTTCATCGAAAATATACATAATTCTGCCGGCAACCTCCGTATGTCTGCCCGGCTCAAAAGATGTTTTAATACCCGTTGTATAAGATTTATGCATATCAAGTGCAACAATATCGGCAAGCATTACCGGGAAATATGTTTTGAATGGACGATTGACCGTTCGCGGAAGTCCTAAATATGCATGAAATCCTTTTGGATATTTTGAATATATTTGCCATTCATAGGTACTTAATTGTTTATACTTTTCTATAATGCCGTCTTCATCAAAATAAATTTTTCCTAATTCCATTTTTACTCTTTCAAACAGTGTATAAATTTTAGGTGTCCATGATTTGAAAAAAGATATTTTACGCTCAAATAATTTATAAAATACTCCACATTCATATTCCATACGATGCTCTTTAAATAGTTTTCGTTCTGCATTATCAGTCATATTATACGCTAAGCACATATTTTCCTACAATCCTTTATAATTAGTAATTATTAATACTGCCCTGGAAATCTCAATTCTAGGATAGTTCTATTTATACAATTAAAATAAAGTCTATGAAGGTTAAAAATGGTGATATTGGTCTCAATTCTAGACTAGCTTGCTTCATACCGCAAAACATAAAAAAATTCGCACTTTTTCATTTGCTAAAACTACTTAATTCAAAAAAAGCACTAAGAAAATAGTACTTATGCTCAAAATAATTTGTTAAGATATTTCTTTTATGGCACGAACACTTTGAAAAAGTACGCAGAAACGGGATGACTAATCTTAAAAACTCACATAAATGTAATGCGGGAAAAGAGGTCAGCATAAAATGCACTGCTAGGTAATAAGATAATAAAAATTTTTTAATAAATAGCTTGCACTATTTAAATCAGATATCAAAATTTGATCCCAAATGATAATGAAGAAGTAAAACCGATTAATCCTATATCTGTTACTTCATATGCATAGTCAGTTCCTGTTATTGATTCTTCCATTTGTTCTTTAGGTACAATCCAGGCCCATCTATATCCTGCGTCAATATTAAGGAAATAATCTCCTAAGTTAACGGAAGTACCAATTGTACACTGAGCACACGGCCCCCATCCACCATTTGTCAATTTCCTATTATAATTATATTCTTGAAAATTATTGAATTTAACTTCTTGTGTAACCATTACGGAGGAATGAGAAAATCCAATCTTAGGATTTATTACTATTGGAAACTTTCCTATTTTCTGAACAACATAGTATACATTTAATAAAATATCATAATTACTTATTGATCCATTTATTTTCACGATGCCTGCATAATCCTTATAATTAGAATAAGCGGGAGAATAAAAGTATCCGAAAGAAATACCCACCCCTATGTTTGCCAAAAAATTATAAATGAATCCCGTATTTGCTAGTATTGTAGGCCCGAATTCTCGCTGAGTATTAATTGGCACACCTGAAAATCTATAACTATCAATCAGTGATTTATAATATTTACTGAAACTTCTTGATTCCGTACTCCCGTAACCAATAGAAACAAATGTTTTCCATGATTTGAGAGCTCTCTTTTGTTGAGGAAATACAGATTGAATTAAAAATAATGAGACAGCTAGGATTATTAAAGACTTTTTCATTACTGGTTAGCTCCTATATCAAGTATCCATTGATTTGTTGATGTGGATAAGAAAAGATAACTACCGTTTTTAGATCCAAGTATACTATTAACGATAGACGGATAAATCCATGAATTTTTTAACTGTTGGCTAATAATATCGTATTCTGCAAGAAGAGTTGTATTCGAATTATGAAAGTTTATTGTATATGCAACATAAAGGTTATTAATATTTGCAAAAATTGCAGTTATATTAGATACATTAGGTTCTGAAGCAGGCAAATCAAACGAACTGATAGAATTGAGTGTTTGTGTATCCCAAAGCTCAACGATTTTATCTTGACGTTTTATAAATATTCTTGAGTTGCTCCAATCCGTCCAGAATAAATCAATATGATCTTGAATCGCAGACTGTAATTTATAAGTGATTGTTCCGTTATCAATTGAATACTTTTTTATTCCATTATCTTCAACATCCAGTAAAGTATGACCATCCGGTGAAATACTCAGGAAACGGCTAATACTTTCAAAATTAACTGCTGGAGCGATAACCGTATTTACTTTTTCAAAATTATTATAAACAAATAAGTAATTTTTTAAGTTTGATTGTGAAATATACAATTTACCATCAGGTCCGGTTGATAAGGCATTGGCAATATTATTTGTCCCAATGTGCCGCTTATCGATAATATTCAATTGGTTCACGCCATATGTGTAGAAATACCTGTTACTATTATTCCAGCAATATATTGTATCACCGCTAACACTTTTCGCCCATAATGCAGACGAAGCATTAAAGTCTATAGGGACTTGATTAATTATTTCATGGGTCTGCGTTGAAACTGATGTGAGATATTTAGAGTCGGCAAAAATAACTTGATCATTTAAATTATCCATAATGTAATATGCCGGGTTAATAGATAGTGTTTCTCCTTGTTTAAGGTTATATGCATTTGAATATGCGGCCTTCTGCCCCGTGATCGAATCACCAACTTCGTAATAAAAATTGAAAAAATCCGGCAATGTTGAATCTATGTATGTTGAGTCATCCTGCGAATAAATTTCATCAATTATTACTCCGTTCTTTCTAATTATATATGAATGAAAAAAATTAAAATTCGTTGGCGTCCAAGATATTATAGCATTGTTATTTTGAAGGGTAACTTTAATATTTGTTGGAGCAGTTGGCGTAGTATTATCAAAGATCAGACTTGTTTTATAAATATATAAAGCATTAGTTAGCAAGCTCATTGTCCCCAGTGAATCGTTAAGACTTGGAATTTTGTATGCATAAAGTATAATATTATATTTTCCATTAGGCCACGCTTCTGTGTTGATCTTAAATTTAAATTGAAGCGGGTAGTATACCGAAGGAACGATCTTGGCTATCCTTGCTGAGTCTACAAATACTATAACAGAGTCGGTATAGATTGGATCCCAATCTAAAGAAAACCCGACGGTAATTGTACCAGTTACAATTTGATCTTCTGAATAATTGATTAATTTAGCATTCTCATAATGAGTTTTAGGAGGGTGTGCATCTTTATTTACAAATGGTTCCGGTTCCGTAAAATAATTACATGATAGATTTAATATGATTGCCGCTATAATAATTATATAGCGAACAGGTTTTAGTATTTCTTTTAAAGTCATTGCTTACTCATTAAATATTTTTTATTATTTTATTTCAATAGTATTTCCACAAATATAAATTTCCCGAATTTGTTCTTACGATAAAATCATTGTGGGAGGAAAATGCATTATCAGTTGGTATTTCATTTCCCAAATCGATTGTTTTAAATCTCTTAAAGATTTTGTAATCGCTTGTTAAAGACCAAAAATCAATTATTATTTTACTATTTATACTATCATTCTTAGCAGTACGAAAAACTGACAAAATTGAACCGGCATTATTTATATTAACTCTATCCCGGCTCCCAAACTCATCTATAACATAATCTAAATCATTAAATGAACTAACTATGGTTTTTTGATTGAGGTCATAAAAACAAAAAGAATTGCTGACATAAAAAAATATATCTTGATTAACAACATGGGGGATAACATAATGACCATTGATACCAGCACTAAAAATTTTTTCATACATGTTTGTATCGTAAACAGTATATTTATTAATATCTAATGCAATTGCAACCAAATATTTATCGTTTTCACTAAACTTAAGATTCCAATATTCAGCATATCCTTCTTTCTCAACTTTTAGGGATAGACTGTCTTCAAGATTCCATACATATAGAGTTTGAGGTTCATAATCATCATAAAGTGCAATAGTATTGCCTTCATGATTGAATGCAACAAAAGTTTCATTGTTAAATGGATTTGATATTGAAGTTTCAGCAATTAATGCCCCGTCTTTTATTCTAAAGATTTCTAATTCTCCATATATTACAATAGCGATATTATTATTACTTAAGGCTATAACCAAAAAATCTGCGCCGTAAGCAAAGTTAAAGGCTACACTACCATTGGATACATTATAAACTTTTACTCTTCCTTTGCCACCACTTTCCTTTCTATAAACTGCTATATATTCACCATTTGGACTTACTAGAAAACCATCTACATTCTCAGCCAGCTTAATTTTATTAATATAATGTCCTGTAATTATATTCGCAGTGTTTTCTGTAATAGTATTCTTCATACGCAACCTGTAGTAATATGCATTTAGATTATTTTCTAAGGCGGCTGAATCTATAAAGGAAGTAACATTTCGATCAACCAGCCCAATATTAGTAAAATTACTATCATTATTAATGGATCTTTCTATTACGTAGCCATTGGTATAATTACTATTGTTTTGCCATTCTAATTTGATAACGTTTTGCGATAGAACGTATATTTTGAAGTTTGATGGTGATTGTCCCTGAAATAATTCTGATTTTGGATCATTATTATTATTGTAATCTGGAGCGACTGCTTCCTTACAACTGCTTAGCAGCAATAATGGAAATAATATAAAAAGTGATAATCTTTTAATTTTTGTTAAAATTTCCATTGTAGTCCTACACCAATTCTTTTATAGCCGATTTCATTTTTTAATTCAAATTGATTTTTCTGCTGATAATAATGCATGATATCAATTTTACTGCTAAATAATATAGCATCCACCAAATTATAGAGATATAATCCTACTAAGGCACCAAATCCTAAATCCCTTAAAGTAGAAGCAGTATTTGTTTTTTCATAAGCATTTTGTGTCATGGAATGATAATAAAGGGCATCTGCCTCGGTTGAAGCAGAATAATATTTATCTTGGTACATTTTATATTCATCATTTTTTCGATGATAATTTTTTATTGCCCACACTGTATAAAAACCGCTTGCAATGGTGGATACAAATATTAAAGTACCCTTTATGTAAGATTTGTTATATATCTGCCCCATACCGGGAATAAATGCAGAAATAAGTAAAGGTTTAAACGAAAATTGATCATAGTTAAATGAAACATCATAATGATTTTCAGGAGCCACATCAATGTTATCATAAATTTCCTTATTAAATTTCGTATCTGATAAGCGTATTTCATGATTCCCGATTGGAAGTATATAATTTTTTAATTTGTTTTTATTCAATACTTGCCCGTCGATATAAATATTTTGATCACTTGAAATATTGTTAAAAGATAATGAACCAAATGGCCTAATTAAATTGACATTAATCATTTTCAACCTGGGAGTAACTGCAATAAATTTTTCCCAAGTTAAATAATTTTCTTTTTCAATTTTTACAAAATTTATACCCGACTTTATTTTATATTTGTCTAATGGCGTTTTTCCTATTAACGTATCGTTTACATAAACATCAGCTCCCAAAGGATCAGAACGAAGTGTTAATAATCCATAATTTCCATCCAATACAGCATAAATTTGAATACTCGAATCCTTTTTCAGAAAAACATTAGCAGTCCATATTTTTGAAGAATCCTTCACTAGTTTAATTTTTTTAAAGCCGGCATCAATATTTAGCAATTCAATAGGTGTTTTACCATATAACACATTATTAATATAAACATTAGCGCTATCGGGCTTTGATCGAATTGATAAAACAGATTGAGCATCTATTTTTCCTATAATTAAAAAACAAAATAGTATGATTATTTTTTCTCTCATTATAATTTTCCTGTACAGTTTTAAAATTTGATTAAATAAGTTTCAACAAAGCTTTTATTCAGCACGGCACAAATACATATTCTCGATAAAGCCCGATTTAATTTTTTTATCTTCTCAATATTTCTTAATAAAAACATCAGGTAAATCTTCTCCCGATTTTCTATGTGTTTTACCTTCGCATGAACTCAAAGTATAACATATTGTTCAATGCATTTTTTTACTAAATCAAATAGCATCTGTTAACAAATTTAATTTATCAATCTTGGTATGCCCCATGCGTGTCATAATGCAGATACAAAATCCCCGCCCTAAATTATAGTAGCTTAATATGCCGGTTTAAAATTAAAAATATTATTTTAACTCAGTAAGAATATCTCAGCAAATTATAAATTTCCTAAACAGAAAAATTATAAAAGCAATAAAATTATTATTTAAATATTACATTTTATGTTTTGGTTTAAAATATGTAAAACCTTTTTTCCCTTCCGAACCAAACGGTGATTTTAATAATATATATAGGAAAATTCCTAAAAATAATAGGAGTGTAATTACTACAAATAATAAAAAATCGTGAAACATAGCATTCCTAATTTATTGTCATTAATTTGTATTAATTAAATCCCACCGAAAACTTTTTAGTCAAAGAAAATTCCAATTTAACAATTAGTTTCTGTCTAGTTTAACATATAGTTTTGATAACTAAATAATTTTTAACTGTAATAATTTAGTAAATAATAAAAGAATGTCAAGTAATTAGAATTAATTGAGAAGAAAAAATTATTTATTATTCAACCAAACCAGTGCCTCGTCATAATCATAAAAAATCTTCGTATTATAACCAATGCCTTGGCAAACATTTTCATAAAAGATAAAATCTTCTTTTTTAATATTCGGAGCTAGCAATACAATTTTAATATCATGAGATAATTTTGGTTTCATATATTTTCTTGGTAAGTCAAAAAAATCCAGCGCACCTAATTTTACTTCTTTTATATTTCTAAAGTCTATTAAATAATTCAAAATGCCGAAATCATTTTTCCATTCAAATATCTCATTTATAAGCTTTTCCTCAGATTCACTATCTATTATACCTTCAGTTTCAATAAATAATATATCGTCATTTTCATTATATGAGATTTTATATTGCATTTTTAATTTATATCAATTTTTATGAATGTCCTGCCGGATAACATTTTTTATAACATACTAAAATCGATTATTATCTTTTAAGCAAGATAGTTTTATCGTTTACTCTTGCTTTAGTCAAAACTTTAAAAAGGAATAGGAAGCAAAATGACAACGAAATTGCTACCAATAATATTACGCTGCAGGATATTATTATATATAATTCAAAAAAAGTTAACATTATAAAATAAACGAAAAAATTTCATTTAAATTTTGATACATATTTAAATTTATGAACTGCCCGGATAGTTCACTTTTTATTATAAAACTAACAATAGTCAAATTTATACTATCAATTGCAATACAAGACACATGATAACGAACAATGTTTATGCCAATTGGGAGAAACAGTGAAAATTCTAAATATTAGAACTAATTCAGTTTGGTAAGCTTTAATATCTGAAGGCGGTAGGAAAGATTAGTATGATTTTGGCGAAATATTTACACAACTTTTAATAATATATATACCGGTAGAGATTGTGTCTATAATCAATACTTTCCTCTAAACAATCCAATAAAAGATTAAATTTACAGAAAGGCGGTTAGAACTTGTCGACTTTTATTTGTGAAGGAACAATAAAATTTTTTCCTTGTAATTGATTTAAAATTAATGAATTAAACTATAGTTTTATTTTTATCGTTGACAGTCGTCGTTTAAAATATTAAATTAAAAATTAAGATGTTAATTAAAAAGAAAAATATTGAAATCAATAAGGTAATAACACCTTCTAATTTTGCTTTGAAAAAGGGAATAGATAGGAAATGGGCATATCGATTAATTTACAGAGATGTTATCGATTATATTAAAATTGGTGGTGTAACGTTCGTTTATCTTAATAAAAAAAGCAAAAGCTACAAAAAGAGAAGATAAAACTTAGATTTTAATCAAAGACTTTCTAAACCGGTCAAACGGAAATAAATAATTTTATAAGATAATAGCTCAATGAGTTTAAAGCTTTGATCGAGTTGGAAGGTCTCTTGAAGCTATTTTAATTTATGTTCTTAGAAGTAGTAATATTGATGAAATTTAGATAACAATTTGTTTAACTATCCTTAATAAAGCTTTTTATTCATTTCAAATTCTCAGCACGCCTTCGGAACCGGAATTGGATTCGATTCTCTTAAACTAAATATGACAATAATCACTTATTTGTGGATATTTTTTTGATTTACTAATTCAAACGGAAAATAGTAAAGCCGGTTCACTAAACCGGCTTTGATTAATTCATAAGCATACTATTTATATGTGAGAACTACCATTCTAATGTTGGTTATGTCGTAAGCAGCTACCCTTACCTTGGAAATAATTGTATCCTTATAAGTCGTATCTTTAGGCGCAATATAAACTGAATAAGTTTCAGTAGACAGATATTGAAGTTTAAATTTGCCGTTTTCATCTGCTGATGTTGAAACCGAATCCGTATTGGAAAAAGCCCAAAAATTTGTAACTACTGATTAAAAATCTTAAAGGCTCAAATTAAATTTTTAACATTATTAGTGGAAATATTAGCTTTAAAAATTTCAAATTAAATTTTGGAACCTCTAATAAAAATCTTTATTGTATTTAAAAAATTAATTAACCCTAATGTGATTGAATATATCCATCAACTTGGCCAATATAAGTAGTCTGATTATACTCCTCAGTTATGAACAACTGCATCCCTTGAATATCGCCACCTTTTCCAACTCCTGTCATTTTAAAATAACCGATTCCATTTTTACTAAAACCATTCCAGTTAATTTCCCACACCCCGTTCACATTTTGATTCGGAACTGTTGTACCAGGTTGTAAAATGCCGGTACCATGTACAGGGCCTTCGCCGTTCTCATCGAAAGAACTGTTACCGATTATATGAACCATTCCTGTAACACGCGGATCAGTTGCATCTAAATAATCCCAGCCATCTAGACCCTTGCCAACTGCCCGCTTACCGTTATTAACTGTGTCACCAAAACTATTGATGTAAAGTGTTGGATAATCAGTTCCCGTAAAATGGGTTAAAACCGCTTTATTTAAAGTTTGAGATGTTCCTGCTTGATCCGTCGGAGCTATCGGCTGGGATTTTTCAGTACAGCCTATGAATAAAAACTCAGTAAAAATAATTAAGACAAAAAAATATTTTAGGATTTTCATAATACCCTCCTCCTTTTATTATTTTAAATATTCTCTAAATGTTTTAGAGAGTTAGCTTGTTATATTTTCTATTATTGATTTTTGAGCTATCCATTTTGTCTTTTTAATTCTTTTATAAGAATTAAAATTGCTTATACTATATAATTTTTAGATTAGCATTTATCTACCAATCTTGTAGATATTAATACAACCTGTGTCGTTCTAATAGTTAAACCGGGAATTATTGGCTATTTATAAAATTGTAATGATATTGAGAAGAATTAAAATGAATTGTTTTTGAAAAATACTCGTTAAGGTAAGACTATATTTCAAATCCGGCCACAAAATCTTTATTCAATATTTATTATGATCTCTCAATAATATATTTTCTAAAATAACTTTAAAAAAATAGAGGTTTTTAAATTACATCATTAATTAAAAATCATTTGGATGCTGAAGGCGGAATGTACTGTAAAATACTTGTTAAAGCCGCATGTGTTCCTTTGGGATCACCATTTAAACCGCCAAAAATGTATAATTTATTATTATAAACATAAGTTTGGAAAGCGCGCAAATGAGAAGGCATTGAAGTTCCTGTTGTCCATTTATCGCTGCTAAAATCATACTCCAATAAATCATGAAGTAATGTAAAATGGTCACTCCCTCCTTGTAAGTAAGATGATATTCCTCCGCAAACATATAGTTTATTATTTATTATTCCCGAACCGTGAGCCCACCTGGAAGGATTTATATCTGCTTTTGAAACCCACAAATCATTCACAGGGTCATATATAAGAAAATAAGGAGAAGATGTTCCTGTAGACCCTCCACTAGAAGATGTTCCTCCTCCAATTATACAAATCTTTTCATTAAATACACTTGCAGTATGAAAGCCTGTGCCGATCGGAAGAGATTCCTTTGCTGTCCACTCGTCAGATTCAGGATCGTACATCTGAACTACGAAACTACCAGTATATCCTACCGTACAACCGCCAATAGCATAAATTTTTCCGTTAACAACTGAAGCTGTTAAGTAGGCTCTTGACGAAGGCATATTCTTTTTTCTAACCCAGGAATCAGCAGCCGGATCATACTGATAAGTATAGTTTAATGTTGTCCCGTAATAAACGTCATCCGTTCTACCTCCAAATGTATATATTTTCCCGTCGACCTCTGCCGCAGCCATACCACATATTTTTTTAGGCATATTATTTTTTACTGTACATACATCCTTCTGCAGATCAAATTCTTCAACTGCATCAGATATACCTGGCGAGGTAAAGCCGCCAAACAGATAAACTTTCCCGTTTGCTTCCGCACTACAGAAAAATCCTCTTGCATAGTTCATATTAGCTAAGGTTATCCATTTGTTTTCATTTGTTTGAGTATTTCCATCTGTTGAGGAAACCGGGTTATTTTTATGGCAGGAAGTTATAATAAGTAAAAAACTGATTAATAAAATTTTCTTAAACATTTTTCTTCCTCCCTTTTGTTGATAAACTCTATAATCCCGATCTCAAGATAAAATGGTAACCATCCTTAATTAGCAGATGGAGTATATTCTAATACACTATTTAGTGCTTGCTGAACTCCCTGGTTACCCGCAATACCGCCAAAAACATATAATTTACCATTAAAAGTAGCTGTTACAAAGCAGCGCCGGTGAGAGGGCATAGATGCCCGGGTTGTCCAATTATCCATGTTAAAATCATATTCACATAAATCATAAAGCAAAGTACCGCTACCGGAAACAGCAGTAACACCGCCACAAATATATAATTTATCGTTTATCACTCCGGAACCGTGGCCCAATCTTGATATTGAAATATCTGTCTTTGAACTCCAGGTATCCGTTTCAGGATCATAGACATCAAAATATGCAAATGAAGTTCCTGCATCGGCCTTTTGACCATCACCTCCTCCAATAACATAGATTTTTCCGTTATATACATTAGATGTAAGTGAAGTCCTGTTTACCTGGAGACTTTTTTTGGCTGTCCATGTATCAGATGCAGGATCATACATCTGAACTATAAAGGTGCCCGAATATCCTGAAATTGATCCACCAATCGCATATATATTTCCATTGACAGCAGAAACAGATAAAAATGCCCTGGGGGTGGGTATATCCTTTTTTCTTGTCCATGAATCTTCATTAGGATCATATAAATAAGTGTATTGTAAAGATGTACCGCTAAACAAATTCCCGGTTCTCCCTCCAATAACATATATTTTTCCATTTAATTCTACTGCGGCTTGACCAACAATTTTTTCAGGCATCTTATTCTTCGTTGTCCATGTATCTGTACTAGGATCATATGCTTCTACGTCGTCGGAATTATGACCCGATAGATCTTTTATACCTCCGAAAAGATATATTTTCCCATTTACTTCTGCTCCACAAAAATAACCCCTTGCAGTAGGCATACTGGTTTTTTGTATCCATTTATTTTCTGTCGACTGCTGATTATTCCCGGTAGAGGAAACCGGATTATTTTTATGACAGGAAGTTATAATAAGTATAAAAACGATTAATAAAATTTTCTTAAACATTTTTCTTCCTCCCTTTTACATCTCTTTAAAATGATGAATATTTTATTAATACAACAATAAAATGTCTTACATCATATTTCTACCAATCTTGTAGAAATTAATACGACTCATGTCGTTAAGGAGGTAAAAAGCAATTTATTTATTGTCCATGGTATTATGATGATAATGAGAAGGATTGAATCCGAATTGTTTTTGAAAACACTCAGCAAAATATGATGGGTTATTAAAACCGACTTCAAGTGCGATTTCAGAAATATTACCCGATTTTTGTTCAATTAATTTTGCTGCTTTATTTAATCTGATTCTTTTAATGATTTCTCTTGGCGGCTCACCCAATAATACCACAAGTTTTTTATGAAGTAATGATCTGCTTACAGCTAAATTTTCAGCAAGTTCTTCAACACTAAAATTACTGTTTGATAAATGCTCATTAATTAAAGTAATTGTCTGCTGTATAAATTTTTGATCCAAAGAAGTTATTTTGTCTTTATCAATAATTATTTCAAATTTTTGAAAATGCTCATGTATTCTATTTCTTTGTTCCAACAAATTTTTTATTCTTGCTTTTAATTCTTCAGCTTCAAAAGGCTTCATTATGTAATCGTCTGCGCCGGTTTGCAATCCTTCAATTTTATCATTCAAAGTAACCCTTGCGGTAAGTAAAATAATAGGAATATGACTGGTTCTTGTATCTGATTTAAGTGATTGACACAACTGAATTCCATCCAACTTAGGCATCATAATATCACTTATAATTAATTCAGGAATCAATTCAAAAGATTTTTTTGCTCCTTCTTCCCCATTGTCAGCTTCTTCTATCATATAATTATCAGCTAAAATTCCTCTGATATACTTTCTCACATCGGAATTATCCTCTATAATTAGTAGCACGGGTCTGCTTTTATTTTCAAAAGATTCAATCCGGGTATTATTAGTTAAATGATTAATCAAAGTAGAATCATTAATTAGGTGAGTTTTTTTGTCTTTTGTTTTTATTTCACCTTCAGAAAAATTTTCAGCAATTTCGCACGACAGTAAATGTTCTTTTCCCAAAGGAATACTTACTCTAAAAATTGATCCTACCCCTTCTTCACTTTCCACAGAAATTTTCCCTTTGTGCAGTTCGACTAATTCTTTTGTAAGCGATAATCCTACTCCGGTACCTTCATATTCTTTTGATAGTTTATTGTCAACCTGGTAAAAACGATCATATATTTTATCAAACTGTTCCTTAGGAATTCCTATCCCATTATCTGAAACTGAAATTTCAACATTATTATCGTTCTTATAAATATTTACACTTACACTGCCCCCACTCTGCGTAAATTTAAGAGCATTAGACAAGAGGTTGCTTATAATCTTATCTATTTTTTCTTCGTCTATATAAATAACTATTTCTTTCTGAGCAGCCTTAAAATTGAGGGATATATGTTTTCTTTCTGCAAATGATTGGAATGAATAAATAATTCTTTTTATTATCGGCACTAAGTTTTGCTCACTTGTCTTTAATTTCATTTTCCCGGCTTCTATTCTGGAAATGTCTAACAATTGATTTGCCAGCATATTTAATTTTTTTGCATTTCTATAAATTAGATTTACTTCATCTTTAATTTTTTGATTTTCTGTTTCTTCTAAAATTTGTCTGGAAGGACCTAGTATTAAGGTTAACGGTGTTCTAAATTCATGAGAGATATTTGTAAAGAAATGGTTCTGTAATCGAATAATATCCGATAATTTATCCTGAGCCTTCTTTAGCTCAGCAGTTCTTTCATTGACTTTTGTTTCGAGATTATCTTTATAATCTGTAATAGCCCTTAATACAAGTGAATCATGAATTGATATATTAATTATTGGAAGCAGATAATTTAGTAGTTCATTTAATTCTGAAACATCTGCATCAGCTTTGGGAAAGACAATTAATTCACCGATTCTATCATTATCTATTACAATTGGATGTTTTATTGGATTCACAATTGTTCCCGCAGTACCGCTGGATGCTTCTGCTTCAAATGTGTTCCCCTCTATATCTTTAAATATTTTTATTTTTCCTGAAGAAACACCGGCATCATTTACTAATGCAGAAGTGATTGTATTTAATGTTTTAGTAACATCAAGACTCTGTCTTATAGACCTGGTAATATTATATGCCGTTTTAAGCTGGGTAGTCTGTCTTTGCAGTAATTTTTTTGATTCTTCCAATTTATTATAGTTTTCTAACAGTTCATCATGTGATTCGGTTAAATCAGTAAATGCTTTTCTGATATTGAATAACCAGCGTAACCAACTCTTCAACTTATATGTAAATCCCACTTCATCCCACGAAACATCATAAATACCGCCGGTTGTAGTCAAAGTAAAATCAACCTTAAACCCTTTTTTTGCCGTTCTACTGCCAAGCATTTCTAAAACTCCGATGCTCATATAAAACATTTCCGGACAATGGCTATATCCCGGAAAGAGATCAATATGAAGTCGGGTTTTATTTTTATCGATAAAATCTACCTGGTTACTTACACATGAATAAATTGGCCTAATTATAGCCAAACCCTCTTTTGATAATTGTTTCTTTAAGACAGTGGTTAGTTTGTTCGAGGAAAAAAGTATTGAAAAGAAAATAAAACCTTCTATATAAGATTCCTTTTTTACAAAGTTTTTTCCCAATTCGATAAATTCATTTATAGTAAAAAAGGCCTTAATGTTCGAAATTAACTTACATAAAATCATCCATTCAATCCGCTCGTGTTTATTATAAAGATATGAAAGTTCATAAGGAATCCCATCCAATATTTTGGATAACTCTATATTTTTATTTCTTGCCGCATCAATAATCGTAGGTAACGGTTTACACGAAACTTCTTTTTCTATTTTACTGTTTTTATCCATATAATTTTCAGTTCAATTAAAAGTTTCCGGATTTTAAAGCGATAAATCATAATCAATTGAAACAATAAGTAATTAAACTCAAACTTATTTAGAAAGAATCTGAAATTAAGAAAAATATTTTGAATGCTCCCGAAACGTAGGTAAATGCAGAACTTACTGCATTCATATTGAAAAATGTATTCAATTTTTAATGTATAAGCAAGAAGATTCTTATAGAAACTTTATACACGAAATGACAATCTTCTGTTTTAATTATTAATTGATTTTCAACATTTTCATTTTCCGTTAAATAACTATTACCATTTTTATGGTTCTTAATTTTGTTATTTAACAGCTGGACACAATTCGAATAAATTTAATTTATCCTTTCATATACCCTAAACAGGTTATACAAAAATTTTAGCATGCTGTAATTTTGGCATATATTATCTCATTATTCTCTTGATATGTTTACACGAATTCAAATTTTTTAATATTTAAGGAGGCTCTATGGTAATAAAACCTTTAGCCGTTATTAGGTTATCGGCATTATTTTGTGCTGCTATTATTGTATCATTTATGAGTACAAGTTATGCACAAATTTCTTCTCCTCAGAATTTAAATGTTTCAGTAAACAACAGTGAAGCTGCCCTTTCATGGGAAGCCCCTGAAAGCGGTACAGCTGCTCAATATTTTATATATAAGGCATATGCAGAAGATGCAAATGCCGATCCTGCCTCCCTTCAATTCCTTATGTCTGATTCTACAACATCTGAAAGTTATTCAGATGATCTAAGCCTGGCATCAGAATCTACACCAGTTGTCTTTTATTATATTACAGCAGTGGATGCTAACGGCAATGAAAGTGTTAAAAGCAGTATTGTTAATGCTGCTGCTTCTAAAAAAGATAACGGCGACGACGGGGATTAATTATTAGTTTAGTTTTAATTAATTAGAAGCTTCTTTTAAATTGCTTCATCATTTGTGATGCCGGCTTAAAAGTTAAGAATATAATTTTATTAATTTATTATTGATTTTCGGCCGGTATCTATAAATAATTATAGTATTGCTATTTAAATGAATTATAAATTATTATTCCTATTGCTGCTTTTATGGGGACAAAACTATTACGCTCAACAAATTAATTTAAGAGTTTCCGGTTACAGAGGTAAAGCTTATATATCGGAAGTAAATGGAGAACAGACTATTCTAATCGATTCCTCTGCTTTTAATCAAAATTATACTCTAAATTATTTTTATTCAAAGAAAAAATTTGATGATGGCCTTTATAGAATTACATTCGGCAAAAATAAACGGCTGGATTTAATTATTGACGGCGGGAATATATCAATTTCAACGGACTTTAATAATATTTTAGACAGTTTGAAAATAACTGAATCCGAAAGTAATAAATTATATTATAATTTTTTAAAATTAAATAGGAATTATCAAACAAAGATAAATCTGCTCAATCACCTGCTTAATGAATTTCCGGCTGAAGAAGATTCCATAAATATGGTAAGAGCCGATCTTGATAAGATTCAAAAAGTTTACTATAAATTTGTCGACAGCACTTCACAGAAAAAACCGGATTCGTTTATAGCAAGATATATTAAATCGTTCCAGCTGCCGGATGTAAATTTCAACCTCAGTATAGAAAAACAAACTGAATTTTTAAAAAAGCACGGCCTTGATAAAATTAATTTTGACGACGGCGAACTCACTTTTTCAGATTTATATACAAAAATAACTGCGGAATATCTATCATACTACCAAAATCGTCAACTGCCGAGAAATATGCTGGAAGCTGATTTTACTTCTGCCTCGGATATTCTGCTGAATAAGGCTAAAGTTAATATTAGAGTATTTAAACAAATCACGGAGTATTTAATCGACTATTTTGAAAAACATGGTTATGAGTATGACATTGAATACGTTGTTAAAAATTATGTTGTAAAAGATAATATATGCCTTGATGACGAAAACAATGAGTTCATAAACAATATGATTAACCAGATGACGTATCTCCGCACCAATGTTAAGGTGCCGGATATTATTATGAAAAATAATAACGGTAAAGAAATTGAACTTGATAAAATTAAATCGGATAAAATTTTAATTTTGTTTTATGCAAGCTGGTGTCCGCATTGCAAAAAATTAATTCCGTTATTAGTTAGTTACTTAAATAAACTGCATGATAATGATTTGAAAGTTTTAGCAATTTCTTTAGATGAAAATAGAAACGATTGGCTGAATTTTATTATAAAAGATAAAATGAACTGGATAAATGTAAGGTCTGACAAAGGATGGGGGTGTAAAGCGGCAAAGAATTATTATATATATGCAACACCTACAATGTTCCTTATTAATAAGGATAAAAAAATAATAGGTAAGCCGCTGGATATTAACAAACTGAATAATCTACTTTGATAAATAAAACTTATTTGCAATACATTTTATATTGGAATTGTCATTAAAAGTTAATCGATGTATTAAACTTATCTTAATCACTTCTTAACGAATAATATTTAAACTTGTTTTTAAAAAGAACTGTCAAATATCAAAAAAAAGATCAATATTGACCATGAGGTAAATAAAATGAAAAATAGAATGGTTATAATATCGAATTTTAATAAAAGAGCGTTTATGTTTTTCTTAATATTAATTATTTCGATGAGTTTTTACAGTCAAACTAATGCGCAGGGAAGAAGAGGTCATTCGGAAAAAAGATATGAACCCAGGATAGGATATTATTCTCATAATTATGAAAGAGTTGATATTGGCACAAGAAGATATTTTTATAGAAACGGATCATTTTATAGAAGAACCCGCCGTGGATTTAATGTAATCGCAGCTCCTATCGGCGCGCGGATTAGAGTGCTTCCTTATGGTTTTGTTACATTTAGAATCGGCAGCCTGGATTATTTTTATTATAACGGTGTTTATTATAATTTCCTACCCGATCAGAACGTCTATGTTGTTGTACAAAAGCCTGCAAATGCTGATAATAATTCAAATTTAAAACTTGATCAGGTGAAATTATATAATGGTTCGGTTTTGTACGGCGTTTTCCAAGGTGCAACCGACAGTACAATAACATTGAGAGTCGGCAATCAGAATCAGGATATAAATATTTCCAATATAATTTCTATAAACTTTGCCCCATTTATTAGCGACAGCACCCAGCAATGATACTTTATGGATAATTAATTATCTACGCTGAACTTTAATATAATCCTGCAAATTATATTCAATTTTCATTTCTAATTTTTACGCTAAAGCCCGAATAGTTTTTTTATCCGGGCAAATTTAAAATGTTTAACGAGATTCGTTATCAGACTAATTTTAGTAATGTATTCCGTACAAGTTAATAAGTATTTTAATTCCGCACCGGATTGAAAAAATGAGGGTAAACTTTTTCATCCGGCCCTTCATTAATGTTTTTAAATAAAATACTTTCATACATTTCTATTCCATCATTCATTATGACCAATCAATCCTAACAAAAACGAATAACTGTTTTCCGATCTAATTTCACTACGCTTTCTTTTAAAGTCGAATTCTTCAGGACGGCAATAAAGACTGTTCTTTTTTTACCTTAGGACTATATAAAATCTCTTTTTTAGTAAGATTTACAAAAAGCCTTCTCTCCGTTAAATCCAGTTTTAAAACTGTAACCGGATTTATAATTCGGAGGTCCGGCTCTAAAAAGATTCCGGTATTTATTACTATTCCTTGAATTTTCCGTAATCTTTCATCGAAAATAAATTCATGAACCGATCCGGCAAATCCGTCAATAGCATCAATCCCAAAGCCCTTAAAAGTTCTTATACTAATTGACAATACCTTCTCTTCTTTTTATTAATTTTTATATAACCTTTCCCATGTTCCGGTTTTTACAATTAAGTTATTTATTTACCATACACTAATTTATTTTCCAATTGTTCTGCAATCTGCTTAAATATATAATCATGGCTGCTGTAATTTTCTACCGGATTAACATCTAATAAATCCCGTGAACTTAAATAGATACCTGCCAAATAAGCTTTTGCCCTAATAGTTTTATCAGGATAATTTTGTGCTATATCATTTAATTTTTCAACTACATCCGAGTAATCTCCGGAGGGATAATACTTCTTAATTTCGATTAGGTTATAAATAGTTGATTCGACTATTCCCGGAATTTTGCTATCCAACGATTTTGGAACAATTTTATAAGCTTGCTCCGCTCGTAACTTTTTACTAACAACTATATTGCCTTGTGCAAATAAATTTGATGAAAAAGCAATACTGCATACAAACATAACTAAGAATAATGATCTGAAGATTTTCATAATTAACTCCTTTATTTATTGTTCACAATCGATTACTCAAATGAGATGCCAAAATAAAAGGGTTAAAAATGATTGATTTAATAAGGAAATCACTGTAAAATAGCTTAATAAATTTAAACCAATGCCACTATTTAACTTAATTTATTAAGAAATTATCTGTAATCTATTGAAATACAAGCGGTTAAACATTTATACGTTTTTGTGGAGATATGCAAATTTGTGGCAACCTTTTCAGATAAGATTCTTAACAATAATTTAACATGAATGATCACTCAGCCAGTTCGTTCTTATCATCCGCTCTTCTCAGCCTATTGTTCAAAGCTCTTCTGGAAATACCTATAAGGTCCGCAGCGATTTTCTGATTTCCATCTGCCCTCCTCAAGGCTTCTTCAATAAGAGAGTTCTCAGCTTCTTTAATTGTAGGCAGTTTTCCCGGAAAATTAATTAATTCCGTACTGCCAGTTAAGTTTTCCGAATTGTCCGATGAATGATTTTGATAATGATTGTTTCCTATGGTTTTATTTCTTATAGACTCCAAAGATAAAATACCGGACTTATGCTGACTTACCGCATCAAAAATAATTCCTTCCAATTCACGGACATTGCCGGGGAAAGAATAATTATTTAAAATCGTGTACAATTCTTTGGGTACAGCCGGTACTTTTTTATTTAACTGCCGGGCTGCTTTATTTATAAAATGATCGATTAAAATGGGAAGGTCTATTTTACGTTCCCTAAGCGGCGGTATTATAATCTCGTGAGATTTTAATCTGAAATAAAGATCCGGTCTAAATTGATTATTCTTCTGCATGGAAATTATATTCCGGTTTGTAGCTACAATAATCCTTGCATCGGAGAGTTTGGCAATATCGGAACCTAACGGATAATAATTCCCATCCTGTAAAAGCCTAAGTAATTTTACTTGGGATTCAATATTAAGGTCTCCGATTTCATCAAGGAACAAAGTACCGTTCTCGGCTTTTTCAATTAATCCTTTTCTTTCTATTTCGGCTCCGGTAAATGCGCCTTTCTTGTGGCCGAAAAGTGTATCCGAAAAAAGATTGTCGTCAACACCGGCTACATTAACGGGAACAAGTTCGCCTTTTCTTCCACTGACTTTATGAATTGCCTTTGCAAAAAGTTCTTTGCCCGTTCCTGTTTCCCCCGAGATCAATACAGGAAGATTGGTTTTACCAATTGCTTCAATATATTTAAATATCGATTCCATTGTGCTGCAGTGAGTAATAATTTCACTAAATGATTCGGGGTCTTCCAAATTTGCACGCAGAAATGACTGCTTAAGCATTTTATTTTCATTACGAATTTCAGCAAGCTCCAGGCTTCTTTTAACTGTTGTCACTAGTCTTGTGTTGTCAACAGGCTTTACGAGATAATCAAAGGCACCTTCTTTCATGCAGAAAACAGCGCTGTCAACATCATTAACTGCCGTAATTATAACTACCGGTATATCGGGAAATTGACCTCTGATTGCCGGTAAAAGATCTAGACCGGAAAGGTAAGGCATGTTAATATCAAGAATTACAAGAGAATATTCTTTTGCGGAAAGCAGCTTCATTACTTTGCTGCTTTCTTTGCAGGTTTCAATATTCTTAATTCCTTGAGAAGATATTGCTAATTCCGCACTTAATAAAAAATGCTCTTCGTCGTCTACAAGTAAAATAGGATTAATTGGAGCAATAATCGGCTTCATGTTTTATTCTCCCCAAATTCGTTATTATTAACCGGCAGACAAATTTTTGCCAAAGTACCTTTGCCCTTCGAACTTTTTAAGCTTAGGCTTCCCCCATGATTTTTTACGATATTATAAGATACTGTTAGTCCCAAGCCTGTTCCGCCGATATTTCTTTTCGTTGTAAAGAAAGGATCCATAATATATTTTAAATCGTTTTCTTTTATTCCTATCCCTTCGTCCTTCACTTTTATTTTTACTTCATTTTTTCCCTCGCTATAAAAAGTACGGACTTGAATTGAGCCGTTTATATCTCTTAACGATTGACATGCATTGGTTATTAAATTTATGATCACTTGTTCCAACTGTTGTCCGTTTCCCCGCAGCAGCGGAATATTTTCATCATACTTTACAGAAAAATTATTAGTTGATTGTTTAATTAAATTGTTTGTAATCATAATAGCCATTTCAACAATTTTATTAATATTTACAAACTCGTTTAGATTACCGTCATCTGTTTTGGAATATTCGGTTAAACTTTTTGTAATATTTTTTATTCTTTCGGATCCCTGCAATATTCCTTCCAACGATTGAGTGATTTTTTCCTTTGACCTTTCATAAAGCATGCCGGCTAAAACAAAGTCTCCGTTGTTTTCGTAATATTCATCGAGTATGGGTGTTATATCTTTCCATATCTGCATAAACAAATTAACGTTGAGGAGTATAAAATTATTCGGATTATTTATTTCGTGTGCAATGCCTGCAACCAAAATACCAAGCGAAGCCATTTTATCCGCCTGCATAAGCTGCCGGTTTTTTAAGTGTGCAATTGCTTCTGCTTTTTTTAATTCCGTTATATCGTTTATTAATCCGTCATAAGCTACCGGACTGCCGTACTCATCTTTGGTTACAACAATTTGATTTTTAACCCATCTTACATGGCCGTCGCGATGAACAATTCTATGTTCTATAGAGCCTGCTTCTTTACCGGTTAAGGCAAGGTTAGCCTGCTCTAATACTTTTTCCCGGTCTTTATGATGAACCATTCTATACCAAAGTTCGGGATCAGTTTTATAATCTTCCGAAGTATATCCTGTAACCGAAACACATCCGGGTCCATGAATTGTTTCAACCGCAATGCCGTCCGTAATTTTTACGGTATAAATATAATCGGTCAGATAATTTATTAAATTTTGATAACGTTCCGTTAAATTCATATTAACAATATTTCCATTTGTTTCGAATTTTTAAATAGATGAAAGGATTTGTTCATCCTAATAAAGAATGAATAAAAACAATCCGCTTTAAATTTTTCAAGTTGAAAAATATATTCAGAAGTATTCTTTTTATGCTTTCAAATTTAAGAAATAATTTCCTGAAAAGTTGTGCGGGGATTACGGGTAAATACATACAATATTATTCCGCTAAAAAGCAATCTATTTCTTATAATTTTTTAAAGGTAAGATGGAGTAATTTCCTAATTTTCTTAGATCTTGAAATTTATTTTTTGTCATCCCGGGCGAAGTCGAGGGATTTAATTATTTAAAGAATGTTATGGCTCGACTCCGCTAGCCATGACAATCACTTAGCGAAAATAATAATACAAACTAGGACACCACCCACGATGGGATTTATTTGAAAAAGGAAATACTATTTAATTGTACTTATTAATTTTTTGAAATGAACAACATGATCCGGGCACCTGCAATTACACAATAACAAATACCCGGATCTAATTTACCTATTTAAATATTATTTATAATTAAAAATTTTTTATTCTAAATCATATCAAATTTAATTGTAACTAAGGCCTGGATACTTAAAATTCTCCAATTAATATCTTGCTCAACCTGGGTTAATCCGTAGCCAAATGAAAGCTGGGGAGTAATAAACATATTACCGGCCGGGATATCATAGCCGCCTCCGAACTTTAATTCAAAACGCGAATTCATATTCTGAATAGAACCTTTACTTGAAGTTGAGGTATTATTACTCTGGTAAGGAGCCGGAAAAGTTTCTGTCTGCGTCTGGTCATAAGATCCTTCTACATTAAAACCTAAAGAAGGACCTGCAAAGAAAAATAAATTATTATTTTTTAAGCTGAGTTTAAATAAAGCTTCAAGATCAAAATATGCGATGCTTGCAGAGTTGTCGATTGATACTGTTGATGTAACCGGGTTACCTAACTGGTCTTGATATTGATTTGAACCTGTTTGAGTAAAAGAACCGCTTCTATTATCATAGAATTGCATATTTGCAATTAAACCTATCATCGGTGTAAAAGACATATCTGCCTGCCCGCCGATAACAAATCCAAAACCGCTACCGCTCTGCGGTAAGTCTGAACCTGTATGGATATTATAATTAGCCCCTATTGACGGCCCAATTTTAAGTCGAAACTGCGAAAATGCAGAATTTGTGAAAATAATAAAAAGTGCAGAAATCAACAAAAACGATAATTTTTTTTTCATAATGACTCCTTAATATTTAATATTTTGAATATTTAGTATTTACAAAAATCAAAAAAATGATGATTGTTAAAACACTTATTGCTTAATAATTTTTATTTCTATATAACAATAATCGAAAGGATGAAAAAATTATTTAATGTATTGGTAAAAGATTTACAGATATTTTATTTTTTCGATGATATACCGAATAATTAAAATATATTTTAACCAAATTTTATGGAAATGATTTTATGATTTGAAAATCGGAATTTAATCATACATCTCTTCTAAATTTCTAACTCATTAATCCATCATTGGCAGACTCAACAAAGGATTAGGGGCCCAATTTATCATGTGAAGACTTATATGATTTCCAAATCCCCTAATTTGTTTTGACCCAAGTACCGAGCTGTAGCCGGAAGAAGTGAAATTCCATCTAAGTCTTCCTAATATGGAAAAACTTATAACAATCCCTAAGCTTCTATCGTGGCCCGGTCTCTTCAAAGGAGAAGATATTAATTCCCCTTCACTTTGGGAAAGGATTGGTGAATGGGCTTATCTAAGCAATACTATCTTCTTTGTTGAAATAAAATTTCATGACTTCAACTGGTAGAAGTATAGCCCTGTTTTTATTTCAAGATATAAATTAATTTATTATAAAAATTTCGTTAGGTTATTCATTAACATTTTGTAATTTTCTTAAAGAATCATTTAAAGTAAGTATTTTGTATATTTTTCTTTTGCGGATTAAGGAAGATTATTTTCTAGACCTTAAAATTAATTCTAATACAATAATTCAGATTTATAAAACTGTTGAAAAATAAAGCGAACTTGTATACCAAATTTGCCGTATAGTTATTTGATATTTTGTTTATTTTCGATTAAATATAAATAAATTAAACACTGCATTATGCCAAATTAAGTGAAAGAGAAACTATGAAGAAGATAAATTTAAAAATGATTGAGAAAAAGATTGTATTGCGTCAATTACAAATTGATGATTTTGATAAATTGGTTCATCTGCAGAGACTTTGCTTTCCGGGAATGCAGACATGGAAGCGTGAACAAATCGAGAGTCAGCTAAAATACTTTCCGGAAGGACAAATTTGTATAGAAATTGACAATGAGATTGCAGCTTCATCCAGCAGTCTTATAGTTGATTTTGATTTATATGAAGAAATTGACGATTGGAAAACGCTCAGCGATCATGGTTATATTACAAATCATGATCCTGAAGGGGAAACTTTATACGGAATTGAGATTATGACACATCCCGATTTTAGGGGGATGAAACTTGCTCGACGACTTTATGATGCTCGAAAAGAACTGGTCCGAAAATATAATTTAAAGAATATAGTTGTAGGAGGCAGAATACCGGGTTATAGTAAATACAAAGATAAAATGACTGCACGAAAATATGTCGACAAAGTTTTAAATAAAGACATTCACGATCCGGTTCTTACTACACAACTGGCAAACGGCTTTGTTTTGAAAAGAATTATCCCTTCATATCTTATCGGTGATGAAGAATCGGTAGGATTCGCAACACTGCTTGAATGGTCAAACATAGATTATATACCAACGAAGGGAAAGAAAGTTGTCAGTTCAAAAAAGGTAAGAATATGTGCAGTACAATATCAGATGAGAGAAATAGATAATTTTGAAGATTTTGCGCAGCAATGTGAATATTTTACCGATGTAGCGTCCGGATATAAAAGTGATTTTATTTTGTTCCCGGAGATATTTACTCTTCAGCTTTTATCGTTTCTCCCGAATGAAAGACCGGGCGTTGCCGTGCGCAAATTAGCTGAATTCACGCCAAGCTACCTTGAACTGTTCAACAATCTTTCAATTAAGTACAACGTGAATATTATAGGAGGATCACACTTTACCTTGGAAGATGACAAGCTTTATAATATAGCTTATCTTTTTAGAAGAGACGGATCAATAGAAAAGCAATATAAAATTCATGTAACACCTAATGAAAAAAGATGGTGGGGAATTCAACCCGGGGATAAAATTGAAGTTTTCGAAACCGATAGAGGAAAAATCAACATACAAATATGTTACGATATAGAATTCCCGGAAGTTAGTAGAATTGCAGTTTCAAAAGGTGCTGAAATTATTTTCATCCCATTTTGTACAGATGAGCGATACGGATACCTCAGAGTAAGACAATGTGCACAAGCCCGGTGCATAGAAAACGGCATATACGCAGTAATGGCTGGAAATGTAGGCAACCTGCCTTTTGTAGAAAATATGGATATTCAATATGCACAATCCGGGATTTTTACACCTTCCGATTTCATGTTTTCGAGAGACGCAATTGCCGCAGAATGTACACCAAATGTTGAGACAGTTGTAATACAAGATGTTGATCTGGAGTTATTAAAGAGATTTAAATCCCAGGGAAGTACGCTTAATTGGTTCGACAGACGGAAAGATCTGTATGAAGTTATTCTGAAAAAATGATAAACATTTATGTAATGTTAAACATAATAATCAAATATCTTCTTTCGTTTGATACTATTTAAGCAATACCATCTTCTTTGTTGATATAAAATTGCCGGCTTTCTGATTTCATGGTTGTGCAAAAACTATTGAGCCGTTAAAAATTGAATATTTAATAATTTAATTCACCATTAATTAAAAGATTTTTTATTTGCGCTTATTAATCAATATGCTCTTTTGAGAATTAAATTCTTTGAGATGGTATATTTTTCTTAAATAAATTCCCAAAGAGCATATAATTGAAATCATTTTGCTAATTGACGGATATAATCCACCAATTCCCAGCGCTGGTTTGCAGATAAAGCATTTTTAAATGAAGGCATTGGAGAATTTCCGTTTGTTATTTTCCAATAAATAGCACCGTCGCTTTGCTGCTGTACCCGGTTTGAAGTCAGGTTTGCCGGTTTTGGATGCAAAGATACCGCAGCAGGTCCGTCGCCTTTGCCGTCTGTACCGTGGCATGTAAAACATTGAGCATTAAAAATACTCTTCCCTTCCCTGCTTGCTTTAGCAATATCATTTAAGGGATTTGTCAGTTTATTTGCCGAAGACGGTGCAATCCAATTTCCGTTTTTGTCTGTCTTGATATTTTTTGAATTTGTCTGTCCCATCATACCACCCATCATTCCGCGTCCCATCATCATTCCTCCGTTCATCCTACCCCTGCCCATATAATTACCGTTATGTGAAGTTGAATCCTGATATGCGAACATCATGCTGCCCATAATACCGTTGCTGTTGAATGTAAAACCAAACAACAAAAGAAGTGAAAGTATAAATCCTAATATTATATAAACATTTTTAATTCGTTTCATTTTAAATTACTCCTAATTCTTAATCATTTTTCTTAATGCCGGATATTTTCATAAAGGCAAATATGGTCCCTCCTGCAAGTGCCAAATAAATAATCAACCATATTAAACCGCTACTTATCATTTTAATTTCTTTCTTTTAATTTATTTTAATCAATTTCAGTGCCAAAAGGATATTTAATTTTTTTATTGAAAATGCAGAGCCGGTAAAATATTTTTTCAATAATTAAAAGGTTTATTAAATGATTTAACAACGATTAACCTGTTGTTTGAAACTTTATTTTTCTTAATAAACCGTCTACCTTCAATAGATAAATTGCAACGGTTATAAATTAAGTCCTTATATCATTAATGTTCACATTGGCTTAGCAGTTTTTGAAATATTACCAAATGGATTGCTTGATCATTATAAATTTTAATATTATTGGTTTCCGGAATATTATACTAGGCAATTATGAAAGCAATGAATACTCCTGTAACGATCGGCACAAAAGGAATAATAGGTTTGGTCTGAAATATTGTAGAAAATAAAAACGGCAAAACTTTAGTAAGAGTTCATAATGAATTGTGGTATGCGGGAAACCCGAAATCACTTTCCGAATGTGAATATATAAAAATAACAGGCATAAAAGGACTGCAATTGTACATACAAAAAATATTGAAAACCGTGTGAATTTATTTAAATCTTTTTAAGCCGACCCTAAGTTTTCCATGCTTCCCAAGCTTTCATTCTTCAGCCGGAAAATGTCCATACCTATTTTATTGCAACTCCTCAATCTTTTATTTTAATCAAGTCAACTTCAAAATTTAATATGTCTTTTTTCAACTGATAAAAGGTTTCCAGCAATATAACGTGATATGCATGTAATGCTTGACTAAGCGCTTTAATAGCTTCGTTATTATATTTTTTATTTTCAAAGTATATCCAATCTTCAGCTAAATATAAATATAAATTCTTTTTTTGGTCTTCTTTTATAATCTTTTTATATATCTCATCCTTTAACAAACGGCTAATATATTTTTTGAATTTATCTTCCTTCTCTTTTAGAATTTTAATCCCTTCTTCAATTTGTTTAAATGGTGTAGGCTGCTGCATAAAATATATTGATTTAATAATATCAATATAAAAATCGATTTTTTCTTTAAATTCCGGGTGGAAGTTGAGAAACGCCAAATATTTTTCTTTTAACAATCCTTCCGTTTTTTCTTGTTCGGCCAGACGGAAAAAATATTTGTAAATTTCAATGTCGTTATTCTTTATTTTTTCTTCCAGATCATAATTCTCTTGTTCTAATCTTGTAATTAATTGTCTGCATTGTTTTTTATTATATTTTACACCGTCATAATCAAAGGATTTAATCTTAATTTCATTATTTGCAATGTTATTCAAAATCGCGATATCATCCCTCAATGCAATTGAAGTATATACAAGATTAGTCATCTCATCATTGAATAAATCGGCAATTCCTTTATTAGAATTATCAAGAATGATTTGATCCGGATTAAAACTAGACATTCCCTTTTCATTGTAATAATTATTAAATATTCCGTTTATTTGATTACTCTCGTATTCCCTGGTAAATTCTTTTACAAAATCGGATGTATCTTTAACGCATGTTGCTTTATTTAGCTTATAATACGAAAAAACTTTATTTGTACTTTTTTCCTGAATAGCAGATATATTAACAAAATATTCGGAAGCCGGTTTCCCCTCATCTTTGGTTGTTGTTATATTCAGTTTTTCAAGATTTGCTACCCTATCCTTTAGAGTCGGATGCGAAGCCCATTGTTCTCCGATTTTAAGTTTCGATTTATTAAAACGGTTTGTAAAGCTAAGATTTACCAAGGGTAAATTATTTTCAAAATTTATTTTATTTGTACGCGCAAACAGATCAATTACATATCTCTGTTGCGGATAAATATTTATTGTTTTTATCGGTTCTTTTATGGAATGAGTATAATAATTAATTACCGATGATAACGCGGAAGCCGCTAAATCAAGTCTTAAAAGTGAGGTAATAAGTGCCCTTGACCCTGCAATATTAGCTGAAATTGAATCAGACTGAAACTCCATTTCAATTGATAGTTTTGAATAACTTCTATTTACGATTGAATAAAATCGTTTTAATATCCATTGAAGACCCTGTACCACTTTTACTGCTGCAGCGATAAAAAAGCTTATAACTCTGTGGACTCTAGCCCACTTTTTAATAATAGAATAATAATCAATATTATCATACAGCATATTGTGCAGCGCATAATTAGCATAGTATGCATAGCTTCCGACTCTCATTGAGCCTTGTGAAAAATGACCGAATTCATGTGCAAGAACGGCTTTAAACTCATCGGCAGTCGTTGAATTAACAAGTCCCAAACCGATAATTAAATTTTTTCTTGATGGGAAAAACAAGCTGAGAAAATTTGAATTAAAAGTTACCGCCGCATTTACATCGGGAGAAATAAATACTTTTTTAGGCATACTCGTATTTATGGAATTTGCAATTGTTTTTACAAGTTTGAAAAGTTTAGGTTCATTTATTTCGCTAACTTCAATAAATAAATCCGTATTTAAGATATTTTTTTTAAAAATAAATTTTATTAAAAAAAGCAGGATCGCCAATCCGAAGCTTATAACACCGCCAGCCAAAAGTATTGTAAAAGTGTTGGGATCGGTTGCAACCATTAAAAATGACACATAACCCAAACCTATAGTTAAACCTATGACAATGCAGGTAACAATTGTATAAAAAATAATAAAAAGAATTATAGATAGAATTACAGATAATGAAAGCTTCCTTATTCTATCGGCAGAAGAAATTAATTGTTGTTCCATAAGCAAAAATAATATTGAATAAAGCAGTTAGATATTATTAACATTTCAAATTTCATATTGGTTAGAAGGTCTTACATCAAATCCATTTTTAAAAATTAATTGATTTGAAGTTTTTAATGTTTTCAAAACTTACGTAATAATTATTCTCATTTATAATAATTATGATATTATTCATACTATCCCATCTAAAAGAAATAATTTTTACAATGTAATTACGAATATCGGAATGAAATTTAACTGGATTAAAAAATAAGATAAAAAAGGAATAATCTACCATCCCGGATTTCGTAGGACACTCACATATTTCAATTCCTAATCCGGAAGAATGATTTATGTTTTTATATTCTTGTAATATCCAGCCTGTTTGAGTAAGCTGTTTGTCTATATTTTGCGGCTCCCCTTCTTCAGGCTTCATCGGCGTATCTTGTTAATGTATAACAAAATCCCCCAAGTGATTAATTATGATAAAATAACTGCAAATCAATTTAACAAAGGCGGTTAAATAAGTAAAGAAAAAACTATATTGAAATTATTGGCTTATTCCAACTCCTTCCAAAGGAAAAGAGATAGACCCTCCCCTTGGTTTGATGTTTTACGGCGATGATTCGAAAATAGGTTTCAATTGGGAAGAGTCCAAGTTAGATTTAGTATTTTGGTTATTTAATATTACAAAATTATTGTCCTTTTAAGGAAATTTTAAGAATTCACTTAGAATGGTTTAAGACATGATTTAATATGTTTGGGTCAAAAAAAGTAAAGGAGAAGAATATGTTTGACCCGACACATATACACCCGATGATAGTACACTTTCCTATTGCCCTTCTAATAGTAGGTTTTTTAGCGGATGCTTTAGGCTTAATATTTAAAAAGGATTTCTTTAGCAAAGCAGGATTTTATTTATTAATTTTGGGAACCTTAGGTGTTGCAGCTGCTTATATTTCAGGTAATCTGGCCGGCGGCGGTATTACCGAAGCAGGGAGTCTTAAACAAGCGCTGGAGACACATGAGTCCGCCGCAGAACTTTCTTTGTGGTTAATGGTAATTGCGGCACTTGTAAGGATTACATTAATTCTTACAAAAAAATATGTGGGAACATTTCGCTGGATAGCATTATTTATATTTTTAATAGGAGTGTTGTCGATTGCCAGAACCGGATATTACGGAGGCGAACTCGTTTTTAAACATGCTGCAGGCGTTCAATTTAATTTCGGTTCGTTCGATTCCGGCTTTAATAACGATCAAGGGTATGAGAATCATAATGATTAAAAGGGAGAATAAATGCGAATTCTTATTGTTGAAGATGAGCCCGGTATTGCCAACTTTCTAAGGGACGGGCTTGTTGAAGAATCCTTTGCAGTTGATACGGCCTGCAATGGTAATAAAGGATTGGAAATGGCGGAAATAAACGATTACGATCTTATTCTACTCGATTGGATGATTCCCGGTATAAGCGGAATTGAAGTATGCAGGCAGATAAGAAAATCAAATACAAAAACACCTGTAATATTTTTAACAGCTAAAGACACGGTTTCCGATATAGTCTTCGGATTGGAAGCAGGCGCCAATGATTATATAAAAAAACCATTTAAATTTGAAGAACTGCTTGCCAGAGTACGCGTTCAGTTGAGAACAAAAGACGGCGAACAAACTGTTCTTCACCTGAACGATATTCAGATGAATCTCGAAACTCACCAGGTATTCAGAGAATCAAGAGAGATAAATCTAACTCAAAAAGAGTTCGCCCTGCTGGAATATCTTCTTAGGAATAAAAATAAAGTTTGCACCCGTACAAGAATAATCGAACATGTATGGGATATTCATTTTGATGCGGATACTTCCGTTATTGATGTGTATATAAATTTTTTAAGGAAGAAGCTTGATATAGGATATGGGACTAATTTCATACATACTGTACGCGGAGTCGGATATATTGCAAAAGAGGAATAATGAAGTTAAGTCTTAGAAACCGCATAACATTTTTCTATCTCGCTGCTACAAGTTTATTAATAGGGATTTTATTTATAACTATTTATTTGGTTGTTCATCAGACTGTTTACAACCATCTTGACGGTGATCTTGATACGGAAGCTTCCGAGATCGAAAAAAATCTTGTCATACTTAATAATCAGTTTATGTTTGCAAACAAATTCGAGTGGAATGAAAATGAACACAGCCAGATTGAAGTGAATCCCGTATTCGTTCAGGTGGTTGATACTGCTGGTAAAGTTATTAAAAAGACCGGGAATTTATTAAGTGGAAATCTTGAGTTTGACCATACATTAAAAACAAAGACCTACTTTAATACTAAACTTTCCGGCCAACCGACTAGACAAGTTCAGCTGCCTATTATAAATCCGGTCGGGAAAACATTAGGCTTTATAATTATTGCTATGCCTCTCGAAGAATCGGCAGTTGTTCTTAACAATTTATTTATTGTTCTGGTTAATTCTTACTGGATAGTATTGTTCGCCTTATTTTATATTACAAGATTTATTGCAGGTGCAAGTATTTCTCCGATAAATAAAGTTATATCTACTGCCGAAAGGATTACTAAAGAAAATTTTGATGAGAGAATAGACCTGCCGGTTCATAGAGATGAAATTTATACTTTAACATCAACTATTAATGAACTGTTAAACAGGCTTGAAGATGCCGTGTTAAGAGAAAAACAATTTACTGCTGATGCTTCACACGAACTGAGAACTCCCCTTTCGGTTATTAAAGGTACTCTAGAAGTACTTATAAGAAAACCCAGAGATATTGAACAATATGAAAGTAAGATTCGTTACTGCATAAATGAAGCAGACAGAATGTCCGGCTTGATTGATCAACTGCTTATGCTGGCACGTTATGAAAGCGGAAAATTAACTCCTGTGATCGCTAAAATAAATATCTATGACAGCATTAATTCGGCAATTACAAGACTGCGGAGTTTTATAGATCAAAAGGGAATAATTATTAATTTGAGCTGCTGCGATAATGCTTTAGTTAATGCAGATATATCAATGCTGGAAACAATACTGGAAAATATTTTATCCAATGCAGTTAAATATTCCGATGAAGGAAAACAAATAGAGATTTCGGTAGATAAAAAAAATGGAAATGTTGTGTGCTCAATAAAAGATAACGGAATCGGGATGACAGAAGAACAGGCTTCCAAAATATTCGACCGTTTTTACCGTGCGGATGAATCACGCACGCCTCAAGCCGGCGGCAACGGAATCGGTATGGCAATTGTAAAAAAACTTGCAGACCTTCAAAATCTTGATCTAAATGTAGAAAGTAAAGTTAATAACGGAACAACTGTCTATATTAAATTTCCATCATGAATATTTTTCTGATCCTTACTACCTCTTGAGAATGTTTTTAAATTCAATTTAACTTTTTATATCTATAAACAATTTCGTCGAATATTAAAACATTAACTTAATTTTTTACAAAATTTAACCGGATAATTATTCAGTCAGAAAATTATCATAGTATTTTAAGCAATTTTTAAGAATAGTTTAAAGTTGGTTTTAGACTAAAGTATGTAAGTTTGATTCACAAAAAAACAATATTAAAACTAAAAGGAGAACTAAACATGAAAGCTAAAACTTTTCTAACTTTTGTCTTTTCTGTTTTATTTTTATCTACCTTAAATTTTGCTTCTGATTCTTCAACAAAAAGTAAAACTGTTGATAACCTAAAGGCAGCGTTAACCGGAGAAACAACTGCCAGTGCAAAATATGCAGCCTACGCTAAGAAGGCTGAAGAAGAAGGATATAAAAATGTTGCCTTATTATTTAAAGCGGCTTCCAAATCGGAAAGCGTTCATGCGGGAAATCATAGAGCCGCATTAAAACAGTTAGGAGTTGAAGTAGGTAAAATCGAACCTAAATATGAAGTTAAAACCACTAAAGAAAATTTACAGGATGCAATTAAAGGTGAATCTTATGAAGTATCGACTATGTACCCGGATTCCATAAAAAAAGCGAATGAAGAAAAAGTTAATATTGCAATGCTATCTCTGAATTATGCATATCAAACCGAAAAGAAACATAAAGTTATGTATCAGAGTGCTCTTGAAAAATTAAATGCAGGTAAAGAAAATACAATGCCAGCAAAATATATGGTTTGTTCAACCTGCGGTAATACATATGATGGCGAAGCTCCTGCCAGGTGCGGAATTTCCATGACACCTAAAGACAGGTTTTATACTATTCAATAAAATTAATAATAATTATTTGGAGGCTGTTTCTTTTTATTGAGTATTTTAGTAATGGGACAGCCTCTTATTTTATTAGCATTGATAATACTTATCTATTAAAATCAACTTCAATTCAGATATTCTTTCAGATGTGATTCTTAATAACATTAAAATTGTTAAGATGAATTTGTAATCGCGTTAAATTATTTTTCCGGCGCATTTATTTCTTTTAATTTAGCCGATTTTATAATAATCTTATTGCAGTTATTTTTGTTATGAAATATTTTCTCCTGTCTCTTTTAATCTTTTTCCCATTCCTTATCTTCGGTCAAAATATCTTTAAGGCAAAAATAAATGATGAAAAAACCGGTGAAGCGCTTGTCGGTGTAAATGTTTTTATTCATAAATTAAATACTGGGGCGGTTTCAAATAATGACGGAATTGCTTTAATTAAAAATATCCCTAACGGTATTTATGAAATTGAATTTACTTCTGTAGGTTATAAAACATATAAAATGAAAGTAGGTTTCCCGCTTTCAAATCCCGATACAACTTTTAATATTTCTCTGGAACAACAAGCGCTAAAGATGAATGAAGTACAGGTAACATCCACAAGGACCAGTAATAGAATTGAGGATACACCTATCCGTGTAGAAGTTTTAGGTTTAGATGAAGTGAAAGAAGAAACCGGAATAAAGCCCGGGAATATTTCAAAATTGTTAGGCGAAACTTCCGGTGTTGAAATACAGCAGACGTCAGCCATTACAGGTAACGTTGTCTTTAGGATTCAGGGACTTCCCGGCGGATACACACAATTATTAAAAGATGGCTTTCCATTATACGGCGGATTTTCTTCAGGTTTGAGTTTACTGCAGATTCCTCCGCTGGATTTGCAGCAAGTGGAGGTTATAGAAGGATCGTCTTCTACTTTATACGGCGGAGGCGCCATTGCCGGTATCGTAAATCTTGTTACGAGAAAACCCGGTCCTAAACCGCATTGGTCCGTTTTATTAAACCAGACGCAAAAAGGAGAAAGCGATATCAGCTCCTTTTATTCCGGCAGAACAAATAAACTTGGTGTTACTTTTACGGCCAGTTACAGCAGGCAGAGAGCTGAAGACGTAAATCATGACGGCTTTACTGATATTCCTCAATTTGAACAGGCAAATTTTACTCCTAAATTATTTTATTATTTTAACAATTCTGCTTCGCTTATGGCAGGATTAACTTTGTCATATGATAACCGAAAAGGCGGAGATATTTACGCCATTAATAATGCACCGGATTCTCTGCACAGCTATATTAACAGCACAAAGTCTTCAAGAACAATCAGCATATTAAAGTTCACTAAAAAATTTATATCGGGAAATAAGCTTACCTTTAAAAACAGCATAAGCGGTTTTAATCAAAATATATCTGTTAATTCAACGTTTTTTAAAGGGAATCAAATTTCAAGTTTTTCCGAATTAACATATGCTATTAGTCATAAAAATAACAGTATGGTGCTTGGATTAAATTTCAATACGGATAAATTTACGGAGGACAATGTAATTCCGGTAATACCTCTTAATTACAATTATTTTACAACCGGGATTTTCGGGCTGGATAATTGGGACATTTCAAAAAAGATAACCATACAGTCAGGGCTGCGGTTTGATTATCATAATAAGTACAAATCGTTTATATTGCCAAATTTAGCTTTCCTCTATAGATTTACAAATAATTTCTATGTGAGATTGGGAGGAGGTGCCGGGTACAAGGTTCCTACCGCATTTACGGACCTTGCAGAAGAACAGGCATATCAAAATGTTTATCCGGTTGCAGATAATATTAAACCGGAAAAATCTATCGGAGCAGATCTGGATTTTAATTACCATTTCATTATATCAAATGAATTTAATCTCTCAATCGATCAATCGTTTTATTATACACGAGTTAATAATTCTCTTATCACTCAGCCCGATTCTTTAAATTTGAATAAAATATATTATATCAATTCAACTTCTCCCCTTGAGTCAAAAGGGATAAATTCAAATATTGAACTTTCGTTAGGTAACTTCGGGGTCTTTATCGATTATACCAATACCGATGCGGTATACAAATATCCTTCAGGTATTAAGCATCTTGAACTTACCCCGATAAATAAGCTAAATACAACTTTTACTTATGAAGTTGAAGATGATTGGAAATCCGGCATTGAAGCTTTTTATACGGGACGGCAGTATCTTGATAACAACACAAAATCTCCGGGTTACTGGACAATAGGAGTGATGATAGAAAAAATATTTAAGCACTTCTCAATTGTCGGCAATGTAGAAAATCTTTTTGATGTAAGACAAACAAAGTACGAAAATATTGTAATTCCGCCTTACACAAATCCAACTTTCAAGCAACTGTATGCACCGATTGACGGAGTGATTGCAAATATTGAATTAAAGATAAAAATGTGAACTTTTTTTTTACAAAGATTGAATTCTCTTTTGTATACTAATTATTAAATATTTGAATTTTTTGAAAAAATAAATACAAATAAAAGGTATTAGTACAGTAATCTTCATCTGGAAGCCTTTATAATCATTATAAAGTTAATACCGTAATTGAATCACTGGATGCGAACAACAAACTAGTAAACTTTTCATTCACAACATGCATTTATTGCAGGTAAATGTAATGAAGTTATAAAGCAGTATTAATAATTTTATCAATTGCTTAAAAGTATTCATAAAATAAAAATTGAGAGGTACTAAATCATTTAAAATGTAAATAATATTGATATACCCAAAGCATAATTCGAAAAATATGGCGAGATCTTTAATTTGATTGTACTTCCAGCTGCTGTTGATTTTTTATTTGATAAAACCGGATGCGATATTAATTCTCCGAATGAATAACCTAAAAATACAGCTAGAGGATAATCGCTGTACCAATGTATTCCGGTATTGACCATACTTATACCTAACAAAACCTCGAGTGAATAACTTACAGGTTTTATCCATTTCAATTCCGGATAATTTTCCGCTATTACAATAAAAGCAGCTAATGAAGTTGTCATATGTCCAGATGGAAAAGCATCATAAGCAGGCACATGTTTTAAATAATCAATTTGATTAGGAAAAAATCTCCAGGCACCTGCAGGCTTAGTTGAAATAAAAGGACTCTCTCTCCCGGTGATGTGTTTTAATAATTGAACAACTGCCCCGCTCGCTAATACCGCTTCAACAATCTCACTAGCAGTTCTTAAAGCTCTATTGTCATTAGTTATAAAACCATATAATGCAAATCCTCCCGCAAGGCCGAATTGTGAACTGCCGTCGCCTATTTTAACAAATATATCGCTCCATCTTTTATTAAATGAATTCCTTTTATAAAATTTATCGGATGCTTTCCATGTATCATTGTCTGTTAAGATAAGTCCGGCAGTTGCTGCTGAAATTCCTAAGAATAAAGGTATGTTCTTAATTGTAATTTCCTTATTATAAAAGCGAACCATATCATTCGGAAGATTTGTGACCATATTATACCATTTAGGCAGATATTGATCATTTATAGAATTCTCAGAATCTAAAATTCTTGAACGATTGGAATAAGCCGAGTCACTATGAATACAAGCTTTAAGTATAAATGATTTATTGTTCATGTCATTCTCTGACTTTTTACCCGCATTATTATGTTTAACTTCAGAGAATAACGCGGAACAAAGTGATAAACAAATTAAAATTGTTTTTAAAACCATTGCAAAATATCAGGCATCATAAATCATTTATAGCAATTTGTAATCTGGAATTTGTTTAATTGTATAAGCAAGCAAATTCGATTTAATAAATTTTTTTATTTTTTACATCAATTTTATTATAAATGAAAGTCTAAATTAGGATACAATTAAGAAATTTCAATCCGAATTAATATTTTAATCCACAGTTGAAATTTTAAATGGTACTTTCAATTTTTCCCACCACAAATAAGCCGTACAAGAAGTTCCGGCGAGATCATCGAAACCATAAGAAAGCCACTCTTGGAAAGGTGCTTCAACCGGAGTAACCTTTATCCGCAAAGCATCATCCTTTTTATCATAATCAAAACTGCCCCACAGCTTCGTGTTCTTATTGAAAATTACAATCCATTCTTTCGGTGATGGAATAAACTGCATGCTGTATTTCCCGGCAGGCAGCTTATGGCCGTCTATAGTAACATCCTTACTGAATTCTATAGTAGTACACTCATTAGCACCGCCTCTCCATGGAAAAGGTTTGCCGTGCGATTCTTTATCTCCCGGTGCTAATCCGTAAGGCACCAAACCTCCCCAAATTTTTCTACCTTTAACGCCGGGCCTGCTGTAAGATATATTTATGTCAGTGTCAACTCCTATTCGCTGGAATACTCCTGCTTTTAAACTGAGACGGGGCTTCTTTTCCTTCTGAGCAAAAGCTGTTGAAGCGAAAGAAAGAAATAATAAAATTGAAAAAATATAAATACCGCTGCTGAAAAGTTTTGTTTGTTTCATAACTTCCTCTCACAAAAATTTATGGTTTTAATAGCAGATTAGGATTATTTTGATTTACACAAAGAAAATAACAAAATTCCTTGAATAACAAAATGACAGGTGAACAAAGAGAAATTATATTAATTTAAATAGTTTGATTTTGGACTTAAATATGTAAAATTTTTCAAGGATATAATCTAGACCGTTAAAATTATTGGAGTATTTAACGAATAATACACGGCGAAAAATTAATACTAATACATTATTAAAGTGAAACAGCAGAAAGCTTCAAACAAAATTATTAACCATACAACTTCCTAAACCTAAACTTGACCGCAGCGAATCCGTAGCAAAAACACTTAAGTTAAGACGAACTACACGTGAAATAAGTGAAAAGAAAATTCCTTTACAGGTTCTTTCAAATCTTCTCTGGGCTGCTTATGGAATAAACCGCAGAAAAGGACCTTTTGGCCTTCCCGGCAGAACAGCAGCATCGGCGAGCAACTCGCAGGAAATTGATCTTTATGTTGCTTTAGAGGAAGGAATATATATTTATGAAGCTATTAAACATAGGCTTTTTCCGGTTGTTAAAGGTGATTTTCGTAAATTAGCAATCGGACCAGGACAGCAAAATATTGTTGTAAAAGCTCCGGTTCAATTAATTTATGTTGCAGATGTTTACAAACTCTCTCATACAAAAGGTTTTCAGGAACCGGGACTGCAAAATCCCGAAGTACAAAAATCATATTATTTTGTAGACACAGGACTCATCGCAGGCAATGTTTACCTTTATGCAGCTGCATCCGGATTAGCCGCTTGGTTTCATAACTGTGATAAAATTAAATTAAAATCTAAACTTAAATTACAAAGCAATCAAAGAGTACTATTCGGCCAGACAGTCGGTTATCCGGCAAAGTAATAACAAAACTAAAGGATAAAGAAATTGTTATTTCTATTTATAGTTAGTATCATATGATACCTAAAGGAAGAATAGTTATTTTTAACTAAACTTCTTGGAGGTATTATGATTCTTAATAATGTTGAACAGCGTCTTAAAAGCAAATCTGTTAAGAACGCTATCGT
>Ga0307441_1000039_pt1 | contig 63475 bp, 45 predicted proteins | sample SalMarWE160420MG_FD_202149 | JGI IMG/M metagenome (GOLD analysis project Ga0307441, IMG submission 202149) | Salt marsh sediment microbial communities from the Plum Island Ecosystem LTER, Massachusetts, United States - WE1604-20 | ecosystem: Environmental > Aquatic > Marine > Intertidal zone >... | reverse complement strand
CTCTTTTTGACTCATTGTCAGTATTCCTTCCATTTTGAGAACTCCTTTTTTCTGAGTTCTCTAATCTAATTTTTACTGACATTTCTATTGAGTCGAATCTATGTCATTTCTATGGAGTTATTACAGTCACGTGATTATGAAAATTTTATATCTTGCTTATAGTCCATTTTTATTTTAGATTTAACCATAAATTTTCGTGCGGGACGATCTTCACTTCTTTATTTTTATACTCTTCAATTTTCTACTGTACCGATTTTATCCTTCGGCAGAAGAAATCTTTTTCCCGGTAAAAATATTCTTGAAATAAAAGTTGTATGGATTTCTAACCAGGGGAAGATATTTTTTATCATAAAATTAATAAAAATCTTAAATGAAAGGAGGTGAATTTATAATTCGATTCTTATTTCAAAAACTTGTTATTATTAATAAATAAATCGGAGGAATGTAATGAATAAAAAAGACGGTTTGAATATGAGAGTAACCTTTTTTGTTATTCTTGTAACATTACTTTTCTCCTTGCCAAATATCTTTGCTCAAAAAGGAGAAATGCAAATAACTACCTCATCTAAAGATGCATTAAAAGCATTTTTAGATGGAAGAGAAAAAGCCGATCATATAGAATTTACTGCTGCAGCCAAATTATTTGAAAAAGCAATAAAAGAAGATCCTAATTTTGCTTTAGCTTATCTTTTTCTTGCACAAACAGGCGGGGGATTCAATGTATCTCAACAGAACTTGAATGAAGCCATTAAACTTGCTGATAATGTTACTAAAGGCGAAAGGCATTTTATTTTATTGGTTAAAGCATTGAACGACGGGGATATAAAAGAGCAAAATGTACACATGAAACAATTGCTGAGCCTTTTCCCAAACGACAAAAGAATACAGCATATGGCAGGATTAGTTAATTTTGTAAATAACAATTATTCAAAAGCCTTAGGCCATTTTAATAAAGCCGAAGAAATTGATAAAAATTTTGCAGCCACTTATAATATGAAGGGTTATTGTGAAATGCGTTTAGGCAAAATGAATGACGCCGGTAAATCTTTTGAAAAGTACATAAGCTTAGTTCCAAATAAGCCGAATCCTTATGATTCATATGCGGAATATTTAATGAAAATGGGAAAATATGATGAATCAATAAAAAATTATAAAATAGCTTTGGATAAAGATCCTGAATTTATTTCTTCCTGGGCGGGTATCGGAGACGATTATGTATTCAAAGGTGATTTTGAGACCGCAAGGGATCAATACCAGAAATATTTCGATAAAGCTTCAAGAATTAGTGAAAAATTAAATGCACTTTATTTGAACGCTGTTTCATATGTACATGAGGGAAAAATAGATCAGGCATTAAGAATTTTTGATAAATACAGATCATTAGCACAAAAAGAAAATCTTATTCCGAATGAAATTTATTCACATCGTTACCAGGCTTTAATTCTTTTGGAAAAAGGCAGGGTTGAGGAAGGAAGGAAGCATTGTCAGATGGCCTACGATTTGGTCCAGAATTCAAATCTCCCCGATGCTGCAAAAGAATATTTTACAATTCATTCTTCATTATGGAGAGTACATTCTTTAATTGCAAATAATGATTTGGAAAAAGCCAAAACGGAACTGGAACAATGCCAAAAAATGGTTATGAAAAGAAACAATCCGGAGGAGATAAAAACGTTGCATGCGATGTACGGCTTATTTGAAATGCAGAATGGTAATAATGATAAAACCCTGGAGTATTTTTCCAAAGCAGATAATGAGGATCCGTTAGTAAAGCATTATATAGCTTTAACGCACGAAAAGAAGGATAATATTAAAGCGGCCACAGCTATGTATGAAAATATTGTTAAGTGGAATGAAAACGGATTGAATTATGCGCTGGTTAGACAGCATGCGATTGATAAAATCAATAATATTAAATAATGGTATTTATTTTGATATTATAAAATAATGTATTTGGAGGATGCCCGATTTCAAAAGAATTTGGGCATCTTTTTTTGTAGTCTATATCTCCTTTATTTTCTGTTTTATCAATTAAGAGATTGCAGGTTATTAATTTAAAAGCAGTTTTTTAATTTGATTAAAGACATCACCGCTTAAATATGAATTGACTTTAATAATAAATAGGGTATTTTAGTTTTAAATTAAAAGGGAGGTTTTAACGAGTTAAAAAATTCAAATTCAAAATTAACCAAATTCTCAGATATTGAAATTCTACAAACTTATAGACGGTTAAATAAATTGTTCTTTAATTTAATGAGGGAGGTTATATGATAAATGAATTCAGCCTTTCTTCCAATCTAAATCGTATTTTCAATTCATTCGGAATTATATATTCCTTTGAAGGAAATGAAATTCCGGTTAAATTCGGCCGATTGGAAAACGAAGGAAAGTTAAATGAAAAAGTTGTTTCCAGGATTTATATTGAGTTGATTGGTCCCGACGGCGCAACGAACAATGCAATCTTTGGACTGATAACCAAACCCGTTAATAAAGCTGAAATAATAGGTCTTACTTTGGTGGAGGAATTTGAAAGCTTAAACGGCAAAAGGCAAATTTGGATAAACGATAAAGCACTGCCTTACGTTAGAGTAACAATTCCTTCTAATATGCCTAATTTAATCTATGAAGAGGCGGACGATTTGAAAAAATGATGAGTGAAAATTGAGATATATACGAAGGGAATTATTTCCTTTCGTATATATATTATTCAAGATTTTTTATTTAAAATTTCTTCTATCTCCTTCCAGTCTTTCCATTCCGATGAACCCATCTCTTTAAAATACCATGAAATAAAAAATGATTTATTTAAAAAATATTTTGGCACTATCGACTGCCAATGACTATAATATTGTTCAAAAATCGCTTTGCAATTTTCAATAATCCTTTTTGTTTCATTCGGGAATCTTGAGAAAATTTCATTTTCATTTTTTGTATTATAATCATTTATATTTGCAACGCTGGTAAGTTTCTGCATTATCTCATATTTATCCAGAGGATATTCATTGGGTTCCGCACTGTCTTCTACGGATTGCATCCAAAGGAAAATTTCGTCGCTAAAACTAAATATAAAATTATCTATGTAGGGTATATTAATGTCCTGTTGATTAATATCTCTGATTTCAAAGCCGTTAAACCCATAAAGTACTGGAAGTTTGAAAAAATCTTTAAGATATTTTTCAATAATTTCTGAAGCGGGTATATCCTGTTTATGCTGTAAATTTCGAGATGATAATTTACCTTGGGGCAATGTTAACAGATCCTAAAAATTAAAAAAACTTTTTTATGGAATACAAAATAATATTCTTATCGTCTAATAAAAAATAAAAAGGAAAGAAAAATTTATTTATTCTAAAATTTATCTTCCGTCAGCCGAAAAACCGTCCAATCATCCATTGAAACAGCACCCAGTTTCCTATAAAAATTTATAGCCGGTCTGTTCCAGTCTAAGACTGCCCATTCAACTCTGCCTAAGTTTTTATCCTTTGCTAATTGTATAAGATGCCGTAATAGTGCTTTTCCGATTCCTTTTCCTCTTAACTGCGGACGAACATAAATATCCTCAAGGTAAATTCCGGGTTTTCCTACAAAAGTTGAGAAATTAAAAAAGTATACAGCGTGTCCGGCCGGTTCACCGTCAAATTCCGCTATAATCACTTCGGCATACTTCTTTTCCCCGAAGAGATTTTCTTTCAGCAGCGCTTCGTCGGCAGTTACGCTTGAGGATAATTTTTCATATTCCGACAGTTCTTTAATAAATTTTAATATTAATGGAATATCATCAATTGCTGCCTGTCGAATTTTTAATGATCTCTCTTTGCCCATTTTACTAAAATATTATTAATGAAATTAATTTTATTAAATTATTTATATCTTTTGTCCTTGCATTATATGTTTACTATTCATCAATTCATCTATTTTTAACACCAGAATTGCAAAAATATAACCGAAAGCCGATCCGATAATTGCTCCGCCGATAATATCCGATGGATAATGAACTCCGATATACACTCTTGAAATTGCAACCAAACTAGCAGCAATAAATACAATCCATTTTAATTTCGGAAATAATTTGTAAAAGAATACGGCAGCTGCAAAATTATTTACTGCATGATTTGAAGGAAAGGAGAAAGTACCGTTGCATCCCAAAGGTGTTATTACATTGGCCAATGCGTTACATGGTCTAATTCTATGGAAGATCTCTTTTATTATTCTAGCACTTAATTGATCGGTTACAAGTATTAGCAGTAAAACTCCGATAGCTGCTATTTTCCCTTTCCTTCCTCCTTTTACGAAACTAATACCTAATAATATAATGTAGGCTATATACCAATTGTTGACATTTGTAATTATTGTGAAAAATTTGTTTAATGCCCCGCAAGAGAGCGAATGGTTAATAAAATAAAAAACAGAAACATCTATTGAATAAAAAAAATGAACCATATATAAATAAAAAAATTAAATAATACTGAAAAATATTTATTGCAAATATAAATATCTATTTTTTCCCATATCTTTATAACAAGCTGCAAAAATTTGTAATATTTATCACTAATAATAAGTGTTTTTAAGTTTAAAAGTCATTTACAAAATATACCATACTTTGGGTTGATAAGAGATGCTCAAGATTTCGAATATTACAATTTTACTTGGTGTAAAGTCAACTTTGCCGAATTTAGCAACAAAAATAAACGCATAGTTCATTTTTATTGTAAAATATTAGGGAATGCATTTTGTGGAGTAATCCTGAATATCATTTTCAGTGAAATTTTATTACTTTTGGACGAAATAATCGTAGGAATGAGTAATGTCTGCAATTAATAACAGATCGGTTGTAGAATATATATATGATGGAAGTGTTTCTTTTTCTTCAAAAGAATATGAGTTGTTAAGAAAAGAAACTAAATCGGTTTTGGTAACACCGTTAAAAGTTATGGCTCTACTGATAGCAATTTCCGGCTTATTTGCTATGGTGTTCGAAGTCAGATATTTTTCTCAATTCTCGCTTGAGGTTTATATAACAAGGTTATTGGCGACATTAATCTCATTCGTGGTTTTAGTCGTCATGTATACCAAGGTAGGCAGGGACAGACCGGTTTTTTTTGTTCATGTGTTATTAATCATTATAATCGTTTCATCCGGTTATATGATCTATCTGATGCCTAAAACGTTAGTACTCAATTCGCAAATTGTCGGTTTAATGATTTTTACATCGGCGCTTTTTTTAAGCTGGGATGTAAAGAACCAGATAATAGTTGCAATTTATTATAACCTTGTCTTTGCTGCTGCTATATTGCTTAATAATCATGCTATTTATTTCCTTCCGAACATGTACGAATCGGTTTTATTTGTTATTTTTTTAAGTGTAATATCGGTAATCGGAAGCGCTGTTAATTTTAAATTACGAATGCAGCTTGCAGAAAGGTCCTACCGGATAGAATTATCAGAACAAAAGTTTCATTCAATTTTTGAAAATTCGGCTGAAGGTATGTTCCAATCCAGTTTTGATGGAAAATTCTTAACTGTGAATCCTGCATTGGTTCAAATATTAGGATATGATAGCAGCGAGGAACTTTTAAAATTAAATCTTATTAAGGATATTTATAAAGATGAAAAAGACAGAGTTAATCTCGTCAATAAATTAAAAAAAGACGGCTTTGTAGAAAATTATATTCTGACATTAAAAAAGAAAAATGGTGAAGATGTTATTATAAGGCTAAATGATAGGATGATTACAGACAAGGAAACGAATAAAACTTATTTTGAAGGGAGTATGAGGGATATTACAGAGTATGTAATTGCCGATAATAAAAGAAAAAAGGCCGAAGAGGAATTAAGAGAAGAAAAAATTAAGTCGGATAAGCTTGCCAGAGAAGCCACCAAATCTTCAATAATAAAAAGCCAATTCCTTGCCAATATGAGCCATGAAATAAGAACACCGATGAATGGAATTCTCGGGTATCTGATGTTAATTGAGAAAGAATCTTATAGAAATAAAGAAGAAATGAAACAGTTTGCTTCCGATGCCAGACAATCAGCAGAATCTTTACTCGATATATTAAACGATATTTTAGACTTTTCTAAAATTGAATCCGGCAGAATGGAGCTTTATGATACGGACTTCGATTTGATTAAAGTAATTGATGATTCGGTTTCACTTTTGATGACTCGGGCTAATGAAAAAGGATTAATTATAACCACAAAAGTTGCCGAAAACACGAATGTTTTAATGTATGGGGATTCAACTCGTCTTAGACAAATTTTCATTAATCTTATTAGTAATGCTATTAAGTTTACCAATAACGGCCAAATACTTATCGAAGCATCTACTAAAGCTGCGGAAGAGGATACTGTTATTTTAAATGCTTCGGTAGCCGATGAAGGTATCGGAATTCCCAAGGAAAAAATCGAAGACCTGTTTAAGCCTTTTTCACAGTTGGATTCCACGTATTCCAGGAAATACGGAGGTACCGGCTTAGGACTGGTGATATCTAAGGAATTTGTAAATATGATGGGAGGGGAGATTGGTGTTGAAAGTGAAGTAGGAAAAGGCAGCAAGTTTTATTTCTCGGTTAAACTAAAAGTTCAAAAAGGTAAAAAGTATACGGAAACCCCGGTAAAGTCGGACAGGAACATTTTATTAAACGAAACTAATAAAATAGATGATCAGCAAATTTTAGACGATCTTAAAAAAGAAAGATCAAAATTTAAAATTCTTCTGGCTGAAGATAACATAATTAATCAAAAGGTAACTTTACGAATATTAAGCGATGCGGGATTTCACGTTAATGCTGTTAATAACGGACAAGAGGCTATTAATGAAGTTCGGAATAATTCCTACCATCTGGTTTTAATGGATGTACAGATGCCTGAAGTAGATGGATTTATGGCCACTAAAAAGATAAGAGAATTAGGAGAAAAAACGGTTAACCTGCCTATTATTGCAATTACTGCTCATGCACTTTTAGGTGATAAAGAAAAGTGTCTGGAAGCAGGTATGAATGATTATATTTCAAAACCTATACAGCCGGACCTAATGATAAATTTAATGGATCGTTGGCTGGATCTGGATAAGAAAAATAAAAAAGTAAATAATGACGATCCTATAAATAATAATTATGTCTTTGATTTTAAAATGCTCGAAAAAATGAGCATGGGAGATGTCGATTTTCAAAAAGAATTACTTACAAATTATTTTGATGATGTCTCAGCAAGATTTAAGAAACTAGACGTATATTTAAAAGATAATAATATTGAAAAAATTATTAATGAAGCTCATACTATTAAGGGTGCCAGTTATTCGGTGGGAGCTAAAAAAGTAGGTGATGAAGCATTGGGAATTGAATTATCCGGAAAACAAAATGATGTGGAAAGCATTATTCAGAGAATGGATACTCTAAATGCTGCTATTTTTAATACTAAAGAAGTATTGAAAAATTTATTAAGTTAAAAAAGTGTGAGAGGAAATATTCCGCTCACACTAATAACGTAGCATTTGTTTTTAATCTAGTCTATTTGCAGCACTTCTGATATGTATTTAACTGCCCAGTCAATTTCTTCTTTTTTAATAACCAGCGGCGGTGCGAATCTTATTACATTTTCATGAGTTTCTTTACACAAAATTCCTTTATCCATTAAAGCTTCGCAAAAACGTCTGGCCCCTTTTGCTTCAGGTTTTAATTCTACTCCGATAAATAAACCTTTCCCTCTGATTTCTTTTACATGTTTTGATTTTATTTTGCGTAATTGATCTCTAAAGTAATTTCCCATTTTGAATGAGTTTTCTATCAGATTTTCTTCTACCAAAACCTTAAGACTTTCTCTTGCAATAGCAGCCGCTAACGGATTTCCTCCGAATGTTGAACCGTGATCACCGGGATTGAATACCCCGAGTATTTCATTATCGGATAGGACTGCTGATACAGGGTAGCAGCCTCCCGATAACGCTTTCCCGATTATTACGACATCCGGTTTAATATTTTCATACTCAAACGCAAAAAGCTTTCCGCTTCTGCCAAGGCCTGATTGTATTTCATCACAGATAAATAACACGTTATTTTTTTTGCATATTTCATATGCTTTTTTTAAGTAGCCTTCAGGAGGAACGATAACTCCGCCTTCTCCTTGAATAGATTCAACTAAAAAAGCGGCAGTATTTTTTGTTATTGTTTTTTCAAGAGCGGAAACGTCTCCATAAGGAATTACTTTAAATCCGGGAGTGAATGGTCCGAATCCGTCTTTATATTGATCTACTGTTGAAAAACTAATTATTGATATTGTTCTGCCTGCAAAATTGTTCTCACAAGTTATTATTTCTGCTTCGTTTTCATTTATGCCTTTTACTTTATAGCTCCATTTACGGGCTGCTTTTAATGCCGTTTCAACTGCTTCGGCACCGGAGTTCATTGGAAGCACCATTTTATAACCGGTTAACTCTGCTAGCTCTTTATATAACAACGGAAGCTGATCATTTCTAAAAGCACGGGAAGTTAATGTTACCTTATCTGCCTGTGTTTTTAACGCTTTTATAATTCGAGGATGACAATGCCCTTGATTAACTGCTGAATATGCTGCCAGACAATCTAGATATTTTTTCCCTTCAACATCATAAACCCAAACTCCTTCAGCTTTATTTATTACAACATCCAAAGGATGGTAATTGTGCGCACCGAATTTCTCCTCCAATTCGATGTAGTCTTTAGTGAGCATAAAATTTCCTTTAATAGTTGTGGTTAAAAATTGAAACTCAAATTTATAAAAAAGAGTTTATATTTGGAATGATATCGGAAGGAAAAACTACCTATTTAGGTAGTTTTTATTTGTCGATAATTTACAGAAATTATTATTCGTTTTTGTTAGAAAATTTAAATTTTAACCAGTTAATAAATGGAAATTTCTACATTTTCGTTCGATATTAAAACAAAAGGTAATACCGATTTAATCGATATAACGGAACAAGTACAATCTATTATCTCTACTTCTCAATTCGTTGAAGGCAGTGTTTTAATATTTATAGGCGGTTCAACAGCAGGTATAACAACAATAGAATTCGAACCGGGGCTTCAAAAAGATTATCCCGGCTTTTTTGAAAAAATCATTCCCTCAAATGCCGATTATAAGCATAACGACACATGGCATGACGGCAACGGTTATTCACATGTCCGTGCTGCATTACAAGGAGCTTCATTAACTGTTCCTTTTGCAAACAGCAGTTTACTTCTAGGAACCTGGCAGCAAATAATTTTAATTGATTTCGATAATCGTTCGCGAAACAGAAAAATAATAGTTCAAATTACTGGTACAAAAAACTATGAAAAATAAATTTAACTTTTCAATCATTTTAATTTCTTTAACAATCCTTACTGCCCAGACAGTATTTCCATGGGGAGAAAAGGGACATAAATTGATAAGCAAAATGTCTGTCGATTTTCTTCCTCCCGAGATGAAAGCATTTAAAGCATGGAGGGATTACCTGGAAGAGCACGCGCCTGATCCGGATTACCGGAAAAGAACAGATAAAACAGAAAGTCCGAAGCATTTTATCGATATTGATTATTATAAAGAGTTTTTAAATGGCAATATGATTGAGAACGAAGATTCGCTTATTATCGAATATGGAGAGAAAGAAGTAATACATCAAGGTATTTTACCGTGGGCGACATTACAAACTTTTAAAAATTTAACCAAAGCATTTAAAGATAAGAATAAGAAACTTGTACTGCGGTATGCTGCTGATCTCGGTCATTATGTTGCCGACGGACATCAGCCTATGCATACTGTCGTTAATTATAACGGTCAGCTGACTGATCAAAAGGGAGTTCATTCCCGGTATGAAATTAAAATGGTGGATGCTCATTTAAACGAATTGGAAAAATCATTTAAACCTACACCGGCTTCTTATGTCTCTGATCCTTTAAAATTTATTTTTAATTATATAAGTAATGCAAATTCTGTTTGCGATGTTTTATTTAGCGCAGATAATTTAGCATTCAAGCAGGCAAATTCAAGAAGAAGCAAGCAGTATTATAATTTAATGTGGTTCAGAACCAAGTATATTACCGAAATTCAATTTAATAATGCAGCTTCGGATTTTGCAGCTTTGATTTATACTGCATGGGTTAACGGCGGACGGCCGGACTTTAATGAAATGAAATAAGGAATTCTGTTATGAAATTAAAATTATCCGTAATACTTTTAATTATTTTTGCTGGTTATTCTTATTCGCAAATTGTTTACACTGTCCCTAAATTTCCTACAGTGAATGATTCTATCACAGTTTATTTTGATGCGACTCAACCAGGCGCTTCAGAATTATTAAATTATACCGGGACTATTTATGCACATACAGGTTTAATAACAAGCCTGAGTACAAGCAGTACTGATTGGAAATATGTTATAGGTAAATGGGGTGACAATACAACTCAACCGGCATTAACAAGATTAGGACCGAATTTATATAAGCTCATTATCGGACATCCCAGAATATTTTACAAAGTTACAGATACAACGGAGAATATTCTTAAGCTGGCTTTTGTGTTTAGAGAATCAAGCGGTAATCCAATTCCACAAACAAAACCCGATATTTTTGTACCTTTATACACTTCCGGTGTAAATGTAAAGGTTGTTTCGCCTGTGGCACCGTCATTTGTTAATTTAAATGATACTGTAAATGTGGAAGTTTCTTCCGTAAGTGCTAAAACAACATCTATTTATGTTAAGAATATGCTTGTTGCTCAAACATCAAGTCCCGATACTTCTTTTAAAATAGTGGCAACCGATACCGGTGATACTTGGATTAAAGCCGTTGCTACGGATTCACTCGGAATCTCGAAATCGGATTCAAGTTACTTTGTTGTTAATCCGGCTGTTACAGTAGAAGCAGAGCCGAACGGAATTGTTGACGGGATAAATTATATAAATAATACTTCTGTAATCTTGTCGTTATATGCGCCGTATAAGAAAAACGTGTATGTAATAGGAGATTTTAATAATTGGATTGTAAATCAAAATTATTATATGAAGCAAACACCGGATGGGAATCGTTGGTGGATAGAAATTGACAACCTTACTCCGCAGAAAGAATATATTTTTCAATATTTAGTCGACGGCTCAATAAGAATTGCCGATCCTTATTCGGAAAAAATTAGTGACCCCAATAATGATCAATTTATATCGGATAGTACATATCCGAATCTAATAAAATATCCTGCCGGTAAAACGACACAAATTGCAACGGTTATGGAAACAGGGCAAACACCTTATCAATGGCAGGATACTGCTTTTGTTAGACCGCCTAAAAACAAGCTGGTTATTTATGAATTACTGGTAAGAGATTTTGTATCTACACATGATTATAATACACTGACAGACACTATATCTTATCTTAAAAATCTCGGCATAAATGCAATAGAATTAATGCCGGTAATGGAATTCGAAGGTAATGATAGCTGGGGGTATAACCCGGACTTTAATTTTGCTCCCGATAAATATTATGGCCCTGCAGAAAGTCTTAAACATTTTATTGATGTAGCTCATCAAAACGGGATGGCTGTTATACTTGACGCACCAATGAACGACATAATGGGTTCATCACCACTTGCCAGATTATATTGGGATTCAATTAATAATCGTCCGGCGGCAGATAATCCATGGCTTAATCCTGTTGCTACACATCCTTTTAACGTAGGAAATGATTTTAATTATTCGAGTAAAGAAACAAAGTATTATATTCATCGTTTTACAAGATACTGGCTGACTAATTACAAAGTTGACGGTTTTAGATTTGATTTAGCCGGAGGATATACACAAGCGCCATACGGAAGTGCTAATTGGCAGAGTGTTTATGATCCCACAAGAGTAGCAAATGATAAAGAAATTGCCGATTCAATTTGGACTGCAAGTCCTGGGGCATATGTAATTTTAGAAGAATTTGTTACACATGCAGAAGAAGATACTGTGGCTAATTACGGTATGATGGTATGGGATAATATGGCTAATAATTATGAACAAGCTTCTATGGGTTATACAACGGGTTGGGATCTGTCCGGTATCTCTTATAAATCTTGGGGATGGAATGTCCCGGGTTTGGTTGGTTATATGGAAAGTCATGATGAAGAAAGATTAATGTATAAAAACGAACAATATGGAAATTCGAGCGGCAGCTATAATATTAAGAATATTTCTACCGGGCTGGATAGAATAAAATTATGTGAAGCTCTTTTTTATACAATTCCTGGACCTAAGATGCTTTGGGAGTTTCAAGAACTTGGATATGATTATTCAATAGATTATAATGGAAGAACTGGAGATAAACCGATTCGCTGGGATTATCTTAATAATCCAGATCGCTTAAGATTATTTAAGGTAACAAAAGCCTTAATTCACTTTAAGACAACAAATGATATCTTCAATACGACGAATTTTAATACCAATCTTTCGGGAGCAGTAAAAAGTGTTTCATTAATTGGAGGTTCTTTGGATGTAGTAGCAATTGGAAATTTTGCAATTGTTTCTCAAAATGCTTCTACTTCAAATTTTCCCCATACAGGCACCTGGTACGACTATCTTTCCGGAAATGCAGTTGATATTACAAGTTCTCCAATTCAATTAGCGCCCGGTGAATTTCACATTTATACATCAAAGCAGCTTCCTTCTCCGGATACTGCGGTGGTTACCGGTATTAAAGAAGATAATATTAGCATTAAAACATTTGAACTGGAACAGAACTATCCCAATCCTTTTAATCCAAGTACAACAATAAAGTTCCAAGTTCCTAAGAACAGCTTTGTATCATTAAAGGTTTACGATGTTTTAGGCAGAGAAGTTGCCACATTGATTAACGGCAATAAAAAAGCCGGACAATATAATATTAAATTTGATGCATCTAAATTTTCTAGCGGAATATATTTTTATAAACTTCAAGCCGGAGATTTTGTAAGTACCAAGAAGATGATTTTGTTGAAATAGTATCAAATTTTTCAGTTAAAGAGATTTCTGTAAATTATCAATAAATTTGTTCTATAATTGACTGGAAAACAAAATAATTCCACTTAAGAATAATTTCGTCCTCGCCAGAGTCCGTAAGACTTTATAGGAGTCTAACGACTTTTGGGATTAAAAACCGTCTAATCTAGCTTCCAATTATAAAAATATCAGCTCTACGGGCTTTTACATCAAACGCCAAAGGCGTGAAATTATTATAAAAAGCAATAAACAAACGGATAAAAAATCCCGGAGGGATGACATAAAAAATTATTAGAGTGTATTAATATTAGTTTATTATTATTTATTTTGAAATGATATAGAAAACTTTCATAATTTATTTTTCCTCAATTTTATTTTATTACACCGCAAAATTATAATAGGATTTTACCTCCTTTTTATTACATTTTAGAATAATGGTTTTTACCTAGCTTTATTCTGATTATTAAAAATTATAATTGATAATTTTGTTACTAAGTAATAATTTTATTATTAGATTTTGTATAGGTTGATCTTCTATATGAAACCGGGGTAATAATCAATTTAACTTTTCTCGGAGGAATGATGAAGTTAAGATATACTTTTATCTTTTTTTTGTTTTTATTCCCTTTTTTAGTTTTCTTTCAACCAACTAATAATCTAAATAAAACTCAAAAAGACTGGCTGGCGAAAGCAAAGAAGCTGGATAAAAATGGCTGGACCTATTTACATATTGAAGGTACTCCCGAAGAAAGGGGATTTCAGCATGGTTACTTACTAGCAAAAGAAATAAAAGACGCAATTAGAATTCTTGGAGTTGAATGGAACTATCGGACATCAATGAGCTGGAAGTGGCTTGTTAAAGAAGCCGGGAAAATACTTACTCCTAAAATTGATAAGGAAGACCTCACAGAAATTGACGGGATTGTTGAAGGGATGAAAGCTGCGGGAATAAATACAAATCGAAATGAAATTGTTGCTCTCAACGGAAGTATTGAGTTATTTGGATACTGGTGGCCTTCAATAAAAGATTCCATGATAGTACATTCGATTGACCCTGCAAAAGAATCTTGCAGTTCCTTTATTGCTACAGGAAGTATGACCGAAGATGGAGGCATAGTGCTTGGGCATAACACTATGACCGGTTATCAAGAACCTTTTTGCAATGTAATAATAGATATTCTTCCGAATAAAGGTCATCGGATTTTAATGCAGACATCTGCAGGATTAATCCACAGCGGTACAGATTTTTTTATTACGGATGCCGGCCTTGTCGGTTCGGAAACAACTATAGGTGGTTTTTTTGGTTTTAATTCAAAAGGTATTCCTGAGTTTTCGCGTATGAGACATGCAACTCAATATGCAAACTCAATTGACGAATGGTGCGACATGATGAAAAAAGGCAATAATGGAGGTTATGCAAATGCTTGGTTAATTGGAGACATAAAAACAAATGAAATTGCAAGGCTGGAGCTCGGATTAAAATATGTAGGATTTGAAAAGAAAAAAGACGGATATTTTATAGGTTCCAACGTAGCTGAAAATTTGAAAATTCTGAGAAGAGAAACAAAGAGCGAAGATACTAATATTAAATTATCATCCGTTGCTAGACGTGTAAGATGGAAACAATTAATGAGAGAAAATAAAGGTAAAATTAATACCCATTTAGCAGAAAAATTTGAATCCGATCATTATGATTCTTATTTAGGAAAAAATATTCCTGACTGCAGAGATTTGTGTGCACATTGGGATCTCGATTCACAATTATATGGACCCGATCAGCCATACGAACCATCCGGTACGGTTGATGGAAAAGTTGTTGATTCCAAAATGGCAAAACAAATGTCGTTTGTTGCAAGGTGGGGAGCTGCCTGCGGTACGGCATTTAATGCTAAAAGATTTCTAAGCGAGCATCCGCAGTATTATTGGATGAAAGATATATTAAAAGACAGACCATCCGAACCATGGACTTTATTTAAAGCAGGGGAATAAGGAATTGAGTTGAATTTTATATAAGATTTTTATGAAAATACTTAAAACAACACTTTTAACAATCTTACTAACTTTAATATTTAGAATGTCTTACTCCCCTTAATCTAAACTCAATAGTACATATATTGAATTTATGGGAGATGCAGGTTAATATTCTATAAATTATGTTAGATTATTTACTGATAATTTTGGCGGACGTATAGAATTTATGTATTTATCTAAATTTGATATGATCATCTATTCAATAGAAAATATATTTATAATGCCTATTACATTGAATTATTTTCTAGGAATTGGGAATAATAAATTTGAAATTGGAGTAGGAATAAACTATCTCAATATTTCCGGTGGGAGCATTTTCGGAATTGAAACCAATGCAAATTCTTATAAATTTGCCGGACAGCTACTATAGGAAATCGATATCAACAATCTAATGGTGGATTTTTATTTAGAATAGAATTTACACCGCTATTTGGAGCGAATGGTTTCGGCCACGGGGTGGTCTAATATTGGGATATAGTTTTTAATAAATAATTATATAATTTATTTAATATTCTTGATTAAAATCTTATAAAATTTTTCTATATTCTTAGTAAGAAAAGAAACAGAATTAATTAAAAGGGCGTCTTGTTTTTCAACTTTTCTAAATCTTATTAAAATGACTTTAATTATGGCTAAATCAATTACAAATGATGCAACCCATTCCAAAGTATTAAATATAATTTGGGAAATTATAGTTACAATATGTTCGAGCTTTTTAGCTTTGTTCATTCCTTTAAACTTACTTTTCAATCTTGAATATAAATCATTTTATGTTATTGTTAATTTATCAATTACCATAATATTTATAATAGATCTTATTCAAAGTTTTTCTAAAACCCAAAAATTAAAAAATGGCACTGCATTCGAGAGCCAACCGAGAATAATAAGTTATTTTAAAACCTGGTTTATAATTGACTTTGTTTCTTCCATACCGATAGGGCTTCTTTTCCCAGGTTCTGTTCTGCAGTTATTTCGCTTGATAAAACTTATAAAAGTTGCTAATTACATGAAAAGCTGGCGTCAACGTGCAGTTCAATACAGTAATTTATTAAGTTTAATATTCTTTGCATTTTGGATATTGCACTCAGCGCATTGGATTAGCTGCGGCTGGCTTTATTTACGGGGGTTAAATTCTTCCTTTGATATATTCACTAATTATATTCATTCACTGTATTGGTGCGTAACAACTTTAAGTACGGTTGGTTACGGTGATATAACTCCGGCAAATAATGCTCAAATCATTTATACGATTTTTGTTATGGTACTTGGCGTTGGAATTTACGGTTATATAATTGGAAAAATTGCAGGTATACTATCTAAAAAAGATCCTTCTAAAGCAAATTATATTGCCAATCTTGAAAAACTAACCGCACTAGTTCAGATTAGAAAAATTCCCATGGCACTTCAGGAAAGAATAAGAAACTATTATACTTATATGTTTAATAAAAGATTAGGTTACGATGAATCATCTTTTCTTCAAGGTTTGCCGGAAACACTTAGAAGGGAAGTATCTCTTCATTTAAAAAAAGAGTCTGTTGAAAAAATTCCTTTATTTCAAAATGCAGGAGAAGATTTTATAAAGGATATAGCCCTTCACCTTAAGCCGGTTGTATTTACTCCAGGAGATTATGTATTTAAAGAAGGTGAAGCCGGAAGTGAAATGTTTTTTGTCATTCAAGGAAGTCTTAAAGTAATGAATGGAGAAAAGACAATAACAACTTTTAACAGCGGTGATTTTTTCGGAGAAATTGCATTATTTAAAAATATTCAAAGAACAGCAACTGTTCAGGCAATTACTTATAGTGATTTGTATGCTTTAAGTAAAGATGTTTACGATAAAATTGTAGCAAAATATCCTGATGTGGGGAAACAAATAATAGAGATGGCACAAACTCGTTTAAAGGATGATGATATTCAAAACTAAAAATGAAAGATTAGATTATAATCCATAAGTCTGCATTGTCAGACTAACATATAATGCAATAATTACAACAAACTCCAAACTTATTGCAATAACAAAAGAATAAATTCCATATTTTAAATATCTATTTTTAAATGCATTTATTCTTCCGATTGAATAAACGCTTTTTGCAAAAACTTCATATGTAAATTCCGGATCATCCAGAGCAGTTTCTAAACTTTTTGCATAATCGTCGGGGGATTTGTATTTTATAATACCGCCGAAAAATGTAGGAACTATTGTCTTTTCATCATGAAGAGTTTTTTCTTCAGTATCTCTAATTCTTGGTGCTACAACCATTACAAGAAAATAGATTGAAGCTAAAATGGCTACAAAATATAAAAATATAACCGAAAGTGTGAGAACAGTTGCCGGAATTTTGGTGTAGTGGATTACAAAAAATACGCTGAATACACCGAGAAGTGAAAGCATTGTGAAAGCTTTTTGATCAGCTCGCTGAAGAATTTGCTGTTCGCTTCCTAGGATTTGAAATAAAATACCGAATTTATTTTCCTTTTCCATCTATTCTCCATTTGAAAAATTTTAATTTTAAAATCACTCATGAATACAGATCAAAAAAATTAATTTTGAATATTCTATAAAAACATAAAATATAAATTTGATTAAACTTTATTTTTCAAGTAATTCTATAGAACCATCCCATGTTTCATCTAATATCTCTGATGAGATGTGATCAATCCTTCTTATCATATCCAAGGAAGCAATATCCGATTTTCTAAAATTTAATGATTCTTTAAACAGTTCCGTAGACTTTTGGAAATTTTTTGCCAAATAAGTATTGAATGCTTCTTCATAAATGGTATAATATTTAAGATCGTTTTTCGAAATTTTTTCATCTTTAAAACCTATCACCTCAAACACTTTTATTGGTTTTATTTTACCCTTAACCTTTATAACATCCAATACCCTTGTTCTAAACTTATCAATCGGCAGCAATAGAAAGGTGTTTTCCGAAATCATTAGTTTTGTATTATATCTTTTGTTAGCCCCTTCTAACCTTGATGCAAGATTTACCGGATCACCAATAACAGTGTAATCAAAAACTTGATTTGATCCCATATTGCCTAGTATAACGTTTCCCGTATTGATTCCGATCCTGCATTTTATTTTAGGATAATTTTTATTTCCCCACGTATTATTCAACTCATCTAATTTCTTATGCATAAATAATGCACTAGTAACAGCCGCTTCAGCATGATTATCCATTGGTATTGGCGCTCCGTATTCTGCAAGAATTGCATCGCCTATATATTTATCTATTATTCCGCCCTGACTAATAACAATATTTGTCATTTCTGTTAAATATTCATTAAGCAGGGACACTAATTCGTTCGGCTGCATATCCTCCGAAATAGAAGTAAATCCTGCTATATCTGAAAATAAAATAGTAAGTAATCTTTCTTCGCCTCCTAATTTTAATATGCCGGGATTATCTAATAATTTATCTATTACTGTAACAGGAACATATTTAGAAAACGCATTTTTAATGAATGCTTGATCCTTTGATATTATGAAATTTAAACTAATTAACATTCCTGCAAAAAGAATAATGAAACCTGATGCGGCAGTAAAAATAGGAAATAAGTTATGATTAAGAATTTGGGTAAATGCAAAAGCTGCAATGCCTGCAATTGATAAAATACCTAGAAGATAAAAATGAATATTGGATTTGGGAAATGTCGATATTCCGAGCAATAAACCCAAGGGGAAAAGCAAAATAATCAGTGATAGATGTTTCCATTGAGAATAAAATGCATCGTTTAACAAGGCATTTAAGATTGCCGCGTGCGAAGTTATTAATGGTGCATTTTCTTCAATTGTAGTTTGGCTGAGATCAGAACTTCCGATTGAGATATCACTTATAAATACGAAATTGCCTTCAAAAAAATTTAACAAAGAATTTGTATACTCTTCATTGTGAAAATATTCGTCCAATTTTTTGGCTTCAATCATTTTAACTTTTCCATCACCCCAAAGATTCGTAAAAGGAATAAATGTGCACCCATGTGCGTCAATTGGTACTATTATATCCCTTGATAAAAAACTTTTGGGCATTGCCGGTATAATTAAATTTTTTCCCCAATTTATCTTAATTTTTTCAAATGGGATTTTATTATAATCCAGAAAAATCGCCAGACTTACGGAAGGAAAGAATAATGAATCAATTTTAATAACCAGCGGGTAATGTCTTAAAATTCCATCCTGATCAAAAACAGCAGATATATGTCCTGTACCTTCCGAAGCTTTTTCAAAAAGGTCATATTGTGGTAAAGCATAATCTGCATAATAAGGATACCCATCTCCGTTGTTTTCAATCTGTTTTAGATAAGATTTTTTAAAATGATTTAGAAATTCACTATTTGAAGGGTTGAATTTTTTAGGCTTTTCGGAAAGATTAAAACCAACGGGAAGAAAAACATTCCCCAGATTTTTAATTGATTTGGCAAATTCAATATCTTCATTAGTTTTGCTTTCGCGGGGAAATATAATATCGTAAAACACATAATTAGGATTTAAACCTGCCAGTATATTATTTATCTGAGATAAATATTTTCTGCTTAATGAATTATTGTTAAAGTAGTTATAGGATTTATCCGTAATGTTGAGGAATATTATTTTATCATTTACGGCGGGACCATTTCCGGCTTCAACGACTTTTTTATAAAGAAAATCTGAAAGACGATAATCAAAAGTATTCCATGGAATATTGAAAATATAAATGACTGAACAAATAACAGAAGTTAGAAACAGGTTAACGTAAGAAAGTTTTTTAATTATCTTTTTATTCTTTAATTTCAATTTGATACTTCCTAATTAAAGTATTTTTACCTGAAAGAACCATTTGTTTGTCGATGAAGCTGTCATTTATAGCTCCCACATTCCCTGCTATAGGGAAAGGCTTTTCGGATTTTTCTTTTATATCTTTTACGAATTTATTTAATAATTTATCTCTAATTATATTCCATTCGGTAACGTTAACAGTAGAACTATTTTTAAATGTATGATTTATTTCGTCCAGCCCGCTAAAGCTGCAAATTACAATAACTTCGGCTGTATACGATTTATTGTCAAAAGTATAATATTCAGAGGGTGAAGGCAAAATTAAAGTATCATTCTTATGAAGCTTTTTATTATTTTCAGACATAAATAAAATTGTAGCTTCTTTATTATCTGAATGAATAATGTAGGAATAACAATCTTTTAAAGGGACAACAAAAATCCTCATCAAATCGCCCACATGAAGTCTGTCGTGATTATGTAAAACAGTATAATCTTCACCTGATTTATGAAGTACGGCAATTTTTGCTTTAACAATATTCTGAGGAAGAATATATCCACTCGAAAAGATGAGAAGAAAAACAACAAACAAAAAAGTTAGCCTTTTCATTTGCTCACCTATTTATATGAATTTATGGGGATTGGGAAGAATGTCTTACTCAATATAATAATTTAGAAGCTATTAGTAAAATGTTATATGAATTCTATAATACTAGTGAATGAAGATAATTGTTGCAGCATTATAAGATATATGTAAAAAAGTTAATAATCTGCGTCTTCCCCTATATTCTATCTACCTTTATATATTCACAAAGGTAATGCATAATCTTTTTAAATCATATTGACTTATTTATAAAACTTCAATAAGTTAGTTAAGGTTATTAAGCGGGGTGACGAAACTATTTCTATACAAATTCTCATTATTACTGATCTTGATATCCCATATCGATAATTGAAATAAACACATTTTCAGCTTAAGTAGTGTAGCACTACAAAAATATTTCAGCTTATTTAGAAATAAAGAATTCTTAATAATATGACTAAATACTTATTATTTATTTTTCTTTTTGTTGGTTCAACAGCATTTGCACAGCATTATGGATTGGGAATTATTCTTGATGATTCACTCCTCGCAAAAAGTCCGGTCGCTGCTCCTTTAATGAGAGGAGATTACAGCAATTTACCTTCTCAAGTATCACTTGAAATGTATTCACCAACTCCCGGTGATCAAGGAAATGATGCTACCTGTGCCGGGTGGGCAACGGCTTACGGCGGGAGAACTATTTTAGAAGCGCTTAAAGATAATTTGCAAAAATCATCAATTGATAGTAATACATTTTCGCCTTCCTTTGTTTATAATCAAATCAGAAGAGGCATTGGATGTAATTCGGGAAGTTCTATTATTGATGCTCTCGATATTCTTAAATATCAAGGAGGTCAAAAGCTAAATCAATTCGGCTATGATTGTTCAAGAGAGGTAACAGAAAAAGACAGGGAAAAGGCTTCTAAATATAGAATAATAGAATATAGAGAAATAGTCTCACCAAAAACAGAGCATAAAGAACGGTTTATTAAGAAAAGTCTGGCTGAAATGCATCCGGTTGTAATTGCTTTTGATGCTCCTTATTCTTTTGATAATGCTAAAGACGTTTGGCTGCCGGACAGCAGTGACTTTAAAACCTGGAACCGCGGCCATGCTATGCTTGTTATTGGTTATAATGATAATAAATTCAAAGGTGCATTTGAAATTTTAAATAGCTGGGGTAAGAATTGGGGTAAAAAAGGTTTTTCCTGGATTAGGTATTCGGATTTTAATTATTTCTGCAAGTACGGTTTCGAATTAATCGATAGTTCTAAATCCGATCCGAATAAAGCTGATCTTTCCGGTTCACTTTTATTCAAAAAAAATAATGGTGAGGAAATGGCCTCAACTTTTAACGGTGAATATTTCATAATGAATGAACCTTATTCTTCAGGTACACTATTCGAACTATTCATTTGTAATAACGAGCCGGCATATGTCTATGCGTTTAGTTCCGACCTGTCATATAAAACTTATAAAATTTTTCCCTTTAATAATCGTATGCTGGCTTATCTCCCATATAAACAGAATAACATAGCAATTCCGGATGAAAACAATTACAATATGCTTGATGATAATGCAGGCACATCTTATTTCTGTTTCCTTTATTCCAAAGAAAATTTGGATATCGACACCTTGTTGAAAAAAATTGAAAATGTCAACGGCTCCTTTTGGGAAAGAATTAAAACCGGTTTAAATGATAAAATAGTTGACAAAAAAAATATTGAGTATAAATACAATAGCAGAATATTATTTAAAGGACGTAGCCGGGGTAAAACAGTAATTCCGGTCCTAGTGGAAATTAAACATATCAATTAAAATTAGGGAGTGAATAATGAAAATTCATTACTATAATTTTTGTTTTTCCCTATTAATTTTCTTCATTCTATCAGGTTTAGCTTTTTCTCAAGAAAATATAAAAACATCTTTCGAAGCTTCGGAGGGGAAGGTTTTTATTTATTATGAACTCGAAGGTGATCCCCAGCAAGAATATAATGTAAGTGTAAAATTGAAACGCAGCAGCGATCCTACCTTTGAGTTGATTCCGTCGGTTTTAGTGGGCGATGTTGGTAAAGGAACATTTGCCGGAAAAAGAAGAACTATTATCTGGCAGATAAATCCTCAAGAAGAAAAAGAATTGGGAGGCAGTGATTTTTATTTTGAAGTTTTAGCCTCAAAAATTGAAAAGGGAGGTGGAATACCGTGGTATGTATATGTAGGCGGGGCAGTTATAGCTGGAGGAGCGGCAGCTTTATTATTACTTAATAAAAAAAGCGAAGATAATACTAATACTACGCAATTTCCTGTTCCTCCTTCAAGGCCATAAATTTTAAACAAAGAGATGATACGATGAAAAAATTAATTTTAATTTTATTGCTAATACTGAGCTCAAATGATTATGCACAAATTTCCGGGAAGACTCAAACAGGAAATCTTTTAATTAAAAAAGCACCTGCGATTGAAGAAATAACAAGTCCCAAAATTGTATTAATTGAACCGCAGTTTAAAGATTCCAGTTTATTAAAAGTTAATGTTAAAAGCTTAACAATTAAAGGAAAGGTAATTGATAATTACGGACTTCAGGAGATTACGGTTAACAATATTAAAATATTTCCCGCAGATGATAATTCCTTCTCTACAATATTACCTCTTTCTACAGGTGTAACATCGGTTAATATCAAAGCAATAAATATTAAGGGGAAAACCGGTGAAATCAATTTCAATGTTTCAACCGATCTGGATGAAGCAGGCCCGACGGTTTTTATTATTGAACCTAAAGTTTCGAGAGGGATTAAAGTTGTAAAAAAAAGCGATGTTGTTACGGTTAAAGGAGTAGCTACTGATGTAAGCGGTGTGCTGGAAGTAAGCGTAAATAATAATAAAGCCACACTTACACCTGACGGTGATTTCAGTATTGATATGTATTTGAATATTGGTGACAATAAAATTGTAGTAAAAGCAATAGATAGAAAATTAAATACCACAATTGATACATTTACTGTATTACGTCTTCCTAGAGATATTATAACTCCTGGTAAATATATTGCGGTCGTAATAGGAGTAAATTCATATTCTGGTTATTGGCCTGCACTTAAAAACGCGGCTAATGACGCCGAAGGAGTAGCTGAAGTACTTAAGAAATATTATTATTTTGATTCGGTTTATACAATACTTAATCAAGAAGCTACCAGAAAGAATATCATTCATAAATTTGAATGGCTGACTAAAAGTTTAACTAAGAATGATAACCTTTTAATATTTTATGCAGGTCACGGTCAGTTTAATAAAGAATTTAATAAGGGTTATTGGGTCCCCGTGGATGCAACAGGAAATTCAGTTGCAGATTTTATTTCAAATAATGATGTTAAAACTTTTCTTGGCGGAATTCCGTCAAAACATACTTTATTAATCACCGATGCCTGTTTTGCCGGGGATATTTTCAGAGGCAAACCAACCGAAAGCGTCGCTTACGATCCTAATAATATGGAGAAGTATTACCAGGAAGTTTATAGAAAACAATCTCGTTTAGCATTAACATCTGGCGGTATTGAGGAAGTTTCTGATGCCGGCAAAGACAAGCATTCTATTTTTACGTATTACCTGATAAAGGCATTAAGTGAAAATAATAGGAAATATATGGATGCAAATCAATTGTTTAATGAATTTCGGGTTGCCGTAACAAATAATTCAGAGCAGACGCCGATGCTGCAGGTTGTAAGGGACACGGATGATGAGGGAGGTCAATTTGTTTTTATAAGAAAAGATAAATAGAATATAAAAAGGAATTATATATGAAAATAATTTTACTTATATTTTTGTTTCCCATTCAATTGATTTTTTCACAGCGTATTGTTTGGGAAGACGACATGGAGGGAAATAATTCTATTTCCGGTTTACAATCGAGAGGCTGGGTAATTCTAAATGTTGACGGGGGCGGAGAAGTGAATCCATGGGGCCAGGGTGTACCAACTGTTTTTCCATCTTTTCAAGGGGCAGACAGCGGATACGTGGCATCGAGTTATTTGGGAGCCAACAATCAAGGTTTGATTAACCAATGGTTAATTTCTCCCGCATTAACTATTCATGCAGGTGATTCATTGACATTTTATGCTCGTGCTGCCCATTCAACCATTTATCAAGATTCGATTAATATTCTTACATCGCAGAATGCAGGAACTCAAACTTCTGATTTCCAGAATTTAGGAAGATTTATGCTTGATAGAAGTTCTTGGAAAGAATATTATATAAAATTTAATGCCGATGGTACATATAGATTTGCTATAGCATATTTTATGACTGATTCTTCCCTAGCTGATTATATCGGATTGGATTATTTCAGACTTTTCACTAATTATATTAATCTAAGTAAAACTTTTGTGTTTAACGATTATACACAATCTTCAAGTTATAGAATGATCGGATTACCAGGAATTTCAAATATTTCTTTAGGCAGTGCTATAACCGGGACACAAAAAAAAGATTGGAATGCATATTATGATAACGGAGCTACTTCAAATTATTTAGATGAATATGACGGCACTTCTAAGTTTACATTTGCTGCAGGGAAAGGATTTTGGGTACTAAGCAAGAATCAAATCTATATATCAAAATCTGTTAACACGGTCGCACTAACGTCAAATAGCTTTTCAATACCGCTTCATTCCGGCTGGAATATAATCTCAAATCCTTTTGAAAGGAGTGTTAGCTGGTCTAGTGTTCAAACTGCAAATGGATTAAGTGTAAATTCTTTGATCTATTCCTGGAACGGCAGCTGGACCAATCCAACTCTTATGAGTGTATATGAAGGTTATTATTTTAACAATGCTCAAGGACTTTCATCTTTGATAATCCCGTATGATCAAAACGGCACATTAGGTAAAGATGTTTATTCAATTATTGCTCAAAATTCCGATTCAAAATCAATAGAATTGAGCCTTTATGATAACGATAAAAAGTTGTCAACTGCCGTCCTTTCAATTAATCCGTTATCAGCAGATGATTATGATGATTATGATTATTTTGCACCTCCGGGAGATTTTGATAAAGTTAGAATCGAGATAATAAATACAAAACTTTCAACTAATTACAAAAAGCTGTTCGTTGAATCAAGACCCAAAATTTTAAATGGACAGAAATTTGATCTTAATATTAAAAATTATTCCGATGCAAATGTTTTTCTAAAAGTAATTGGATTGGAGAACTTTGGAGATAAGGAAGTTTATCTAATAAATAATTCATCGCATAAATATTTCGATTTAAAATTAGACAATAATATTAATATTACACCTTCAACTAAAGATGATTATTGCTTATTGATAGGGGACGATAATTTCATTAAGTCTAATAAAATTTCCCTATTTCCGCAAAAATTTTCATTATCTCAAAATTATCCGAATCCATTTAATCCAAATACTATAATTGAGTATTCATTGCTGACTAAAAGCTTTGTTAAAATAAGTATCTATAATTCTATCGGAGAGATTGTAAAAGAAGCTGTTAACGCTGCGCAGGAAAGCGGTAAATATAAAATACAATTTAACGGCAGCACTTTACCAAGCGGAGTATATTTTTATAAATTGAAAGCCTTACCGGTTGACGGCAGTAATCAGTTCAATGAAGTAAAAAAGATGCTGTTAATAAAATAAAATTTGAATTTTAATATTCAGTAAATACTTTCTGCAAATTAAAATTGATAATTCATCAATAAAAGATAAAATTATATCATAAAAATATTTTTATAATATTATTTATTAACAATTCATTAAATTAAATTTAAACACTTTCCTTTATGCGATTAATTCCTGAATATCTAATTCCTTGTTAATAGCAATTACGTCTATGATTAAAAAGAATAATAGAGTCTTCTTCGAAAAAAATTGTTATTAGATTATTTTCTTATTAAATAGAATATCGGATTTATTAAAAATTTCAAAATAAATCATTAACATAATGTTCAGTATTTTTAATATTTTTAATTAATAATTAGTATATTCCATAATGTTTTTGCGATTCGATTCGAATTTATAAAACATATTCACTTTTTCTGCATGTATTTCGATAAGGAGAGATTACCGGAAATAAGTATTAAGGCGATTATTTGCAGAATTTATTCAATTATTTAAGCATTAATTTTATAGATATAATTTCGAATATAATATTAATTTTTAATAAAATGTTTCAAAAAGTTTTTACCAAGTCTTGATTGGAAATGCGCAAAAGTTTACGTAAACGGCTGCTGATATTAGGTTCATTAATTTTTGGTATAATAGCCTTGCTTGTCTTCTTTTTCCTATCCAAACAATTCAGCGAAAATGAACAATTACAGCTTAGTAAAACTTCCGATTTGGCGTACTGGGGAATAACAAGCGAATTAAATAATCCTTCAAAAAATACAACTTCTTCATACAAAAATTATTTAATATCCAAGCAGGTAATGTATTACATCATAAGTGATACTTCAGGCAAAATATTAGAAAGTTATAATCCCAAGATTGCAATAAAAAATCAATACAGTCTGGTAGGGAAAAAAAGACTATCCAACGATAAAGTTTATAAAAACGAATATACCTTTTATTCAGACAAAGGCGAATATAGAAAACTTTATTTGGGTATTTCTCTTGAAAGCTATAAAAAAACCGCTTACCGAAATTTTGTTTTTTTTACGGCATTAAGCATATTGGTTTTTCTCACCGGGACCTGGTTCAATCTATACATTATAAATTTACTCGTTTCACCGGTTAAAAAAATTACCAGGATTATTAGAGACAGTGATGAAAATAATTTACCTGCCAGAATAGATACTAAAAGATCGGATGAAGTAGGACATTTAATCACTTCATACAATTATTTGATAGGCAAGTTAAAAGCAAGCCAACAGGAAATTAATAATCTAAGTCATAAACTGAATACTATTTTCAAAGATAAAATCGGTGAATTAAACTTAGAAATAAATCAGAGAAGTCTGGCTGAAAAAGCACTAAAACAGAGTGAGGAACAATTTAGATTGTTGGTTGACTCAGCCCCGGTAGGAATGGTATTAACTTCGCCCGCCAGCATTATAGTAAAGGTTAATAAGGCCTTCTGCGATATTTTAGGATATACAGAAGAAGAATTAATAAATAAGCCTATTTCTAAAATAAGTCATAAAGATGATTGGGCAAGAGAGCAATTCTTCATTCAAAAACTATTAAATGAAAATTCCGAATCACCGAATATTGAAACCGATTATAATCCAGAAGATTGGGAGACAAAATTAATAGAAAGTTCAAAAAGTTTAAGTGAGGATTTAGCCGATATTAATTTCGAAAAAAGATTTATTCGTGCTGATGGAGAAATAGTTTATACGATATACAAATCAATTCTTTTGAGAGATATTAAAAACCGGCCCATCAATTTTGTTAATCAGGTTATAGACATAACAATAAGAAAAAACGTCGAAAGGGAATTGATTAAGGCAAAGGATAAGGCTGAGGAATCGGACAGATTGAAAAGTGCTTTCCTTGCACAAATGTCTCATGAAATCAGAACCCCATTAAATGTTATCTTAAACATGACGCCGCTTTTGGAAAGCGAGTTCGAATCCAAGCAAGATGAAGAGTTGAATATACTTTTGGATTCCATGAATAGTGCCGGTAAAAGACTTCAGAGAACTATAGATTTAATACTTAATATGTCTGCTATACAAAGCGGAAACTACAAGCCTGAATTCGAAATTATTGATGTAATAAACGAAATTGAAAAAATGATGCGGGAATTCAAGGTTCAGTGCGAAGAAAAAGGTATTAAGCTGAAATTAATTCTCGATACTTCGGAATCAAAGGTATTGGCGGATGAATATACATTTGGCCAGATATTTCAAAACCTAATTAATAATGCAATTAAATATACTAGAGAAGGTCATGTTGAAATAAATATATTTGACGGGGAGAATAAACTTAATATTGCGATAAAAGATACCGGAATAGGCATATCTAATCAATATTTAAATAAAATATTTGTACCTTTTTCTCAAGAAGATATCGGACAAAAGAGAGAATTTGAAGGTAACGGACTTGGGCTGGCTCTGGTAAAAAAATATGTAGATCTGAATAAAGCTCAAATTAAGGTGGAAAGTACGAAAGGCGTCGGTTCAACTTTTACGGTAACATTTAATAGGTAAAAATTATTATCTATATGAATTTTGAGGTCCTTCAACTAATATTATCAAATTTATTGTTAAATTTTTCTAATTTGATTTTTCAATTTTATTCGTGTATATGAAAATACCTTACAGCATAAAATTCAATTAAATTTGCTGCAATAATGATTTAAAATGCTATAATTATTTAGATAAAAAAGCTGTTGCAACAATAATCATGTATGTCAAATAATTTCTTGTTTATTGGAAAATAACAAGGGATTCTTCTCATGCTTGCGAATTAGCAACAAATTATTTTTTATAAATTACATTATCTGATAAAAAAGATATGGTATATATATTGTAATTCAAAGCCGGGGAAGGATTCGGATTTACTTTTTGGATAAAATTAATGTTTGGAGGTTGAAATGTTTTGGCTAAAGATTAAACAGTTCTTTGTTGACTATGATATGGTTTTATTTATGCTATTGATTACAGTGGGCTGGGTGGTATTATATATCTTTTTTATTTTAATCTCAATGATATTCTTTTCATTGTAATTTGAAAATATATTGCATCTCTTGATTTTTTATAAAACAATCCAAGGATTTAATATTTTTAATTTTACTATACTAATCTATTTAATTTAAAGTTTTATCATATAATATGTGAGTGTCTTTCATATAGCTTTCAATTTTCCTGCCGCAAATTCCTTAAATTCCTATTAATAATTTTATGGTTTAGTTTAGTTTGAATTAATTAAAAAAAGAAAGCCCATTGATCGGGCGACCAAGGGCTTTAACTCTTTTTATTCAAAAGGCAGGGGAGAACCTTTTGAAAGAGTTGTTGCTAATATAAAGTTTACAAATCTTTTTTGCAAAAATTCTCACTATAATTTGGTTTAAAAGGAAATAACAATGAGATAAATCACTTAACGCACATTAATTTTATGAAACTACCGGTTGAAAATATTAAACGAGAAATAAATGCATTTCTAAATCAATTAAATGGTTATGGTTAAAATTTATTTCCGATTACATAATTATTATTGATTTAGTTTAAAACTTTTAACGGCTTCATCAATCGTTTTATGACTTTCAAAAATATTATTTAGTTTAGTAATTGCTAAAACTCCTTTAACTTTTTCAGAAAGGTTTGCAAGTTTAAGATTTCCGCCGCCGTTCTTCATGGTGGTATAACCGCTGATTAAAATACCTATACCTGAACTATTTACAAATTTTACGTTGGAAAGATCAACCACAACATGATTTTTTTTCTCATCAAGAAACTTGTGCAATAAACCGTTTAGCTCAAAAGCATCAGGGCCGCCCATCAAATCACCTTTTAGTTCAATGATAGCTGCTCCATATTTTTCATAATGTTTAATTTTCATGATATCTCCCTTTACTTTTATATAAAAGAATAGAAACCCGGGCTCTTAATTAAAATAAAATCTTTAAAATGATATTTCAGTTATAAAGCATTAAAATTATAATAAGACCAGATCAAAAATAGATGGAAAGAATTTTAATTCTGACAAAAAGTAATAACATTAATTTATAAAATCAATCAAAATAATTTTTTTATGAAAATTTTGGAACTCGTATCCCCGGCTTTTTTAGATGCAGTATTTCAATAAGAATAAATATAAAAACTAAATTAAATTCGCTGGAATTTATTTGGATTAGCTATCTCGGGAAAGAAATTTTATTTTTAAGGAACTATTGTTGTCCCGGCATTGCCATTAATAGATTTATAATATAATTCGGTTTTGGTAATAACGACTTTTTTGCCGCCTCCTTTTATAAAATTAATTGCGGCTTTAATTTTAGGTCCCATGCTGCCGTCTGGAAAAACATTTTTATTATATAGATCTGTTATTTCTTTTAAACTTACTTTTCTTATATCTTTTTGATCGGGCTTTTGGTAATTCAGCTTTGCACCGTCAACGTCGGTAAATATATATAATTCTGCCTCCAATTCTTCGTTTTTTTTCTTCGCTTTTTCAATTAACATAGTTCCAAGCAAACTTGATGCTAAATCTTTATCTACCACTGCTTCTACACCTGTGTAAATATCAAGAGGTTTTTGATTCGGAATAAATTTTCTTTTATACAAAATATCATAATTACATTTATAAATTTCTATCCCATTAACAATTTCAGGAGATACTTTCTTAACGGGAATTCCGCCTCCTCCTACAGCAATCGGAATTATGCCTGACCTTATATTAGCATCGATAATATCAATTTCAAGAATATCTATTGGTTCGGGAGACGGAACAACCCACCGCCAAAGTTCTTCACCTTTTTCATCCTTTTTATAGAACTTCATCAAATGTTTTTCTTCTTCTTGAATCTTGTCAGCTTCTTCTTTTTTATAAGACGGGCCAATAAATTTTGTGGGATTGTTAAAATCGTCGTCATTTTGATCGACTAAAATTCTGGTAATTGTTTCGGCTACAATTCTATCTATCCCGATAATGCGCAGGGAATTTGTCAATTGTGCAAGCATATATCCCATTGCACCCTGAGTATCGGCATCACATACATCTAAGGGTAAAGAATGCAGTATCGGTCTGGAATATTCGGCTCTCAGAATAATATTTCCAACCTGCGGCCCGTTCCCATGTGTTAAGATATAATAATCATCCGGATTATCTTTTATAATTCTTGCAAGTAACTCGCAGGTTTCCGAAGTCCTTTTCCACTGTTCCGGTAAATCCGGTATTTTAATTTTACCTGTTTCGGGATCAACATGTCCTGTAGGTGATACCTCATTACCACCAAGAGCAAATATTCTTAGTCTTTTTTTCATAATCCTTTTAATTTGAAATTCGACTTTAAAGTCAAGATTATTATTTACAAAAATCTATAAGGACATAAATAGTTTATAATAGTAATTTATGATGATATTGATGCAGGTTCTTTTATATTTGAATAAAGGGAAAGCAATATTTTTTCGGGTGTTAACGGAGCGGAAAAATTAAAATGTTTTTCCGGCCGAAATGCCTTCATTGCATTCAATAAAGCAAAAAATACTCCTATACCATACATTAGCGGAGGTTCGCCGATTGCTTTAGAATTAAATATACCCATTGGATTATAAGAATTTTCTAAAAAATTTATATCCATCTGTTTAGGTGTATAATTAATATCCGGTATTTTATATGTTGATAATGCATCTGTTTGCAATTTACCTTTATTATCATAAATAACTTCTTCAATGGTCATCCATCCAATTCCCTGTACAATGGCTCCTTCCGCCTGTCCTTTATCAATAACTGGACTGAATGATTTTCCAAAATCATGCATAATATTTACATCACAAATTTCGTATTTTCCCAGCAAGCAGTCAAGTGTTACTTCCACTAAGCCTGTCCCGTACGAATAATAAGCAAATGCTTTACCTTTCGATTTTTCCTTATCGAAATGAATACCAGGGGTAGCATATTGAGCTTGTGCGGAAAGATTGGTTCTTTTTAAAAAAGCAGCAGAAATTAAATCTTTCCATGTTATTTCAGTTTTTATGCCTTTATAAAATATTCTTTCTTCTTTTAATGAAATTTTATCATGATCTTCTACTTTCAACACTTCGGCAGCTATCTTTTCTAAACGATCAGCTAAGTTTTTGCAGGCAATTTCAGTAGCTTTCCCATTTAAATCTGCTGCACTGCTGGCTGCCGTAGGAGCAGAGTTGGCAGCTCTTGTAGTATTTGTGCTTTCAATCTTAACCCTATCAATAGATATTGAAAATATTTCAGCGGCCACCTGTCTTATTTTCGTATTCACTCCTTGTCCCATTTCAACTGCTGCAGTACTTATTCCAACGCTGCTGTCGGAATAAATATGAACCAATGCGCTTGCCTGGTTCATAAATGTATTGGTAAATGATATTCCGAAACAAACCGGCATTAAGGCAAATCCTTTTTTATAAATTTTATTTTCAAGATTAAATTCTTCAACTTTCTTTTTTTCTGACGTGATATCATATTTTTTATCAAGCGCATTCCAGCAAACTCTGGCGTGACTGTTTATTGCTTTTTGCCCATACGGAAATTGATCACCTTCATTTAATAAATTTTTCTTTTGTATCTCGAAGGCATCAATTCCCATTTTTTCTGCGGCTTTATAAATTGCAGATTCAAAAACGAACATTGCCTGTGGTCCGCCGAATCCTCTAAAAGCCGTATTCGGCGGTAAGTTAGTCCGGCAGCATAATCCGGTTGCTTTTACATTAGGAACATAATAACTGTTGGTAGTATGAAAAAGGGTTCTATCCAGTACTGCAGGAGAAAGATCTGCAGCAGCTCCGGCATTTTGATAGAATGTAACTTCGTATGCTAAAATTTTTCCGTCTTTTGTTAATCCCATTTTAAAATCAGATGAATAAGGATGACGCTTGCCGGTAATTCTCATATCTTCCTGTCTCGGCAAAATAATTTTAACCGGTTTTTTCAAATTGAATGCCGCAACCGAAGCAATTGCGGCCCATGCGTTTGCTTGATCTTCCTTTCCGCCGAATCCGCCGCCTAATCTTAAAACATCTACTTCAATTTTATTCATAGGCAAGCCTATTACTTTTGATATTGTCCGCTGTACAGCAGTCGGTCCCTGGGTTGAAGAAAAAACCTTTAGTCCCTCTCCTTCGATAGGAATTGCAATTGCTCCTTGTGTTTCAAGGTAAAGATGTTCCTGGCCACCGGACTCCACTTGGCCTTCTACAATTACATCACATTGAGACCATGTATTTTCTATATTACCGCAAGAAAAAATTCGAGGTGGAAAAATCAATTCACCTTTATTAAAAGCTTCCCTAGGATCTGTTATAATAGGGAGATCTTCAATTTCAATTTTTATTTTTTTACGCGCTTTTTTAGCATTTCTCTGGTTGTCAGCAACAACAATTGCAACCGGTTCCCCGATAAATTTTACCTCATTGTCTGCAAGAAGTTCTTCATCTTGAATAATTCCGCCAATTTGATTTTCACCCGGAATATCTTTCGATATAAATATTCCTTTAACACCTTCGGATTTCAAAGCTTTGGAAATATCTAAATTTTTTATTTTCCCGTGAGCAGATGGAGAATAAAATACCGCAATATGCAACAATCCTTCCGGTACAATTAAGTCATCTATAAATTGAGATTCTCCCCTAACGTGTTGAAATGAATCATAATTATTCATACCAATTCCTCCGCATTTATTATCTCAGGGAACATTTTTAGAAAATGTGAATAAAGGATCTGTCTTAATAATAAGCTTTTGTATTCCGCCGAACCTCGTACATCGCTAATTGGAGAAATTTCGGTTTGAGCAATTGAAGAAGCTGATAAAACATTTTCATTTGAAATTTCCTTCTCTTTGAGAAACGCAGCCGTTTTTTCCAACAGCATAGGAACTGGTGAAACTCCGCCGGCTGAAATTTTTATATCTTCTATTAGATTGTTATTAACAGTTAAAAATATTGCGGAATTTACAGACGCTATATCAAGATTGGTTCTTCTCGATACTTTTTCAAAGTTAATATAAAATTTTTCTTTAGGTATGTTGAAGCTAATATATTCCAGTCTTTCATCATTTTTTAATTCTATATTTTTATAACCTTTGTAAAAATCCTTTAACATTACTTCTCTCAATAAATTCTTATTCTTCAAATGCAACTTAGAGTTTAGAGTAAGGAAAAATATTGTAGAATCTCCGATCGGAGAGGCGTTTACAATATTTCCTCCGATAGTAGCGGAATTTCTTATTGGCAGTGAACCGAATAATCCAAAATATTTTCCTATATCAGGGAAAATGTTTTTAAGGATGGGTGAGTCCTTAATATCGCTTATGGTTGCACTTGCATGTATAAAGCAAACATTGCCTTCATTCCAAATTACTTTATCCTTTTTATCTTTTTGAATAAAGGTTATATTATAATCCAAAATTTCATCAGGCTTTTGAACAAACAAATCTGTTCCGCCGGAAATAATAACCGCTTTATTTTCCATTTCATCTTCAATATTATTTCCTTCGGATTCAAGAACTTTTAAACGATCATGAATTTGTAAAAAATATTCCGGCAGGATACTCTGACTAACTAAAAATCCCAGGGTGTTTTTATTATTTCCATTCTTTAATATGTCAATCGTATTTTGCGCAGCTCGTTTTATAGAGGCATAACCTGTACACCGGCAGATGTTGCCGTCCAATGAGGATATTAAATCCTCAATATTAAATTGATTTGCATTTAATAAATAACCGGTAATCGACATAATAAAGCCGGGAGTACAAAACCCGCATTGTGTCCCGCCTTCCTCTATAATAGAACTTTGTATGGGATTTAATTCTTTCAGGTTAAGTCCTTCTATTGTAACAATGTGCTTACCGTTAATTTTTCCTAAAGGTAATAAGCAGGAATTAACGGATTTATATTTTAATTCACCGTTAATCAACTCACCGGCCAGGATTGTGCATGCGCCGCAGTCACCTTCCCGGCAGGCTTCTTTGGTACCGGTAAGGTGTAAATGTTTTCTTAAAAAATCTAAGACCGTTATAGCCGGATGTAACGAAGTAGTTACTAAATTCTCATTACAAATAAATTTTATTGAGATGTCCAAATTCATCTCCCCGTAATTTTTATTTCTAAAATAAATTTAACTTTTTGAACTTTCAAGCAAAAGGTATTTATTAGGAAGTAATTTTTTTCATACTTATAAGATCTTGGAAAAAATAAATTTAAAATATTCATGTTCTAAAATAATCATTAAAACAATAAGGTTAGTAATTGCAAAAGGAGAATATTCTTAACCCGGTTTGGTTAAAAGCGACCGTACTCGGAAGTCTTTGGGCATCCAGTGAGATTATCCTGGGTAGTTTTCTGCACAATTTAAAGGTGCCTTTTTCGGGAACGATTTTATCGGGAATCGGAATAATATTTCTTGTTGCCGGAAGCCGAAATTGGAATGAGAAAGGAATTATTTGGCGTGCGGGTATAATTTGTGCTTTAATGAAAACTATTTCTCCAAGTGCTGATATTTTAGGACCGATGATAAGTATAGCAGCCGAGGCATTTTTGCTTGAAGCAAGTGTGAGAGTTCTTGGGAAAAATTGGGCGGGATATATGATCGGCGGCGGGTTAGCAGTTTCCTGGAGCTTGTTTTATAAAATAATAGGATTGATTTTAATTTATGGTCCCAATATTATTGATTTATATTCAAGCTTATATAAATTCTCCATAAATCATTTAAATTTTCCGGATTTAAGTCCATGGTCTCTAATTCTTTTGCTATTTATTTTGTTCATGATTTTAGGTGCTTTAGCCTCAATTATAGGAATAAGAATTGGAAAAAGTAAGGATAAATTTCTCTACAGCGGAAGTGATGACGGTTCCTTTTCAAAAATTAGTTCTAATTTTGTTCCGAAAAATTTAAAACAAAGTTATTCTATAATCAGGTTAATATTTCATTTTATTTTTATAATCTTCGGCTTGATTCTACTTGATACATTTCCGCTATGGATATCTGCTGTCACTGTTTCAGTATATGTCGTTTTGTGTATCTTCTTTTATAAACAGAACCTTAACAGACTTAAGAATATAAAGTTCTGGGTATTCTTAATTACAATTATAATTCTATCGGGTTTATTGCTGAGTGAATTAAAAACCAATGGTAAAAGTAATTATCTACCCGGATTTTTAATCGGTCTGGAAATGAATATAAGAGCATTTTTGATGATTTTCGGATTTTCAAGTATAAGCATTGAGCTTCGAAATCCTAAAATAGAAAATTACTTTAAGAAAAAGGGAATGGGACAGCTATCAATATCGCTGGAAGCAGCATTTAAGATTTTACCTTTTATGGTTGCTAATCTTTCGGAAGAAAAAAATTATTTAAGAAAACCTTTTAGCATTATTTCCCGGCTAATCGGCAAGACGGATATGTGGCTTGAAAAAATACAAAAACAGGTTAACGGCAGTCCACTTGTCTTTTTTATAACAGGCAAAAAAGGTGGAGGCAAGACTACATTTATAACGGAAGTTGTTTCAATTCTGCAAAAAGAAGGATTAAAAGCAGACGGTATTTTAGCGCCCGGTTACTGGCAGAATAATATCAGGTCAAAATTTGATATTGTTGATATTGCTACAAATGAAAGAAAAATACTTTGCGGCATGGATATAGAAAATGGAGTGGAAGAAATCGGCAGGTTTAAATTTACTAAAGAAGGCCTTGCTTTTGGGCGAGCAGCATTATTTTATGAAAAAGTATTCGACAAAGATTTAATTATAATTGACGAGGTAGGCCCTTTGGAACTTAAAGGGAAAGGCTGGGCCGAATCAATAAAGGAGTTATTAGTTAAGTATAATAAAATTATAATTCTTGTTGTCCGGAATGATGCTGCTGGTGAAGTCAAAAATTATTTTAAAATTGAACAGCCCAAATACATTGAGATTGAGGAAATTTCAATAGGTAAAACAACATCGCTAATTTTAGAAGCATGCAGACGGGAAATTAATTCAGCTGTGAGTATTTGACAGACTTTATATTATGATTAAACAGCTGATTCAATTTATCTGGTTAATTCTCTCCCATAATTTTTTAGCAGCTGATCTCGCTTCGGAATAAATCTCATTAATATCGAAAGGGAATTTTCTGTTTTCATAAACTACTGAGCCGTTAATTATCACGGTTTCAACATCTCTTGAAGAAAATCCGTAAATGAAATGGCCTGCTATATTTTCATCAACAAAATTTGTAGGCGGATCGTAATCATATATAACCAAATCAGCTACGTATCCTTTTTCTATTTTACCGAATTTTTTATCGAAATATCTCTCTAACAGCACATTCCCGTTCTGCAAATATTTTAAGAAATCATCCGGAGTTAATTTTCCTTTAACGTCATTATTTTTAAAAAACCCGAATTTTAATTCTTCAAACATATTTGATCCGATCCCATCCGTCCCTAAAGCGGCATTTTTAACTTTATGCAGGTTACTCATATAACCGACGCCGTTATTCATATTTGATCTGGGATTATGTATTAAGAAAGAATTTCTTTCATTTAAAATTGAGATATCATTTTCCGTGAGATGCACCCCGTGAACTATTAAAGATTTTTCATTTAACAGCCACAGTTCATCCAGCCTATGCAAAACATCTTTCCCGAAATGGTGGTGCGAATAAGAAGGATCATACTGATCTTCGGCAACATGGATATGAAGTCCCCGGTTAGTATTTATTAATGCATCATAAATTTGCTCAAAAGAATTATTGCTTAAAGTAAAAGGTGCATGAGCACCAATCGCAGCTTCGATTAGGTGATTTGAATTCTCAGAATTTTTTTCATCCTCAATTTTTTTTATAAATTCCAAAGACTCATTAATTCCATCGGTCATCCCTTCAGTACCGTTCCTGTCTGTAATTTCATAGGCTAAAACTCCCCTCAATCCTATCCGCTCAAATGCTTTCTTTAATGTTGAGAGTGATCCGTTAATAAAAGAAGGCGATGCATTATGATCAAATACAGAAGTTGTTCCTGCTTTAATTGATTCCAGGGCACCTATCAAACCGCTAAAGTACAGCGAATCTTCATCCAATGCTCTATCAAGTCTCCACCAAAGATTGTTTAATATACTAACAAAATCGGTCGATGGTTTAATATCCGCAATTATGCCGCGTGCCAATGCAGAATAAAAATGATTATGAGAACAGACCAAACCTGCCGAAACATATTTGTTAGTTAAATCAAATACTTTTTCTGCCTTGTAATTATCTCCCGCATCTTTACCTATATCGATAATCAATTCGTTATCAATAACAACATCAACGTTGCTAACGATTTTAGGCGGATTTAATTGAACTAAGTTTGCATTTTTTAATATGATCATATTTTAACTCACATAAATAAATATTTTAATTAAGCCGGATCAAAAAATTATTTATACATCAATATCGATAAAATAATTATAATTTTGATAAATATTTTCTACAAAATTTGCGAACAGTTTGAAATCATTTGAATCATCTTTAATTGATGATGAAATAAAATTTCCTTTAATATCAAGTTTAAGACTACCGGTTTGAGAATTATATCTTATATTAAAATTATATTGATCATTTGTCTTTTCGCTAAGATAAAATCCGTCATTAGTGCTGTTTGAAAAATCTTCTTCAGTCCAGAATAATGTCGTTTTTACTTTATAAGGAGCGTCATTGTATGGACAAAAAGTTTCACAATTTCCGCACTCATTACATAAACCATCTAAATGCAAAATTTGGTAAAAATCTTTATTCTCATAACCATCACTTTTAACAGCAACATTGGCTCTGTTGGGGCATACCTCGACACATTTATTACAAAGTAAATTACATTCAAGACATTTCTCAGCTTCCAATTTTATGTCTGAGTAAGTATTGAAAAAAATATTTCCTCTTTTCTCTTCGATGGATTTAATATGATCTGCTTTTGTAAAATTGTTTACAAGATTATTCGCTTTATTTAACTTTATTTTTTCCTTTTGAATAATTGCTTCGGCAGCTTTCTTTCCGTCTGCAATAGACTCTACAACTGTTGATGGACCTCTTAGGGCATCACCGCCAATATAAACATTTGGAATTATCGTCTCATTTGTTTCAAAGTTTATGTTTAATAATTCATTATTTAAATTAACAATGTTGTTCTCTTTTAATATATCTAAATCGACATGTTCACCGATAGCAGAAATAATTGAATCAACTGTAAATTCTTCAAATTCGTTTTTTATAGGAACGACCTTTCTTCGGTGGTCTTTATCGATATCGCCTAATTTCATTTTCTGGCATTTTAAAACTCTATTTTGAAATTCAAACGGAAGCAGAAGTTCTTTGAATTCAACACCTTCTTTTATACATGCGTCGAACTCTTCCAAATCGGCAGGCATAAATTCTTTTGTCCTTCTATAAATAATGTATACCTTTTTTACGCCCATTATTCTTGAAGATGCTCTCGCTGCATCCATTGCAGAGTTGCCCCCGCCTATAACAGCCACATTTTCTCCAAGTTCAATTTTTTCTTTTTGATTAAAAGATTTTAAGAATTCGACAGCATTGTAAATATTAATCCCATCTGATTTAATATTGAACTGATTCGACTTCGGTGCTCCGATCCCGATAAAAATATATTTGAAACCTTTATTATTTAACTCAGAAATAGAAAAATTCGAATCGCTTTTGTATTTTATTTTTACTCCGAACTTTTTGATGAATTCAATATCATTGTCAATTGCTGATTCAGGTAATCTGAAACCTGGAATTACATGTTTAACCGTTCCGCCTGCTTTTTCTGTTTTTTCGAATATAGTAACATTAAACCCGGCTTTAGATAAAAAATAGGCTGCAGAAAGTCCGGCTGGTCCTGCGCCGATTACAACTGCTTTTATTCCATTCTTATTTACCGGTATTTTAGTTCCTGGATTTTTGAAATGATCACTAAATCCCTTTTCCGCGGCTTCCTTTTTTAATTCTCTAATCTCAATTGCTCCTTCATAATCCAGCCGGGTGCATTTAGTCATACATTGGTGATCACAAATATTACCTGTAATGTGAGGCAGTGGATTTTTATTCGTAATTATTTCGAATGCATCCTTGTAATTTTCTTCATTAATTAAATTAATATACTCGGCGACATCCTGATTTATTGGGCATACTTCCTGGCATGGAGAGATATAACAGTCGAATTTCGGAAGCCTCTTATTAATTTTTAATGAATCCATATTCCTCTTTTTATATTCTTTGTTTAAAAGCGCATCATCTGCGAGCTCTTTAAGTTTTGATAAATTAATTTTTGAAGAAATATTTGCGGAATGGGAAAATGATTCATCAATTACATCTGAAATTTGAGTTAGTCTTAAATAACCGCCCGGCTTGAGAAGTTCGGTTACAAGAGTAACAGGGTAGATCCCGGTATTTAAAATTTGTTCTACATTATAAATATTGGCACCGCCGGAATATGAAATATTAATTTCTCCGTTAAATTCCTCTGCAATTTTGTATGCAAGATTTATAGTCAAAGGATATAATGAACGTCCCGACATATACATTTGTTCACCGGGTAAAGATTTTCCGGTGTTATTCACTCCCAAAGTATTGGAAAGTTTTATACCAAAATCTCTTTTATTTTTTGAAGCAAATTCTTTCAATCTCTTTATCATCGGGACGGCTTCGCCGAATTGAAGATCATGAGCAAAAGAACTTTTATCTAATTCAATATAATTATATCCATGGTTTGATAAGGCCCCTTTAACGTAATCGAATCCTAATAGTGTGGGATTTAGTTTTATATATGTATGTAATTTCTTTTCTTCAATTAGGTATTTTGCGATGGATTCAATTTCATTTGAAGGGCAGCCGTGCATTGTTGAAAGTGTTACGGAGTTTGAGATATTAGGACTGACATCTTTATTAAGATCTAATATTCTATCTAAGTTAAATTTAAAGTTTGATCCTTTAAAGAATATATTTTTTAAAAGTTTTATTGTCTTTTCATTTTTAATAAATTCATTTATAATTTTTTGATTATCCCGGAATTCTTTAGTCTTAGAAGCGTTCTTCAGGTTCTCAATAAAATTGTCCATCTTATCTGACTTAATTCCGTCAAGATCATAACCGACACTCATATTAAAAACAAAACCTTTTTCGTAATTTGGTGAAAAGGGGAAGAGTGAGTTGATAAAATGCAGGACAAACCAGGCATTTAAATATTCAATAAATGACTGTTCTAAATCAAGTTCCTGCGACCATTCGACATTATAGCCCTCATCCTGTACATCAATACATGGCTTATCAATTTTTAATTTATCTAACTTCTGAACTGTTTTAAGTTCGAAGAATCTACCTCCTGTTAAAAAGGATGCTATTATATTTTGCGATAGTTGAGTATGCGGTCCGGCAGCCGGTCCGATAGGCAAATCTAATTTTTCATTAAATATATTTAAAGAGTAATTGCCTTTTTTTAAAAAGAATTTTGAAAAAGGTATTCCTAATATTGTTTGGTGATCCTGGTATTCCTTTAGAATCCAATTCAGCAAATTTCTCAAAGATACAGGCTGCATTCTGTCTGACATACAATCCCTTTTATTTATTCCGGCTATTTTTAACTGTAAAATGATTAAATCAACTTAATCTCCTATAATTAATATAAAGTAAGAAACTCAAAAAAAATAATTATTTTTTGTTAACTAATTAGAATATTTTTTTTTAGTTTTGTACAATAAATTTGTTTAGTAAGTAAAAAATATTCAATCGGGGAGCCTAAACCGAAAGATTTCCCGAATTATTTCCGATAAAATATTAGAAATTTAATTTAATTATTTTAGATAGAAATTAATTATTATGAATTCTTCAGAAAAAATTTTAGATCTTGCAAAAAAATATGAGCCGTATACTGCTGAAAATCTTTCCAGACTAATCAAATTAAAATCCTTAAGCAGCGGAGAAAAGGAAGTCGCATCATTAATAAAAAAAATGATGGATGAAGCCGGCTTCGATGAAACTAAAATTGATGGGCTTGGAAATGTAATCGGAAGAATCGGAAACGGGAAAAGAATCATTGCTATTGACGGTCATATAGATACTGTTGATGTAGGCAATATTAATAACTGGGATTTTGACCCTTTCGGCGGTGAAATAAAAGACGGATACGTGCACGGACTAGGCAGTACCGATCAAACCGGAGGCCCGGCAGCTTTTATTACCGCAGGAAGAATTTTAAAAGAGCTTAACATTGATAATGATGTCGCTATTTATTTCGTCGGTTCCGTTATGGAAGAAGACTGCGATGGTTTATGCTGGAAATATATTGTGGAAGAAGATAAAATTAAACCGGATTGCGTAATCGTAACTGAACCTACAAATTTAAACATTTACCGCGGTCATAGAGGGCGGATGGAAATTGAAGTTTCTTTTTACGGATTATCTGCTCATGGTTCTGCTCCTGAACGTGGAAAGAATGCTATTTACATGGCATCTAAAGCTGCACTGGAAATTGAAAAGCTTAATGAAAAATTAATTGTTGATGACTTTTTGGGCAAAGGATCTGTTACTATTTCGGAAATTATCTCGTCCAGCCCTTCGCTCTGTGCAGTTTCGGATTTCTGCAAAATACATCTTGATAGAAGATTAACCAAGGGCGAAGATAAAAAATTAGCATTAAATCAAATTGAAGAAATTGTTAAAGGGATGAATGCTAAAGTAGAATTATTGAATTACAAGCAGAAAGCTTACACCGGATTAGAATACGGAATGGAGAAATATTATCCGACCTGGTCAATTGAAGAAAATCATCCTGTTATTCAAACCGGAGTAAATACTTTTAAGAAATTGTTTAATAAAAATCCTAAAATTGACAAATGGACATTTTCAACTAACGGCGTTGTGATAAACGGGATTTATAATATACCGGTAATCGGCTTTGGTCCCGGCAATGAAGTTTTGGCTCATGCCCCAAACGAAAAAGTTCCGGTTGAACATTTGGTTAAAGCTTCTGCATTTTATGCTTATTATTGTTCGACTTATTAATTAACATTTTATTAAAAATTAAAGGGAAATAATGAATTCAAAATTGAAGGGGAAACACTTCCTTACATGCGATGATTGGTCTAAACCAGAATTAGATAAAGCATTTGATACTGCATTCGATTTGAAAGATAAATTTGCAAAAGAAATTCCGACTAGATATTTACCGGATAAAACATTGTTCATGATATTTTTTGAACAATCAACACGTACAAGAAATTCTATGGAAGCCGGAATGACGCAGCTAGGCGGACATGCTCACGATCTTACAGCCGACAAAATGCAAATCTCTCACGGCGAAGCTCCCAAAGATACTGCTATAATTCTTTCAAGGATGGGACACGGAATTGCTTCGAGAAATTGCTTTTACGGGATAGGAAATAATTATTTAAATGAGATGGCTAAGTATTCTACAAAACCGGTTATGTCTTTACAAGATGATATTTATCATCCATTTCAAGGGCTGGCTGACTTGATGACAATTTTTGAATATTTTGGTAAAAACTCTAAAGGACTTAATGTTACCGTTTCCTGGGCTTATGCAGATACTCATTCAAAACCTTTATCAGTGCCGCAAACTCAGATTTTACTTTTCCCCCGTTACGGATTAAATGTAACCGTAGCTCATCCGAAAGAATTTCCTTTAAGTAAAGATATTATGCAGAAGGCGTCTAAAAATGCCGAAGAAGGCGGAGGCAGTATTAAGTTTACTAATAATATGGATGAAGCTTTTGAAGGTGCAAATATTGTAATTCCTAAAAACTGGGGCGGCTTTGGCTATTACGATATTAATGATTATTTACGGAACGAAGAAGCTTGTAAAAAAGAAATGAAATCAAATCTGGAGAAGTACAAAGGGTGGATTTGCGATGAGAAAAAGATAAAGCTTGCCGATAAAAATGTAAAACTCATGCATGCTTTGCCTGCAGATAGAGGTCATGAAGTAACTGATGAAATTTTGGATAACCCCGAAATCTCTATAGTATTTGATGAGGCCGAAAACAGACTTCATACGGCTAAGGCAACTATGGCATTGACAATGTAATATTTTAATGAAAAAAGATTTCAAATATATATGCGATAACTGCGGGCGGATTTATAGTATAGAAAAAAATATTATGCTGTGTCCTAACTGCCGGGAAGAAGTTATAAAAGGCAAGCCGTTAAAAGGCATACTTAAAGTTCAATTGCCTGCCGAGCAAAAAAATATTTTAATAGATGGAAGAAAAATTAATATTTCCGATTTTCTTCCGGTTGAAGAAAAATACTTTCCTCCGATTAGTGTAGGTAATACTCCTCTTATTGAAGCAAAGAATATTCAAAAAGAATTAAACTTTGATAAAATTTATTTAAAATTTGACGGCACAAATCCCACCGGTTCATTTAAAGACAGAGCATCATATTTAGTTTCTGCCTTTGCAAAAAAAAGCAATATTAATGAAATTGTTGTTGCATCCACAGGCAACGCTGCTTCATCTATGGCAGGAATTGCAGCAGCGGCGGGACAAAAGACATTTATCTTTATGCCTAAATCTGCTCCGAAGGCAAAACTGGTTCAGTGCCTACAGTATGGTGCCGAACTAATTATTGTAAACGGCGATTATGATACCGCATTCGATCTATCTTTAGAATTTTCTAAGAGGACAGGATTTCTTAATCGCAATACGGCTTATAATCCTTTAACAATTGAAGGCAAGAAAACAGTCGCATTTGAGTTATATGAACAATTAGCCGGGAACGAAATTGATTATTTGTTTTTGCCGGTAGGCGATGGAGTAATTTTGAGCGGTGTAATTAAAGGATTTTCCGATTTGATGTTTTTGGGAGCAATTAAAAAATTTCCTAAAATAATCGGAGTGCAGGCTGAAGGGAGCTCTTTCATTTATAATGCATTGTATAAAGGAAATTTTGATCTGAATTATAAAGCTTCAACAATTGCCGATTCAATATCGGTGAATGCGGCACGAAATGGTTACTCGGCAGTGAAGGATTTAAAAACAGCTAAAGGAGAAATGGCAACGGTAAGTGATGATGAAATATTGTATGCGCAAAATTACCTTTCCAAAATGAGCGGTATATTTTGTGAACCTTCCTCAGCTGCTTCATTTGCCGGATTTCTTAAATTACAAGAAAGTATTGATAAAAATAAAACTGTAGTTTTATTATTAACGGGACACGGGCTTAAAGATATTGATTCTGCAGTAAAATCGATTAAATTTCCTAAAGCTTTTAAGGCAGATATCGATTATATATTAGATAATATAAATTTAAAATAAAATATCGGGGAAGAGAAAATGATCGATTATAATAAATTTGAAGGAATTATACTTGCCGCGGGCCTATCGACAAGAATGAACGAATGGAAGCCTAAAATTGAAATAGGAGATGTTCCGATTTTAATAAGAACGATTGTCCCTATGGTAAATATTTGTTCAAAGGTAACCGTAGTTGGAGGCCATAACTATAGTGCTTTGGTTAATCTGGTTGAGAGTACTACAATTCTATCAGACTCATTAAAAAATAAAATTAGCTTGATTGAAAATAAGAACTATATTAATGGAATGCTTTCTTCGGTTAAAAGCGGGCTGCAAAATACTTCCGATCAGAGTGAAGGAATTTTTATTACTCTTGGAGACATACCGTTTGTTTTATTTAGCACTTATCAAAAGCTGATAGAATGTTTTTCCGAGGATAATGAAGCAGAAGTTTACTCTCCTGTTACATTAATTGAAGATGAAGAAATAGATAAGGAACCGAGAGTTTCAGGCGGTCACCCTGTTTTAATTAAATCAACAATTAAAGAAAATATCCTTCAAAGTGCTGACGATGAAATTTTAAAAGATGTACTTCAAAATTATAAACATAAATTTTGTACTGTTTCTGATAAGGGAATAGGTATGGATATAGATAATTTTAGCGACCTTCAGGCGGCTAAATCTTATATGGAAAATTTAAAAAACTTACATTAAGGAAATTAAATGATTGAATTAAAAATTAATGCAAAATCAAGAAAAAATAATATTAATAGATGTATTGAGAAGAATATAATTTATCCTACATATGAACAAATGAAAGATCCTTCAAAGGTTCCTTCAAGTATCGTTGAACATTTAAAAAATGTAGGTCTCTGGGATGTTAATCCGCTGAATCTTTTTAGAATAACCTGGAAAAATCAACCTAAAGGATTTGGAGGAGGATTCGGTGATGTAAATTATATTGAGCTGCCCGAAGAATTAACCGGAGTTAAAGCAAAAATTATTGCGTTGGTTGGTAAATGGTTCCCGACCGGAGCACATAAGGTTGGTGCAACTTACGGATGCCTGGCTCCTTCATTAGTAACCGGAAATTTTGATTCTACATGGGAAAAGGCTGTGTGGCCTTCAACCGGTAATTACTGTCGGGGTGGATCATTCAACTCAGCATTGTTAGGCTGCCAGTCTATTGCCATATTGCCTGAAGAAATGAGTGCGGAAAGATTCGAATGGCTTCGTAATCTCGCAGGCGAAGTAATTGCAACCCCAGGTTGTGAAAGTAATGTTAAAGAAATATTCGACAAATGCTGGGAGCTTAAAGCCACAAGAAAGGATGTGAAAATATTTAACCAGTTCGATGAATTCGGAAATTACCTTTGGCATTATGAAGTAACGGGAAATGCAATTGAAGAAGTATACCGTAGAAATTTAAAATCAAAAGGCAATATCGCCGGATTTATTTCCGCAACCGGGTCGGGAGGAACAATTGCTGCGGGTGATTATCTTAAATTAAAATTTCCTTATCTTAAAATTGCAGCTTCCGAAGCTCTTCAATGTCCTACTCTTCTTTTAAATGGTTACGGCGGCCACCGAATTGAAGGAATAGGCGACAAGCATGTTCCATGGATTCATAATGTTAGGAATACTGATGCTGTTATTGCAATTGACGATAATGATTGTATAGAATTAATCCGGTTATTTAATGAAGAAGAAGGAAAAAACTATCTTGTAAAAATGGGAATCTCAGATGAAATCGCTTCGAAGCTGGATATCATTGGGATTTCTGGCGTTGCAAATATTCTCTCGGCAATTAAGTTTGCAAAATATTTTGAATTGAAGGAAGATGATATTGTGTTCACTATTCTTACGGATTCTATGGACCTTTATGGTTCGCGTTTAAAGGAATTGAATGATAAATTTGGTAAATTTAATCACGATGATGCCGTAAGAATCTATAATAAAAATTTGATGGGAACAAATACTTCTTCTATGCTTGAATTAAATTATTATGATAGAAAGAGAATTCACAACCTTAAATATTTTACATGGATTGAACAGCAGCAGAAGGATTTAACTGAATTGAATGCCCAATGGTATGATTATGATGCTTATTGGGGAAAAATTAGAAATTTAACTCCCAAAATTGATGAACTCATAAAAGAATTTAATAAAGAAGCCGGCTTATTATGATTGAAGTTTTTAAAGCTTTGGAAGAAAGAATTGAAGCCAACCGGGCCTCTGTGCTGGTTACTATTGTTGATATGAAAGGCAGCACGCCTGGTAAAGCCGGTTTTAAAATGCTGGTAGGCTCTGAAGGAAGAATTGCCGGTACAGTCGGCGGCGGCGGAGTTGAATACTATGCTGTCGGTAAATCCAAAGAATTACTTGAAAAAGGCGGTAATAATTTTACGGAAACTTTAATATTAAAAGACTCACTAATAGGAAATGAAATAAATAATATTGAAGTAAAAAAAAACAACCAGGTAGAAATTAATGCTTTATGCGGCGGCGAGGTAACATTATTTTATGAAGTTTATAAATCCTCAAAAACTATTTATTTATTTGGAGCCGGACATGTGGGACAAGCTACGGCAAGGCTTGCAAAACAGTTAGGATATTATGTTATAATATTTGATGACCGCGCAAATATTCTTGAAGAACTGGTCCGGGATTCCTTTGATCAAAAAAAATTAGCAGATCTCTCCAGCTTGAATTTAAAAGAAAAGGATTACCTGCCTCTCGAAATTAATGGCTATGCAGTAATACTCACCCACAATCATGTAAATGATTTACAGGTATTGGAATTTATTTATAAAAATTATCCCGGTATGAAATATATCGGAATGATCGGTTCAAAAAGAAAAGTTAAAGAAGGATTAGCATTTATTAAAAATAAATTTAACCATAAATTGAATTTAAATAATCTTTATGCTCCCATTGGAGCAGAAATCGGAGGCGATTCTCCCAACGAAATTGCCCTTAGTATCATGACTGAAATTCAGGCCTTGGCTTTCGGTAAAAAAATTAATCACCTAAGATTAAATTATGATGAGATAAAATAATTTATTTACGATGAAAATTTATGTTGAATGGACAGGTTTGCTGCATATTCATGAAATAAAGAACAAAAGTTTTGTTGAACTTGAAAATAATTCTACAGTATCAAATCTTTTTGATAAATTAAAACTTAAAAAGGAACATCAGAAATATATCTCTTGTTTCGTTAACGGTTCGGAGATAAAAAAGTCAAACGTTCTTAAAGAAGGAGATAAGGTAAAATTATTTCTTCCAACAGGCGGCGGTTAATTTGAAAAAGGGAATTATTAAAGAAGATTTTTATTCTAAATTCACTTCGAAAAATGCTTCCATAATTAAAAAAAATATTAAAGGAATAACAATCGGTATAGCCGGCTGCGGAGGATTAGGTTCCAATGCGGCTATTGCATTAGCCAGAGCAGGGATTCAAAATATTGTAATAGTCGATTCCGACACAGTAGAAATATCAAATTTAAACAGACAGCAATACGCGTTAGGGGATTTGGGTAAATTTAAAGTCGATTCACTTGAAAAGATTCTTAAATCAATTAATCCATACATTAAAATTAAAAAATATAAGATTAGATTAAATAAAAATAATGTGTATAAAGTTTTTGATAAATGTAAAATTGTAATTGAGGCATTCGATACTGTTGCATCAAAATCTATGATAATTAAAACCTTCTCTGATTCGAGATTTAAAGAAAAATATTTAATTACAGGTTCAGGAGTGGCCGGGTATTCATCTGCTAACAATATTAGAACAAAAAATATTTCAAGAAATGTCTTTATATGCGGGGATAATAAAACCAAACCTTTGAAATCAAACGGCATTATGGCGCCAAGAGTGATGATAACTGCAGGGCATCAGGCAAATACTGCATTACAGATTATTGCAGGATTAAAGATATAATTAGAAAAAAATTTTAAGAAATCACACGGTTTACTACTTGAGTTGTTACTTAGTGTAAGAGAAACATTTTTGGGTCACAGAGTTTCACTGAGGTAACACTGAGTATATCTGCTAAATAAAAACGGATGGGGAAATTTCCCACATCCGTTTAGAAATAAATTAGAGAAATAAATTAAAATATTAAATTACATTTCATCAATTATTTTATTAAATGTTGAACTTGGGCGCATAACATCAGCAGTCTTTTTTACATCGGTTACATAATAACCGCCGAGATCAACAGGCTTACCCTGCACGGAGATTAAATCATTTACAATTTTCTCTTCATTCGCTTTTAGTGCTTTATATATTTTTTCAAAGCGGGACTTCAACTCTGCATCTTTATCCTGTTCCGCTAATTCTTCCGCCCAGTACATTGCCAAGTAAAAAGAACTTCCTCTGTTATCTATTTCTCCTGCTTTCCTTGAAGGCATACGACCGTTCTCAAGATATTTTCCGATTGCCGCATCAAGAGTTTCTGCGAGCAGTGCTGCTCTTTTATTTCCTGTTTTATTTGCTATCATTTCAAGCGAAGGTACAAGAGCGCAGTACTCGCCGAGTGAATCCCATCTTAAATGATTTTCTTTTAGAAGCTGCTGCACATGCTTTGGGGCGGAGCCGCCGGCGCCGGTTTCAAATAATCCGCCTCCCTTTAATAATGGAACTATCGATAACATCCTAGCACTTGTTCCTAATTCAAGAATTGGGAATAAATCTGTTAAATAATCGCGAAGTACATTACCTGTAACGGATATTGTATCCAATCCTTTTCTTACTCTTTCAAGAGTGAACTTCATAGCATCGACAGGCTTTAGAATTTTTATTTCTAAACCGGTGGTGTCATGTTCAGGCAAATATTTTTTAACCTTTGCAATGATTTCTTTATCATGACCTCTATTTTCATCCAACCAGAAAATAGCCGGGGAAGATGTTGCTTTAGCTCTTGTAACGGCCAGCTTTACCCAGTCTTTTATCGGTTCATCTTTAGCCTGGCACATTCTGAATATATCCCCGGTTTCAACTTTTTGTTCAAGTAAAGTTTTACCTTCGGAATTTACAACACGGATAATTCCGTTTCCTTTTGCCTCAAATGTTTTATCATGAGAGCCGTATTCTTCGGCTTTCTGCGCCATCAATCCGACATTAGAAACCGAACCCATAGTTGACGGATCGAACTGACCGTTTGCTTTTGCGTTTTCCATTATTTCTTTATACATGGTTGCATATGATCTGTCCGGAATCATCGCTATGCAATCCTGTAGCTCATCTTTCCGGTTCCACATTTTACCGCCGTCACGGACTACATTAGGCATAGATGCATCCACAATTATATCGTTAGGTACATGAAGATTTGTTTTACCGATTCTCGTATCAACCATTGCAAGCTGCGGTCTTGATTCATAGACTTTATCAATATCGGCTTCAATCTCTTTCCTTTTTTCATCCGGCAGCTGCTTTATTTTATCAAGTACATCCATAAGACCGTTATTTACATTTGCACCGATTTCTTTAAGAACATCAGCATGTTTTTCGAGTGCATCCTTATAATAAACAGCAACGGCATGACCGAACATTATCGGATCGGATATTTTCATCATTGTGGCCTTAAGATGCAGCGAAAGAAGAACACCGTCTTTTTTTGCTTCGTCTATTTGTTCCGCATAAAATTTTCTTAACTCTTTTACGTTCATTACTGCAGCATCTATCACTTCACCGTTAAGCAGTCTAAGATTTTCCTTTAAAATAGTTGTATTTCCATTCTGGTCAACATATTCAATTTTAACTACGTCGGCTTTATCCAATGTAACGGATTTTTCAGAGCCGTAAAAATCTTTTTGGTTCATATGTGTAACACGAGTCTTCGAGCCGGATTTCGGCCACGGCTTCATCATTTTATGAGGTGATTTTTTTGCAAACTTTTTAACCGATGCCGCTGCTCGTCTATCGGAGTTACCTTCTCTTATTACAGGATTTACGGCAGAACCCAGCACTTTAGCAAATCTTGTTTTAAGAACTTTTTCTTCCTCGGTTCTCGGTTCTTCAGGGTAATCGGGAACTTTATATCCTTTTTCATTTAATTCTTTTATTGCCGCTTTAAGCTGAGGAATAGATGCACTTATGTTAGGCAGTTTTATAATGTTAGCTTCAGGTTTTTGTGTAAGCTCTCCCAATTCGGTTAGGTAGTCCGGAATTTTTTGTTCTTCGGTAAGATTATCCGGGAAGTTTGCTAGAATTCTTCCTGCAAGAGAGATATCCTTTTGTTCAATCTCGATTCCTGTCCCTTTTAAGTATGATTTTACTATTGGGAGTAAGCAATATGTAGCTAAAGCCGGGGCTTCGTCAATTTTTGTCCAGATTATTTTTGTTTCCATTTGTATTTCCCGCTAAAATAATTCAATAAATTTGTAAATTTTTTTAAAACTGTTTTAAAAATACTGAATCTTTAATAATTATTGAAATTAAGAGTTAAATATGTTCTGTTATATTGAGATCACAATTTAAATGTGATAAATTGAATAAATTTATCTATACTTGAATTGCGGGTTAATCAAATTAGTTATCAAAAATAATTATTTTTGTATAGCTCCATTATTATAATATTAATTAATTTATCGCAGCTGCAGATAATCTATAAGATATATAGATTAAGAAAGTTCCAAAGTGTTTTTAAAATATTTTAGGCATTAGAAATGACTGAAACAAAAAATTTTCAATTCAAAGGATTTGCTGAAAACCTTTTGAGTAAAAGAGAGATACATACATGCAATTCCTCATTAAAAAAAGAATCAATAGATTTTTTAGATGAGATTATTGATTTACTCTTTCCGCATTTCTCAAGTAAAGTATATTATTCACCTGAGGATATAGTTGCTAAGCTCCAGTTGATGGAAAGAAATTTAATTTCACTTTTAAGAAATGTAAACGGGAGCGGCAAGCCGGAAACAAAGATCAATGCCGCTGAAATTGCAAAAAGTTTTATCTCGGAAATTCCCAAAGTTCATGACATGCTCTGGCTGGATGCAGAGGCAATTTTCCAGGGTGATCCGGCCGCTGAAAGTATTGATGAAGTGATTCTCGCTTATCCTGGTTTTATGGCTATTGCAATTTACAGGCTTGCCCATGAACTTTATAAATGGGATGTTGCAATTATTCCGAGGATTTTAACCGAGCATGCTCATGAAATAACGGGGATTGATATTCATCCCGGAGCTGAAATAGGCTGCCCGTTTTTCATTGATCACGGAACCGGAATAGTGATAGGCGAAACAACTAAGATCGGGAAGAATGTTAAAATGTATCAAGGTGTTACGCTTGGTGCTTTAAGTGTCAGAAAATCGCTCTCGGATGTTAAACGTCATCCTACAATACAGGATGATGTAATTATATATTCTCAGGCAGTAATTCTCGGTGGTGAAACTGTTGTGGGGCAGGGAAGCATAATCGGCGGAAATGCATGGATTACACAAAGCGTTCCTCCGAATTCCGTAGTGTACAGCAAAATGGAGACTAAGGTTCGTTCAAATGAAAATTATTTTGATCAAATGGAATTCATAATTTAAGGAGCAGATATGAAATACAACAATATTTTGGAAGTCATAGGAAAAACACCTCATGTAAAAATTAATAAACTTTTCGGCAGCGATCATGAAGTCTGGATTAAATTGGAAAAGGCAAATCCCGGCGGAAGTATTAAAGACAGAATCGGACTTTCAATGATAGAAGATGCTGAGAAAAAGGGTATATTGAAAAAAGATAGCATTATAGTTGAGCCTACGTCAGGCAATACCGGTATAGGCTTAGCAATGGTAGCAGCAGTTAAAGGATATAAAATTATTCTTGTAATGCCGGAATCCATGTCGATAGAAAGAAGAAAACTAATGGCGGCTTACGGAGCAGAATTTGAGTTAACTCCTCGAGAGCTTGGAATGAAAGGCGCTATTGAAAAAGCCGGTGAACTTGTAGCAGGGAATAAAAATGCATGGATGCCGCAGCAGTTTAATAATCCTGCAAATATTGATGCACATGTAAAGAATACTGCACAGGAAATTTTAGCTGATTTTCCCGAAGGATTAGATTATTTAATAACCGGAGTCGGTACAGGCGGACATATAACAGGAGTCGGAAGGGTATTAAAAGAGAAATTTAAAAATTTAAAAGTATTTGCAGTTGAACCGGAGCAGTCTCCAGTTATTTCCGGCGGCAAACCGGGACCACATCCTCTGCAGGGAATCGGTGCAGGATTTATACCCGAAAATCTCGATACAAAAGTTCTTGACGGTGCAATTACGGTATCGAAAGAAGAAGCATATAGCTTCGCTCAAAGAGCTGCAAAAGAAGAAGGATTATTTGTCGGTATATCATCCGGTGCAGCTTTAGCAGCAGTATCAAAAAAATTAAAAGAAATTCCTAAAGGCAAAAAAGTACTTACTTTCAATTATGATACTGGTGAAAGATACCTTTCGATTGACGGGTTGTACTAAAATAATATAATTTAATTTTAGAATTTTCATTCTTTATTAAAATACCCGGTACTACTCGGGTATTTTTTTAGTGTTGTTTAATAATTCTAATAAGTTAAGCCTTTTATTTCTGCTCGCCAAAATAAAATTACTGATTGAGTAGGGATAACTGGAAATTATAATTCATTCAAGTTACAACCGGATATTTTTAAGATTTTTATAACAGATTCAATTTCTTTTATAAATGTAAAATTTTATAGAAATTTCTTGAATATATTACTTTAATCATATAATTTGCAGTAAATTAGAAATGTTATACTGCTCACCCGGGGGTATTGTTTATTGAATTTTTATAAAAATGAAGAACATAAGGGGGAAATAAAAAATAAGCTTTTAAATTTAGCTGCAAATCATTTCTTTTTAAGTTTTATTATTTCTTTAATTATAATTTTAACCCTTCCTAAAATCTTCAATAAATATGAAATTAAAACTATCCGGCGAGATGTAATTCCAGCCGATAGGGAATATTATTATGCCGAGTTAAACAATGACGGAAGAAGTGAAAAAATAGAAATAAAAAAGATCGACAAGAACTTTTTCTCATTAACAGTAAGTGAAAGCGGTAAAGTAATAAACCAATGGAATTTTGTCGGCGAATTTATAGACATGCAAAACATAGCTGTTTCAAATATTGCAAAAGATAGCCTAAAATGCCTTTATTTTTTCTTATTCAGAAATAATAAAATTTATCTTGAATGTTTAAACCCGTTTGAAAATAAATTTATAACTAAGGATAAATTTGTAGTTAACTACTTTCCTAAAAATAAATATTTGGATTGTAATGCTTATCCTTGTACATTTTTTGATTCAAATAAAGACGGGATAAAAGAATTTTATTTTGAATTAGAAGCAGATTATTCCGAACAGCCAAGGAATTTGTTTAAATTTAATCCGGCAAATGATTCTATTTATATTTCTTGCAAGAATTATTCTCATCTTAATGATTCCTTCCTTGTTGATACTACAGGAAAAAAATTAGATATAATCTTTTCTACATTAGCAACCGGAAATACCTCTGTTAAAGACACTTACTCAGATATGTTATCATGGATTTTAGATTTTAATAAAGATCTAAATTTACAATATAAACCTGTAAAAATAGGTTTTTATCCTTCAATGTCTTATATAGCTTCTGTCATGAGTAATAATAAAAAGTATTTTGTTGTAATGAATATTTACCAAGGTACAGGAAAATACCAATGTTCAATTATATTATTTAATTATAAACAGGAGATTATAAAAAAGATAAAATTTCCATATACCAAAGATTGGGATAGATCCATTTTATATTCTCCAAATAATAATTCAAATTATTTTTACGTTATTAAGAAAGACGGAGTTATAGAAAAATATAATTCGAATTTAAAATTTGTTGATAAAATACATATTCCTGCAATTACAAGTGCAATACCTTACATAACAGAACTGGCAAACGATTATAAAGAGGAATTAGTTTTTCAAAGTGCAGATTTAAGTAAAGTAATAATCACTAGAAGCAATTTCTCAGATATTGTCACTAAAAATATTGAGAAATTTGGCACTATTAGAAAATTTTCCATTAAATTAAATGGTAACAGAGATAAGGTATTAATATTAAGTTCAAATAGAGAGCAACTTAGTTTATTGTACAAATTTAATTATATGTATTATTTAAGATATCCGTTGTATGCAGCAATTTATTTAATAGTTTTGGTATTGATAATTATATTAGAAAGGCTACAAAGATATAGAGCAGAATTAAAATATGAATCGGAAAGAAAAATTGCTGGCCTACAGCTTAAGGCTATTAAAAATCAAATTGACCCTCATTTTACATTTAATATTATTAATTCGATCGGCTCGTTAATTTATAAACAAGACAGTGAAAAAGCGGATTATATATTAACCAAATATAGTAATCTCTTAAGATCAACAATTCTAAACTCGGATAGAATTGTAACTTCTTTAGAAGAGGAGTTGGATTATGTAAGCAGTTACTTAGAGTTAGAACAATTTAGGAACGGGAATAAATTCAACTGGAACATTGGTGTAAAAGAAGAGGTAAATAAAAACCTTAAAATACCAAAAATGCTTATACATACTTTTGTTGAAAATGCAATTAAGCACGGCATTAGACATTTGGAGAAACCCGGTGAATTGGAAATTTCAATAGAAAGTAATTCAAAAGATTATTTGGTAACAATAAATGATAACGGTATCGGCAGAGAAAGAGCGAAGGAAATAGAATTTGATAATACAGGTAAAGGATTAAATATACTAAATCAAATTCTAGATATTTATTATGATTTAATGAAGATAAGAATTACTTATGAAATTAAAGACCTTATTGATAGTTATAAAAAACCGGCAGGAACAGAAATAAAAATTCACATTCCGCAAAAGGCAGGATAATGAATGCTATTAAAAAAGAAATTGAATGCATTATTATAGATGATGAAATTGAAGCATGTGACAGACTTGAAAGTCTTTTAAAAAAGATTGAAGGAGTAACAGTAATAAAAAAAGAAACAGATTCAGAAAGAGGAATTAAAAAGGTTATAGATTTAAAGCCGGAATTAGTTTTTGCCGATATTGAAATGCCAAGAAAGAATGGATTTGAAATTGTAAAAGAAATTAGAAATCAAAAAGTTTATCCTACTTTCATTTTCGTAACAGCTTATGAGCAATATGCAATTAAAGCTATACGCAATGCTGCTTTTGATTTCCTGCTTAAGCCGGTTGACATAGATGAGTTAAAAGAGACAATAAATAGGTTCACAGTTAAACGAATAGATAAATTTATAAATTCAAAAAAGGAAAATCAAAAGATTCTATTCGCTGATAAATTAAAGAATCAATATTCATTGACAGATCGCGAAATTGAAATAGTTAAATTATTACTGCAGGGAAAATCGAGTAAAGAAATAGGAGAAATACTCTTCATAAGTAAGCATACTGTAAATACACATAGAAGAAATATATTGGAGAAGACTTCAATAAATTCAACGGGGGAATTAGTAGCACTTCTTAATAATTCCATTTAATTATTCGGATTAAGTATAAAATTACTTAATACAAATTAAAGTATACTTAATAGTAAGTATGTTGATTTCTTATAATTAAAATATATTTATTATTAAAACCATCTATTGAAATTAGTTTTCCTAAATAGAATGCATTAGACAAAATAATATTTTCTCTAAAATGGAGGTAAGCATGTTAAATAGTTATAGCAGTATATTTAGAGCATTAATAAAAGCATCTCTTTTTATTATTCTAAATTCTTTTCTTTTGTTCTCGCAAGTTCCAAGTACTATCTCTTATCAAGGAATACTAAAGAACAATAATGGCATTCTACAAAATGGATCATTTACAATGACTTTTGACTTGTACAATACTTCAAATGGAGGTACACCAATATGGAATGAAACACAACAAAACGTAAATGTTACTAATGGTATTTTTAACGTTTTACTTGGTAGTGTAACACCAATAACCAATGTTCCATTTGATGTACCTTATTGGCTTCAAGTAATAGTTAGCGGTACTACCTTGCCTCGCATTAAACTTTCAACTTCAGCATATAGTTTTAACTCTGCAAGAATACAAGGTGAACCAGTATCTTCAAATGAACCTACAAATGGACAGGTATTAAAGTGGGATGGATCTCAATGGGCACCAGGTACAGACAATTCAGGTGGAACACCTTCTGGGAATGCAGGTGGAGATTTAACCGGCACCTATCCCAACCCATCTATTGCTCCTAGTGCTATTGGAATCGACTATGAAAACATCTGGCAAGATCTTACTCTTTCACCAGGTACGACTAATAACATAACGGTTAGTTGCCCATCTCCATGGGTGGCTGCAAGCGCTTTGTGGAATTCTAGCAGCGGAGCTGCTGCAGAATATATAAGGGTAGTCAGCTCTTCGCGAGGTAACGATGGTAAAACATGGACCTTTAGTATTTATAATAGTTATACTGGTAGCTTAAATTTTTCAGTAGGGATAGCTTGTATTAAGATTATTACCAATTAAAAAAATAACCATAAAAAAAACAGATTAAAATATTAAAAGGTTTTAAATATGAAATTTGTATTTTTCATTATATCCCTAATTTTAATGTCAAGAAACATTTTTGGGCAATATCAAATAGCCGTTAATTCATTTGGTAATGGTGGTTCAACAATTTCAAATGCTAGTTTCAACATATCCTCAACGGTTGGGCAAACAATAATTGGATCCTCAGTAAATAATTCTTTTGATATGGAGGCAGGCTTTTGGGATCCTGTTTTTGTCGTAACTCATATAGTCGGGGTGAAAGAACCTATTAATTCAATGCCTAAAAAATATGAACTTGAACAAAATTATCCTAATCCTTTCAATCCGACAACTACAATAAATTACTCTGTTCCTAAAAGTAGTACGGTAACAATAAAAATTTACGATATTTTAGGTAAAGAAGTAGAAACTTTAGTTAATGAGCAAAAGACAGCCGGTAATTATAAAATTGAATTTAACGCAGACAAGTTAGCCAGTGGAATTTATTTTTATCAAATGAGGGCAGGGAACTTCATATCAACTAAAAAATTAGTTCTGTTAAAATGATTTAAATATTAAAGTCAAAATGCCCGGAGATATTCGGGCATTTTTGTTTATAATAAATTAACTGCATCTCAATCAAATATTGCTTTTGGGGTAAGAATAAAAGTTACGAGATTGTAAATTAAATATAATTTTGGAAAAAAATGAACAAAACAACTTTGGATTTATAAATTCTAAGGAATTTTGCACATTGTTAATGACGGGATAATGTGCAATTAAGAATAATTGATTTGATTTTCTTCCAATGGGAATTCTTTAGTAACAAGGCACTAAAGGAATATAAAAATTAAAAAAATATTTTAGATCAATTTTTAGAGGGAAAAAATGAATATAAATACTATTAAAGTGTTTTTCGTTTCATTACTTTTTTGTGGATTAACGTTTTCACAAAATAATTCACCTAAAACGATCAAAGTTCCTAATGAAGCACAGATTCAAAATGCCTTGAAGAATTTGTTAAATACTATTCAATCTTCACAAAGGCCCCAAAATGTATCATTAAATATTCAATCTGTAAAAACACAACTCCTTAGTGATGCTTCACTTATTGGATCAAAAATGGAGGTACAAAACGTTGAAATTATTGCTTATACCTCAATAAATCAAATTATATACAATCCTTTGTCTGCATTCTTTAAAAACCAGTATAAAGATGTCTTGTCAAGTTCATTGGATAATTGGGTGAATTCATTAATGAAAAATTTGGAACAAAGTTCATTAACGATATGTTCTATAAAATGGCAAGTAATAATTTCTGGACAAAGTCGCCAGCTAGAATCGTTCGGTATAGTTAATAATAAAGGAAAACTAATTTACGAAAAGATTCTTTCAGGTTTCTTAACAAATGTATCAAATAAAATATCTAAACAACCTTTATCTACAAACTCTGCAGGCATGTCAACCGCAAGTTTTAATTCAAGTAATTCAAACAGTATAAGTGGTTATACAACAGTGACCAATTTATTGCAAACGGGTACTGTTGAGGTTCATTGGACCGTAACAGCAAGTGCAGAGGTGGCACCATATATTTCTTCTCAGACGAATGATGGAACACTAACAGTTACCGCAAATGTCTCATGTTCAACGGCAAATCCAACAGGTATTCCACCACCGGTTTACCCTAATGTAATTTTTGGTAGTGGTGGGACACTTGGAGATAAAACCAAACCATATGGAAGTGCAATTGGAATTTCTGGGACAGTAGATCATTTTAACACTGGTTCTTATTCATTACAGATGAATGACCAACAGAACTCTCCATGGAATGTATCCTTTAGTGTAAGCTACGATAATGTTGGAATTTCAATATCACCACCTACTGACAATTCTGTACCACTAATTTTAACACCAGGTGATCAAAATGGGAGACTGATTTCTCTATTAGATGAAGTTTATCTTCCTTCTATATTTACTACTACTTATAGAGGAGTTTTTGCAAATGGGGGCACATTAAATCTCAGTAATTTTGTGGTACGAGTTGAAAATGGAGGGACAGAAGTTGGTGGCTGTTTTTTAAACCTACCTATTTATGGAGGTTATACCGATCAGTTGGGTGATATTTCAGCTTCTTATATAGGTACAATCCCACTAAATGTACAATATGTACGTGGAGACGAAATTCCAAATCCACAAATTAATATGACCGCTTCATTATATTCTTTAAATATTAATCAGCAAAGTAAAATAACAGTTAAAGTCACAAATCCAAGTACTGTGGTTAGTATGCAAAATGGAAGTGTAAATTTGATTGCTAGTTCTCTTGGAAGCACTTTGTCAATTGTCGGAAGTGCAACCCAAAACTTGGGGACTATAGCTCCTGGTGGGTATCAATACTATTATTTCTACGTAAAAGGTGTTAATGGAGGAACAGTTAGACCACAAGTAAATGTTTCCGGAGGATGGGGCTGGCCAGCCAGTAATGCTGGAAAAACATTTAATATTCCTGCCAGTTTAGATAATAATATTCAGGTAATTCCAAATGTTCAAATTACAATTCAAACTGTCCCATCTGGACGTAATATAACTGCAGATGGGCAAACCTTTACAGCACCACAGACATTTAGTTGGGGGGCTGGTTCATCACATAGTATCGGTACTACATCACTGCAGTCTGGAGGAACAGGAATTCAATATACATGGAGTAATTGGTCAGATGGAGGATCAATTAATCATAATATTACTGTCCCGAACTACGCAGCAACATATACAGCTAATTTCAACACCCAGTATTATCTTATAATGTCAGCAAATCTGTCAAATGGTGGAACTGTAAGCCCTCAGAGCGGTTGGCATAACTCTGGGGATCAAGTCCAGATTCAAGCAACTGAAAATAGTGGATATTATTTTAATGGCTGGACCGGAAATGGTTCAGGCTCATATACAGGGCCAAATAATCCAAATCTAATTTATATAAATGGACCAATACAAGAAACCGCTGGGTTTAGTACTAATCCAACTACGACAGTAACAACAGATCCCGCAGGAAGAAGTATAACTGTAGATGGTCAAAACTATACAGCACCCCAGTCATTTAGCTGGACACCAGGGTTAAATCATACAATAGCCACAACTAGTACGCAGGATGGAGGAAGTGATACTCAATTCGTTTGGAACAATTGGAGTGACGGTGGTGCATTATCTCATACAATTACAGCACCATCCAGTAATGCTACTTATACAGCAAATTTCACTACACAATATTATTTAACAGTGAATTCAGATCATGGATCAGCTAAGGGTTCTGGATGGTATGAAAAAGGGAAAATTGCTTATGCGAGTTTAAATGACAAGACTTTCTCCGGGGAGACAGGAATACAATATGTGTTTTCATCTTGGGGAACGGATGCAAGTGGAAGTAACTATGCACAATCTAATGCAATAACGATGAATGGGCCCAAAACTGCAACTGCAAACTTTAAAACCCAGTACTATCTTACAATGATTACACCTTCAAATGGAACAGTCTCACCACCTACAGGTAGCTATTATGACAGTGCTAAATCTGTATCAATAAGTGCAATAGCCAATGAGGGTTATACATTTGATGGTTGGTCAGGTTCGGGAACAGTATCCTATAGTGGCGCAAAAGATTCCGTAAGTATAACCATGAATAGTCCAATTACTGAAACGGCAAACTTTTCAAAAGTTTCATCAGTGAAAGGATTTGATAATTCTGTTGTTAAAACATATGCTATATTGCAAAACTTTCCTAATCCATTCAATCCAACAACAACAATTAATTATGAAGTACCTAAAACGAGTTTGGTCATAATAAAGTTATATAACATTTTAGGGAAAGAAGTAACAACCCTAGTGAATGAAGAAAAACCGCAAGGAAGATATAGTGTTCAATTTTCTGCTGACACTTATCATCTTACAAGTGGAATATATTTTTATAGGATGCAGGCAGGTGATTTTGTAGCAACAAAGAAGTTAGTTTTGATGAAATAAAACGGGAAATTAATAAAATGCCCGGAGAAATTCGGGCATTTATGCTTATAATAAATTAACCGCATCCATCAAATTTTGTCTTTGTAAGTGGAAATACACCCTCCAACGGACGGGCAGGTTTGAGTTTTACGCAAATCTTCCGGCAGAACCGTCAACTCGGAATGATTCAACAATTCTTTTCAGCCAAAGCTGATCAGCTACAGCCGAAACTTAATAAAGACACTCCTCTTTTAACTAATATTTAAACGATGGAATTCCGCATAGTATGATATTGTATAATTAAACTTAGATTTAATATTGAATATGGAGAGAAAACCCACTATTTTTGTATGGTAAGTCCAAAAAATATGGACATAAGCAGCAAGTTATGAGAGCCATTCAAAAAATAAGACAAAACATAACTCAGGAAGAATTTAATTACACGCAGGTAATGGAAGTACTTAAGGATTATAAAAAGCCCCGCGATGTAATTAACACCCTTTTAAAAAGCGAAGACATTATCCGCGTAAAAAAAGGTTTATATGTTTTCGGAGATATTTGGCGCAGGGTGCCGTACAGCAGAGAGTTACTGGCAAATCTGATTTATGGGCCATCGGTAATAAGCGCAGATTTTGTACTTTCAAACTCCGGTTTAATCCCGGAAAAGGTTACAACGATAACTTCGGTAACAACCGGAAGATCACGTAAGTTTGAGACTCCTTTTGGTAATTATACTTACAAGCAGTTGAGCAGTAATAGATTCGGATTCGGTGTAGAAATTCATGAGTCGGGAAACAGCAGATATTTTTCGGCTAACCCGTTAAAGGCTTTAGCCGATAAAATTTGGCTTGATAAAAGATTTCTGCCGACTTCGCCAAAATCCTATAAAATATATCTATTTGATGATTTAAGAATTGATGCGGATATTTTGAAAGATTACATTGAAAGAGATTTTATTGAACAGCTTGCCGGTGTTTATTCTGCTCGAAAAATTAATTGGTTAACAGAATTTTTAATAAAGGAATTTTCGGCAAAATGAATGATCTGTTAAAACAACTTATATCTAAGCCGCTGCCTGATTCGGAACAAGAAATATTACAGCTTTTAAGAGAATCGCTGCAGTCTTTGGCATTATTGGCTTTGTGGCGTTCAAGCTTTTTTGAACATGCTGCTTTTTACGGAGGTACTGCATTGAGAATTCTATACGGCCTGGATAGATTTTCCGAAGACCTTGACTTCTCATTACTAAGACCAAACAATAATTTTTCATTTAAAAAATACGGCAACTCGATTATAAGGGAATTGGAAGCTTTTGGATTTAAGGTCGGTTTTGAAGTAAAAAGGAAAAGTACAAATTCTGAAATTGAATCGGCTTTTATAAAAGCAAATACTCTTCGACAATTAATTGTGATAGAAACACCTTCAAGTATAACTTCACATTTTGATAAACAGAAAGTATTGAAGGTAAAATTAGAAATAGATACAAATCCACCTTCCGGTTTTGGTTTGGAAATGAAATATGTTTTTTCTCCGATTCAGTTTGCTGTTAAATCGTTTACACTACCTTCATTATTCGCCGGAAAAATGCATGCAATCCTGTGCAGGAAATGGAAGACCAGGGTAAAGGGAAGAGATTGGTATGATTTTGCATGGTATGTCGGAAAGTATCCGGAATTAAGCCTTAAACATCTGGAAAACAGGATGAGGCAGTCCAAAG
>Ga0307441_1000038_pt1 | contig 63833 bp, 54 predicted proteins | sample SalMarWE160420MG_FD_202149 | JGI IMG/M metagenome (GOLD analysis project Ga0307441, IMG submission 202149) | Salt marsh sediment microbial communities from the Plum Island Ecosystem LTER, Massachusetts, United States - WE1604-20 | ecosystem: Environmental > Aquatic > Marine > Intertidal zone >... | reverse complement strand
GATTACATGAAGCTGAAATAATTGAGGTTGTTGGTTACTCCCAGAAAGCGAGCCCAAAAACCATAGAGCAAAAAAAATTGCTAAGGGTGTAGTATGTCTATTGATTTTTTTCTTAATAGACATCTTTTACAAGGCTGATATCCCGAAAGCAGTGCATCCTTTGTCGATGAAAAGAATTCAACATTTTTAATATTGGGTTTCCTTGCCGGACAAGTAGGCCTGCAAAAAATCCCAGTAGTTTTTACTCCGACATAAAATATCCCTTCGTATGTTCTGTCTTTATTTACCAAAGCATTGTACATAGTTTTAGCAGTAGGTAAATTATTCATAAATTTCTCCGATTTTTTTACGGACAAAAATGCTGATGACATTAAAAAATTTCCACCGAAAAATTGTCACTAAATTTGGCAAAGATTTAAAGTTTAGGAAATTGTGATTAAGAAAAAATTATAATGAAATAAACTATAAAATTACAAACCTTATATATAATTTAATGCTGAATTATAAAGATTTAAAGTGATTTATAAACAATGTCCGAATTAAATAAAAGAGAAGGCTTTAACTAAATGAAAAAATTATTTACAACATCTGCTTTTATAATTTTAATATTCTTTCTTTCAGGTAATTATTATTTATGTCTTACTCAATCACAGTCTAAAAATAAAGATGTAAATTATCGAAAGATAAATAATGAGAAACTTGCTGAAGAAGTTAAAGCACAGTTTCTGCACGCTTGGAACGGATATAAAAAATACGCATGGGGTCATGATGAACTTAAGCCTATTAGCAAAACTTATTTCGATTGGTACGGAACATCTTTATATATGACTCCGGTGGATGCTTTTGATACAATGACTTTAATGGGATTAAAGAAGGAGGCAAAAGAAGATAAAGAATTGATATTGAATCATCTTTCATTTGATAAAGATATTTCCGTAAAAACTTTTGAGATAACTATTAGAATGCTGGGCGGACTTCTTTCTGCTTATGAACTTGACGGCGATAAAAGATTTTTATCTCTTGCACAAGATCTTGGAAATAGACTGCTTCCGTCTTTTAATTCAAAAACAGGAATGCCATACAGATACGTTAATTTAAAAACCGGAAAGACCAGCGGCGTAGTAAGTAATCCCGCTGAGATTGGAACCTTACTGATTGAATTCGGAACATTAAGTAAGCTTACGGGAAATCCTGTTTATTATAACAAAGCCAAGAAAGCTTTAGTAGAACTTTACAGCAGAAGATCAAAAATAGGATTGGTCGGCTCAACTATAAATGTTGATACGGGTAAATGGGAAGATACGGAAAGTCATATAAGCGGCGGAATTGATTCTTATTACGAATATCTGCTGAAAAGCTGGAAGCTTTTTGGTGATAAAGACTGCAAGAGAATGTGGGAGACAAGTATTAAAGCAGTTAACAAGTATCTTGCCGACAGTACAAAGACAGGTTTTTGGTATGCGCAGGCTGACATGAATACAGGTAAAAGAACTTCAACTTTGTTTGGCGCACTTGATGCATATTTCCCGGCTGAGTTAGCTTTGGGAGGAGACTTAAAAAGAGCTGAAGCACTTGAAGCTTCATGCTACAAAATGTGGAACCTTGAAGGAATTGAGCCCGAGCAGATAAATTTTGAAACTATGAAAATTACTTATCCGGGTTATGTACTTAGGCCGGAAATAATCGAATCCGCTTATTATCTATATCATTATACCCATAATGAAAAATATTTAGAGATGGGAAAAACATTTTTGAATAGCATCGTTAAGTACTGCCGAATCGATGCAGGTTTTGCGGAACTTAAAAGTGTTATTACAAAAGAAAAAGAAGACAGCATGGAGAGTTTCTTCCTTGCAGAGACTTTAAAATACCTTTACTTAATGTTCGCTCCTGAAAAAACACTCGATTTCAATAAAATAATTTTTAATACTGAAGCTCACCCGTTGAAAATTTCTTTGAGCAGATAAATTTTTATTACTTATCCTGCTCTTAGGGCATTAACAATATTTAAACGAGCTGCCCGGACAGAAGGTAAAAATCCGCCTAAGAAACCCATAATTGCAGCAAATGATAATGAGCCGATTATTATTTGAGGAGAAAGTGCAAATGAAAAAGTTAATTCGGCAAATGATCCGAAGTTTAAAGTCGAAACCGTAAACAACTGTAAAAATGAAGCAAGGATTAATCCTATTGCTCCGCCTATTAATGAGATTGATAATGATTCAATTAAGAATGCGCTGAGAATGCTTCTTCTTCTAAATCCTAAAGAACGCAAAGTGCCTATTTCCACTGTTCGATTTGCAACTGCAGCATACATAGTTATCATGGCACCGATTACAGCACCCAGGCTAAAAATGATAGTTACGAATAAACCGAGTGCGTTGATGAATATTTCCATAATTTTCGATTGATCTTCAAAATACTGCTGTTCAATTTTCGGTTCGAATTCCTTTAGTCTTTTATCGGAATCAAAAGCACTCTTGAAGCTGTCGAAATTATCCGGATTGTCTAACTTAAGAGTAACGGTAGATACCGTACTGCCACGGTTGAATGCATTTAATAATTGCAAAGCGTCACCCCATATTTCAGAATCAAAGCCGCTTCCATCGGTTGAAAAAACACCTACGATCTTCCAGTTGTCTCCGGCAAATTTAATATAGCTTCCAATTTGTGCATCTTTAAATCTTTTAGTTATTGCTTCACCGACTATCAGCTCGCGCATTCCCCAGTTAAACATTCTTCCTTTTATTATTTTTACATCAGGTCTTAATTCATTGATAGTGTGTGAAACTCCTCTTACGGTAATATTACTTAATCCTCCGCCTTTTATTGGTAAATTAATTACTACAACAGGTTCATAAGAAATTATCGGTGTTCCGTTTGCGGTTTTCGCTATGTGCGGAAGTGTGGATATTATATTTTGAACATCCGGCCCTATTATACTTGAAATTTCTGCTGTTGCTGATTTTCTAAATATCATCACATTATCTCGGCTTCCGGTTGCTTTCATGGTTTTTTGAATTCCGTAAGACATCATTAATACCGCTGCAAATACGAATACTACCAGAGCAATACCTGCTAATGTTATAAAAGAAGTTAACTTTCTATTTTTTAAACTTCTAATAGTATATTTAAGAGGAATCTTCATATTATGAACCTTGAAATATATTTCTTGTTATGTTTGATATTAATTCAATATATATCTTTAACAAATTACTTGTGGTTAAATATTTAAAAATCATCCTACGAACCTGAACCCGTCTACAATTTTTGTCCTCATTGTCCGGTAAACCGGAAAAATAGAGGCAGCGATTCCAATTATTATAACGGCACTAACTGCAAGAATAACAGTTATAGGTTCAACTTGAAAAATCGGGAACATTCCTTTTGGTATTACCTGTGCAAATCCGGCTACTAACGGGTATGTTAACAATAAGCCTAGAAGTCCTCCGATAATAGAAATAAAAAGCGATTCTCCGATTATTATTCCGGCAATATGTTTAGCGGAAAAACCAATTGTCTTAAATACAGCATACTCCCGTGTTCGTTCCCGTGCTGCCATTATCATGGTGTTTGCAAGAACCAGCATTATTATTCCGATAATAATAAACGACATATAATTCATTGATGTTATAATAGCCCCGGATGCCTGTATAAAACCCTGCTGAAATGCGCTTTCTGTTTCGGTTTTAGTTTCGGCAGGTGAATTCTTAAAAAGATCGTCTATTTGTTTTGATATAGCTGCTGCCTGCGAGGAGTTTTTTATATAAACAACATACCAGCCTACATCACCTGCACGTCCGGGCATTTCCTGTTTCATTCTTTCATCTATATAACTCCAGTGAAAAATCATCTGGGTAGCATCCGTATAACTGTATTTAGGTTTATAAATTCCTCTTACTACAAATTCCCAGCTGCCGGGATAAATATCACCTTCCAAAGTCATAACATCACCGATTTTAAGATTATATTTTTTTGCAATATCTATTCCTATAATACATGAATTTCGCTCTTTTTTGAATGTAGCTAATTCATCTTTAGGTACAAGATATTCGTTATAAACATCGAAGTAGGTATTCGCATCAACTCCGAGTCTTGCAAAAAAATTACTTCTGTCGATATAAATTCCGCCGAACCAGTTTGCAAATGTTACTTCTTTAACTCCAGGGACTCGTTCAATCTTTTCCAAATATGAATAGGGTAGCGGGAAAATAAACGAAACTGCCTGGCGAACAATCAATCTATTTGCCGAGGATGCCTTCTCCTGGGAATACCATGCAGTAACTACAGTTCTTAAAAGTCCGAAAGCAATAACTGCAATTGCTATTCCCAAAATCGTTAGTGATGATCTTAGCTTGTGACGTAAAGAATTTTTAAAAATTAATTTTAAAATTTTCATGCCGTCTCCCGGATTAAGTCTCCTTTTTCGAGATGCTTAATAGTATGAGCTTTGGCAGCCGCGTTCGGATCGTGAGTTACCATAACTATTGTTTTATTGAATTCCTTGTTAAGTCTATCCATTAAAGTTAAAATTTCATCTGCGGAATTTTTATCCAAGTCTCCGGTAGGTTCATCGGCAACTAAAATAATGGGATCAGTTACAATTGCTCTGGCAATTGCTACCCTTTGTTCTTGTCCGCCGGAAAGCTGTTTAGGGTAATATTCTATCCTATCTCCAAGTCCTACAATATTTAAAGCCATTTCAACATGCTGCCTTCTTTCGGCTTTAGTTAATTTTGTAAGAAGCAGCGGCAGTTCAACGTTTTCAAATGCAGTCAGTACGGGGATGAGATTGTAGAATTGAAAAACAAAGCCTATGTTATTTGATCTCCATTTTGCCAGGGCAGATTCGCCAAGCTTTGAGATGTCTGTTGAATTAACATAAATTTCTCCCTTAGTCGGTTTGTCTATTCCTGAAATTAAATTTAATAATGTAGTTTTACCTGAACCTGAAGGACCCATTAATGCAAGGAATTCTCCTTCTTTAACATCAAGCGATATATTATGAAGAACCGATGTTTCAAAGCTGTCTCTCCAGTATGATTTGTAAACATTTTTTACTTGAATTATGTCTGCCATTTTCTCTCCGTTATAAACTTGTTAAATACATTCTTTTTTCTCTGCATCATTTCAAAGGAAGTATTATGAACTTATTTTTACTTTTGTCCCGTCTTTAATCTGGTCAGTTACATTCTCAATTATTTGATCACCGTTCTTTAAGCCCGACTTAATTTCGATATAAGAATTGAACTGTTGTCCGGTAGTAACCGGTATTTGGGAAGCAGTATTATTTTTAACCGTGAACACTACTTTTTCACCGTTTCTTGTAACTACAGCAGTATTGGGAACAACTAAAACAGGCTGCTGACTTTTCTGTGATCCTTTTGTCGCTTTGGATAAAAATAATACCTTCGCACTCATTTCCGGGAGCACACGTTTATCATAATGTTTAAATCCTACTTTAACCATAACTGTTGCCTTTGTTCTGTCGGCAGTAGGAACAATTTTACTTACATAGCCGGGGTAGCTATGACTTGGGTATGCATCCAGAGTAATTTCACATTCCTGCTGGGGAGTAATCCTTTCGATATTAGATTCGGAAACATCCGCTTCTACTTGAAGTGAACTCATGTCTGCTATGGTTACAACCGCACCTTTTGAGTTTACACTCGCAGCAAGCGGCGCGACAATTTCGCCCACATCTGCATTTTTTGTAAGGACGGTCCCGTCAAAAGGTGCCCGGATTATTGTATTTTCAACAGCAACTTCAGCCGCCTGAACCTGTGCCTTTGCCAATTCAATAGAGGCTAATGTCTTTTCATAATTTGCCTGTGCGGCATCAAGATCTGCAGGAGTTGTAGAACCGGTTTTAATTAAAGCTTTTTGTCTGTCGTAGCTATTTTTAGCATCATTCAGACCTGCTTTCTGCAATTGTAAATTTGCTTTTGCTTCGGCAAGCTGGGCTTTTACGTCACTGTCTTCCAGTCTTGCAATAATTTCATCTTTTTTAACTTTATCTCCTTCAACCACACCGAGATAAATAAGTCGTCCAGTTCCTTTTGATGCAACGGCAGCTTTTCTTTGTGCGACTACATAGCCGCTTGCAGTAAATACGGCACCTGTTAATGCAGGAGATTGAAGTGAAGCCTCGACAAGATTTACTTTAATTTCCCGGCTGAATAACGGACTTAAAATACTATATCCGATAAAAGCAACGACAATAACTGCTAAAATGCTTATAATTATCGTTATATTCTTTTTTTTAGAAGGTCCCGAATCATTTTCGGATCTGTTAATTTTTAATGATGATAAATCTGAGTTTTTGGTTTCCATAAAATATTAATTTTTTTAATGATTTAAATAATGATATAAAATTTTTATGCTTTTATGAACTAAAAATTTTTTCTTATTCTTGTTTTTATTAATCGTCAATTATTCAATCATCCAGCTCTTTACAGAAAAAACCTAGGTTTTGAATTTTACTTTCCGCTTCATCTATTGTTAAATCATTCGAAATTATCCTTACAACTTTATCAATATCATCCAAATCAATAGTACATTCATAAATATCCAAATTCCGATCAAAAGTATTCTTTACTTTTTCAAATTCAGATTGTGAACTTATGTTGGTTTTTAATATCCAAACATTCATCTTTTTCAGCCCCGTATAAAAATTCATATTAATTATGGCCGAAAAATTAATTCACAATTAATCAAGCTTAAATGATAAATCGGTGAAAGCCGGAAAATTATCGGTAATCGATTTTAATCCGCGTAAATAAGTTGATATTCTGGTTTTAAACTTGAATGAGGAATAATTTGAAGGATAAATATAAATTAATTCAGCAAAAAAGCATTATTAATTTTCTATTAAATAAAAATAATTATAATCTATCTTACTTAGGTCAAATTACATTAAATCAAGTCCCTTTATTTGAGATTTATTTCTGAAATTCAATTTTTACCTCAGCATTAGATTTGCTTAAATAAACTCTATCTTTATCAAATGAAGAAGAAGGTTTACCGTTGATTATAATTCCTTTAATCTTTTTCTTAATAGGAGAGATTAAGATTATTTTATCTTTTTTTAATTTAACGTTTCCGCTAATTCTTATATTCAAATTACCGTTTTGTTGTTTCATTGAATATGAAATAGTCCCGTAATATGTTGGAAAGTTATCAAACGAAATAGGGTTGTTATTCTTAAGCCACTCGCTTCGAATTCCAGCGCCTAGTACCAGCGATGAAACTTTTTCATAAACAAATAATGCTCTAACCGTGTTAATATATCCTGAACCAACCCACGTATGCGGCATATCCCCGATAAACTTAGGTGTATTTTTATCCTTCCAAACAACCTCTGCCCATTCGTTCCATCCTTCCGGTCTCTGGCCTTTAAAAAAGAAATTAAGGAGATTGTACGTACGTTTTATTTCATTTAAATATATAAATGTGCCAGCAACTCTGATTTCATAAGGAGTATAGTTAATCCAATTATCATCCGGGTTTAATCTTTTTTTGAAGAAAGAATAATATTTATTAAATGTATTATGCAATTGCGGCTCGGGGATATTTTTAAGTTCATCACACGGGAAAATTCCTATTGCAGTAGAAGTTGCATCGAAGTCTCCGAGTTCCGCACAACCAGGTATATAATTAACACCGGTGTTCTTCATTGCAAGCCGCATTGAATTATATAAATTAGTTCTAAAAGTATCTCTTAATTTTTTGTATTCGTTCTCTTCTTTTTTCATTCCAAGGATTTTTGAAATTACCACTGCATCTTTCAGTCCAAGTATAACGAAAAAATCATCCCAATAAGAATGCATTGGTTGTACATAACCCTCGTGGCTAATAGATGCAGGAACTAATCCGTAAAAAGACTTCTGCTCGTTTGTCCCGTTTTTATATTTTGCAGTGGATTCTTCGGATATCTGATATTTAATATAATTCACTGTTGCCTTAATATTTTCCCATTTACTTTTCAGCATTGATGTATCTTTGGTAAATTTAAAATATTGAAGAAGAAGAAAAATATATTCGCCCTGGCTGTCGTTTTCTGGAACCGGATCAGCACCAACGCGATCGACAACGCATGGAATTTTACCGGAAGGGAATTGATATTTGGAATACCAATTAATATAATTTTTTACTTCCTTAGTTATTCCAAATCGTAATAAAGCGGCAGACATTAAAGAACCGTCCCGTATCCAGGATCTGTCGTAACATCTCGGGCCTGGCTGCAAAGCATTATCGCTTCGGTTAATTAGAATATATGCAAGATTACTTTTTAATGTATTGACTAACTTATTTTCTGATGCAGGCAGATTTATTTGTACTTTGTCTAATTTTTCAATCCATTCATGAGTAATTTCTTTAAGTTTTGAATCATATAATGTAAGCGCAGAATTACTTTTTAAGTCAACTTGATATTTCTTGTCAAAAGGAATAATTAAAACTGCACTGTAAGTTTTTCCCGGTTCAATTTTAAATGAATATTGAAATGCGCTGGATGCAAATCCATCGCTATCTTTAACTGCGAAGTTTTTAGGAAGAGAGTTTCTGCTTATATAATTAACAATTGATCCATTACTGAACATCGATGCACCAAAATTTGATGGCTTTGTTACTGATACAATTTTTTTATCGTTAACATTGACTGTTCCGTCTTTATATTCAATTGAATTAATTTTTGCAGCGCCCCCGGTCGTATTTAAATTTTGCCATGGCGGATTTACTTGAAATGGTCTAATTGCTAAAAATAAACTACTTTCAATTGTTTTGGCTGATGTATTGGTGATCGAGTATTTAATGTACATAGAAGAAGAATCAATTTTACCGGCACCAAATGCTTGTACCTCAAGTTTAAAATCTTTACTTAACCAGTTAACATTTGGAATGGGAAGATAATTTCGTTCAAGACCCTGCTGTAATTTTACGCTATTCCATGTGATAAATTTATTATTATAATATAAAAACGGTTCGACTGAAAAACTTTCTTTACTCGTTTCTATCATACCTTCTTCATTAATTAAACCTTTCTTTTCCCCGCCATTAATTCCTACTAAGGTCCAGTAAGTTTGTTTGTTTAAAAAATATTTAGGAAAATATCCCTTAGGATAATAACCTGCTATTTGCTCAAAACGGTAGTTATCATCTTCGGCGAATTTGTAGTTTTCAATATCTATTCCTTTTATGCCGTAACCTTTCCCTCTGCTGCTTTTAATGAGATTAATTCTCATATAATTTGATTCATTATCGGGTAATGGAATAAAGCTGATTTTTCTATGATCATTTTTAGCTGTGTATAAAGTTTTCCAACTTTTTAAATTATCCGAAGATTCGATATTGTAATTAGTAGCGTAATCCAAACTATCCCAATTGATAATAATCCCTCCATATTCTTTTAAGTATTTGAAGTTAATAAGTAATGATTGTTTCTCATTTGACCCACTTCTCCATTCGGTTTTGGGATTTTTATCGAAAATAAATGACGGTTCGCTTTTTAAAGACGAAGAAGCTTTTACCGTAGGAGTAATAATTTTTGTCTCAGGCGGCGGCAATTCTTTAAAAGATAATTCATCAAGATAAACTGTTCCGCTTCCTCCGGCGGCTGCCGAAATAATAAGTTCAATTTTTCTAAGATGTTTTAATTCTCCTCCGCCTCGCGGTCCCCAGGCAAATGCGATTTGCCTTTTTCTTACCGTAAGCAGAGTCCAGTTTTTAGGGAAGTCGAATCTTCTGAAAACATACCACCAGACATTATTGCCGGTTGAATCATCCAATTTAAATTCAAGATTATTTTTAGGAGAATTAGCTTTACAATAAAAAGTAAATTTATAATTTGAAGGAAGATTAATCGAAAGATTTTTAACTATACCGCAATACCCGGCACCTGTAAATTTATAATCTATTTTAATAGCATTGCCTGTTACTCCCTTTACTAAGGAAACATTCATGCTGGCCCCATCCGAAACAACTTTTTGCCAGCTGTTTAGGTTTTCGAAATTATCAATATTAATGTCCTGTGCAAAAAGATTCATTGAAAAAAGTGCACAAACATTTAAGACTAAAAGGGACCTAATAATTCTCATTTATTAACTCCTTTTTATTATATATAGATCGATAATTTCTGAACTTAAAAGTTTTTTTAATCCGGCAATAATAACATTTCATTGGACAGAAAATTAGAAAATAGTCGAAAAAGCAATAATTTTAATAAATAATTATATTTCTGAACCTTAAAAGATTTAACTTGACAAATAAATATATATATTCTACATTTAAATGTAAACGTTTTCATTTTATTTCATTTCATTACGAGGCAAATTATTTGAGTTTTTTTGTAAACGTTTACATAATATTTATATTTAATTATAACAAATTAAAAACGGAGGTTTGTATGAAGTACTTAGCTATACTATTTCTGCTTTTTGCTGCTGTTTCTTTGCAGGCCCAAACTACATGGGATTTCGAATCAACTGCGCAAGATACAGGTTGGACTGTCTTTACACCTGCTGCTGATACATTTTCAGTAGTACCTAATCCTGATAAGTCCGGTTTGGATACTTCTTCCCATGTTGCGAAATTTACTATTACTAATGGAACTGGCGTCAATCCTTGGGAAGGGGTTTTCAATACCCATGTAACTCCATTTGTTCTTACATCAAATAACTGTAATCCCACTATACTGGTCTATAAAGACACAACTACGCGTGTCGATTTTAAAATTGAAGGAGCCGGATGGAGTTCAGGAGATACTTTTGATTCTATTAAAGTAAAAAATCAATGGCAAATGGTTTCATATGATTTTTCTGCATATATTGGAAAAACGGTAACAACTATAACTGTAATTCCTGATTTTGGACTTGAAAGTACCAGAAATTACAGCAGCGTAAGCTATTTTGATAATATAGAATTTGTACATACTACTGTTCCGGTTGAACTTACAACCTTCCAGGCAGTTGCATTAAGAAACAACGTAATGTTAAAATGGGCAACGGCTACGGAAACCAACAATTCCGGGTTTGAGATTCAAAGAAGCAGCGATAATACCAACTTTGCCAGAATCGGATTTGTAAAAGGAAATGGTACAACAACAAATATTAGCCAATATCAATTCCTGGATAAAAATGTAAGCGGAAGCTTGTATTACAGGTTAAAACAAACCGACCTTGACGGTTCTTATAAATACTCAAAAGTAGTTGAAGTTAATGTTACTACTCCTGCCGAATTTTCATTGAGTCAAAATTATCCTAATCCTTTTAACCCGTCAACTACAATTAATTATTCAGTACCGGAGAAATCATTTGTAACTTTAAAAGTTTACAATGTTCTTGGGAAAGAAGTTGCTTCTTTGGTTAACAACCAAGAAGATGCGGGATCTCATCAAGTTAACTTCAATGCAATAAACTTAAGCAGCGGAATGTATTTTTATACAATTAGAGCCGGTAACTTTACAGCCACAAAGAAATTAATTTTATTAAAATAATATTTTTGAGGATAGCTGTAGTTTATTTAACTTTCATTCAGCCGGTATTAATATAAGTACCGGCTGAACATATTTATAATCGCACAAATAATATTGAATTTTTCTATAGGAAAGCTAGTGCAGAGAAAGTTCGAAACGAAGTATGGATATTTTTCGGATGATGGTAACGAATATATTATAAAAACTTACCGAACTCCTAAACCATGGGTGAATGTAATATCAAATGGTTTATACGGAACGGTAATTTCTCAAACCGGCGGCGGATTCAGCTGGTACGAACATTCGGAATTTAACCGATTAAACAGATGGCACCAGGATTTAATCCAGGATAACTGGGGCAAGTATATTTATATAAAAAATAATAAAACCGGTGAAATCTGGAGTCCGACCTTTCTTCCTGTTAAAAAAGAATTAAATGAGTTTAAATGTATTCATGGAATTGGATACACAAAATTTATTTCTGTGTTTAAAGAAATTAAAACAGAATTGACTATAGTCATTCCATTTGACGAATCACTTGAAATTTGGGATTTGAAATTAATAAATAATTCCAAAGAAGAAATTGATTTATCTTTTTATACTTATTTTGAATGGTGTCTTGGATCTTCTGCCGATCATCATAGAGAGTTTCATAAAACTTTTCTTCAAACTTCTTTTGATGAAAAAAATAATATGATGACTGCTAATAAGCGGCTGTGGGAAATTCCTTTGGGAGATAGAGGCCATTGGAATATTGATTATCCATATACCGGATTTTTATCTTCAAATAAAAAAATTGTCGATTACGACAGCGAGAAGGAAGTATTCATCGGGCAGTATGGAGATTTTATTAATCCTGCTGGGTTAAATTTAAAATCTTTGACTAAGCAAACGGGAAATTGGACAGATCCGGTTGGCTGCATAAAAGTTACTTCCACTATAAAACCCCAAAACAGTGATCGAATAGAATTTTATTTGGGCCTTAAAGAAAAAAATGAAGAAATTGTAAATTCGATAAAAAAATTCTCCTCCGGCGAGCAGGTTGATAAAGCGCTTGAGGAAATAAAGAATAAATGGAAACAATTGCTTGGTACTTTAGAGATAAACACACCTGACGAAGCAATGAACCTGCTTGTTAATAAATGGATTAGATATCAGGCAATTTCCGGTAGACTTTGGGGCAGAACAGCCTATTATCAGCAGAGCGGTGCTTTCGGTTTTAGAGATCAGCTTCAGGATAGTTTGGTGTTTTTACCGATTGATCCTGAGTTAACGGCAAATCAAATCAGGCTGCATGCAAAACATCAATTAACTGACGGCACGGTTCTTCACTGGTGGCATCCGATCAGCGAAACAGGTCTAGAAACTAAAATGACGGATGATTTACTTTGGCTGCCGTTTTTGATTATCCAGTATTTGAAAGAAACAAATAATTATTCACTGCTGAACGAACAAGTCAATTATTATAATGATAAAAATTTGACCGAATCATTATACACACATTGCGTAAAAGCAATTGAAAAAGTTTTAACAAGAATGAGCAGCAGAGGAATAACATTAATCGGAGCAGGAGATTGGAATGACGGTTTAAGTGCAGTAGGTCTTGAGATGAAAGGAGAATCTTTTTGGCTGACTGAATTTTTATACAATACAATGAAAGAGTTTATAAATGTTTCTCAAAAATTAAATGATAAGGAAACTGCTCTTCGTTATGAAAAGATATTTAAGGAATTAAAAAATAATTTTAATAAATATGCCTGGGATGGCGAATGGTACCTTAGAGCGACAAAAGATAATTCGGAATTAGTTGGAAGTTCCAAATGCGAAGACGGAAAAATTTATCTTAACGCTCAAACCTGGGCAGTTATAAGTGAAATAGGAGAGGAAGCTAGAAATAAAAAAGCTGTTGAATCCTTGGAAAAATATTTATTAAAAAAGAACGGTCCTTTGCTTCTGTATCCGGCATATTCAAAACCGGATAAATATATAGGATATCTTTCCCGCTATGCTGCGGGCAGAAGAGAGAATGGAGGAGTTTATACTCATGCTGCTACTTGGGCTGTATGGGCATATGGATTATTAAAAAAAGATGGAATGCCTTACGATATTTTTAAAAGACTAGCTCCAATTTATAATGGAATGAATCCTGATGAATATGTTGCAGAGCCTTATGTTACGCCAGGAAATATAGATGGACAGGATTCTCCATTCTACGGAAGAGCAGGCTGGACCTGGTATTCAGGTTCCGCAGTTTGGTTTCAAAAAACAATTGTAGACTGGATACTTGGAATCAGATCAGATGAAAATGGATTAATTGTCGATCCTTGTATTCCAAAGGAGTGGGAATTTTATTCGGTCAAAAGAAATTTTAGAAATAAAGAGTTTATGATTAATGTACATAATAATTCACACGTTTATTCCGGTATACAATCTATAGAAGTAAATGGGGAAAAGATTTCCGGAAATCTCATTAAATATGATTTCAAAGAAAACAATTTTAAAGTAAATGTTTTTCTTGGTTAAAATTTATTACAGATTAATATCATGCCTAAAATAATTATGAAAGTTAAAACATAAGTACCGTTTATTTATGATTGAAGAAAAAGAAAAGAAATTGAATTTAAACGGTGATTGGATATTCATTAAAGATATGTCTGGAAATTTAAATATTGATGATATTAAGAAATTATTGAATAAAAATAACGAAGCTGAATCAATGACAATTCCCACAAATTGGGAACTTGCCGGGCTTCATAATTATAACGGGACAATTTGGTTTATAAGAGAATTCAATTTTAATTTCTCTTCGGATAACTTAGTCGTTTTAAATTTTCTTGGTGTGGATTATTTTGCTGAAGTTTGGCTTAATTGGAATTACCTAGGTAGACATGAAGGTTATTTTTCGCCTTTCTCATTTAATATTTCATCTACTATAAAATCAAATAATATTTTAGTTGTAAAAGTAACTTCACCTTTTGAAATTCCCGGTGAAGTCTGGCCGGATCATAAGAAGTTAATTAAAGGCATCTTTAATCATCACGACTGCAGGCCCGGGGCAACATCAAAAGAGTTCGGGCAGGACCAAAACACCGGCGGTATATGGAATGATGTTTTCATAGATTATGGCTATAAAATAAATATTGAAAATATAAAAGCAACTTCAACATTATTAGAAAATGGAAATAAAGCAGAAGTAAAATTAAATATTCGTTACTATTCATCTTTAATTGATGAAAATACATATCCGGTTGAGTCTCAAATTACAAGCCCATCGGGTAATCAATTAAAATTTAAAAGTGAATTAAAATTTAAAGCCGGTAAAAATGAATTTAGCTATTCTATTAATATTAATACACCCGAACTATGGTGGAGTTGGGATTTGGGAACACCTAACTTGTATTTTTTAAAACTCACATCGGATTTTTTTAATCCGAAAAAATTAAAATTTGGAATAAGGAAAATTTATTTAGATGATAAACAACAGTTTCTTATAAACGGTAAAAAATTATTCTTAAGAGGAACAAATATTATCCCTACCCAGTTTCTAAGCGAATTAAACAATTCAAAAATTGAAAAGATAGTTTCTTTAATGAAAGAAGCTAATATCAATATTGTAAGAGTTCATGCGCATGTTAATAGAAAAGAATTTTACGAAGAATGCGACGAGCAGGGAATATTGGTCTGGCAGGATTTTAGTCTGCAGTGGACTTATGACGAATCGGATTCTTTTAAAGATAATGCCGTAACACAGATAAAAGAAATGGTTTCATTATTATACAATCATCCTTCTATTGCTTTTTGGTGCTGTCATAATGAACCAGGTGACCAGATAAATTCACTCGACCCTTTATTAGAAGAAGCTGTTAAATCCATTGATAATTCCAGAATTGTAAGAAGAGCTTCAAACTATGAAGAACATGCTTACTACGGATGGTATTGGGGTGATAAAGAACATTATGCTGCTGTACCCATGGGACCTTTGGTAACCGAATTCGGCGCACAGGCACTACCCGAACTTAATTCATTAAATAAATTTATTCCTTCGGAAGAGCTTTTCTCGCCTAATTGGTCTACATGGACTTATCACGATTTTCAGGTGGATCAGACATTTAATATAGCAAAAGTGGAAATGGGAGATTCTATTGAATCGTTTATTAAGAACTCTCAAAATTATCAGTCAGATGTTTTAAAAACCGCTATTGATTTTTACAGGCGTAGGAGATTTGACGGGATAAACGGCGTATTCCAATTTATGTTTATCGATTGCTGGCCATCGATAACATGGTCTATCGTGGATTTTTATGGAAAAGTAAAAAAAGGATATGAGGTATTAAAAACTGCCTATCAACCTGTTTATATTTCTATAAATTTAAGGCAAAACCAATATTTTGCCGGAAGCAAGCTTCTGTTTGATCTATTTATTATTAATGATTTGCATAAAGACTTTGCAAATCTTTCTTTAATATTTTATTTGAATGAAGAAGAAGTAAATCCATTTGATATTCAAGCACTTCCTTCAAACGGAATGGTGTTTCTGGATTATAAATTGTTTAATTATTGTCTGCCCGTTGATATAAGTACAGGTAAGCACAATATGATATTTGATTTAATAGACAAAAAGTCAAAGGAAAAAATTTCAGAAAATAATTTTGAGTTTATTGTAACTGAACGACCATGAATTAGGAAGGCGGATTAATTGAAAAAAATTTTACTATTTGTTTTTTTATTTGTTATATCCTCCAGTTTAACATATTCGCAAGGCTTTATCTTTTTTACAGACAGCCCTTCAAGCAGCTATTATGATCCAAGCTATGGAATTGCAAGCAGCCCAAGTTATCTTGAACTTATCAATACAAACAAATGCCCAGTCGATACAGTTCATTTTTATTCAGGTACAAACAGCCTACGTTTGCATTGGATTTCAAAAGCTGGGGGAAGCTGGGGCATGGCAATAGCAGCAGAAGGCTGGGTCGGACATGATGTTAATCAAGTTGATTCCATAATTTTTATGGCTTATTCCGATGTCACAATAGATTCATCTCAGCTTCCTGAAATGTTTATAGAAGACTTAAATAATAATAAAACACCAAAAGAATATATTTCAAAATATGTTGATAGTATAAAAGCAAAAACCTGGCAGAAAATTTCTGTTCCACTATCAATATTTAAAAATAACCCGGGAAGTACCGACTTAACGGAGATTAAAACTATTTATTTTGGGCAGGGAAACAGCGATGGTGTTGAACACACTATTTATTTGGATGATATAATGATGATAAAAGCTGATACTACCCCAATTTTAATTCCGACAGGATTTACGGCAACAGCTTACGACAGCCATATTGATCTTACATGGGATGCAAGTCCGGATACTAATGTTTCTGCCTATTATATATATAAATTAGAGGATTCCACATTTAAAAGGCTTGCAATGGTAACAACTCCCGATATTAGAATTTATGAAGATTTTGTTGGAAGTCCCGGAATAACAGCTACATACAAAATTAGCGCTATTAGTATAGGCGGAAATGAATCCGCTTTAAGTTCTCCGGTTACTGCAACAACTTACAGCATGACAGATGATCAGCTTTTAACTATGCTTGAGAAAGCAACATTCAGCTATTTCTGGGATTATGCTCATCCTGTCTGCGGTTTGGCAAGGGAAAGACTTGGTTCAGGAAATACCGTAACTATAGGCGGTTCGGGCTTTGGTGTTATGGCTATATTAGTTGGGATTTATAGAAATTTTATAACCAGAGAGCAGGGAATTCAGCGTATGCTGAAAATTCTTGATTTTCTTTCGACTAAAGCTGATAGATTTCATGGCGCCTTTCCGCATTGGTTGGACGGCAATACGGGTAAGGTTATTCCTTTCAGCCCTCAAGATGACGGAGGCGATTTGGTTGAAACCGGATTTATGATGGAAGGTTTATTAACTGCGCGTCAATTCTTCAATCAAAATACAACTGATGAAGACAGTATCCGAAGCATGATAACAAACCTCTGGCAGTCGGTTGATTGGAATTTTTATAGGGGGTATCCGAACAACTATGCATTATACTGGCATTGGTCGCCAAATTACGGCTTTAACGGCAATACTAATTTCTTAATACAGGGATATAATGAAGCTATGATAATTTATCTGCTTGCGGTTGCTTCACCGACTCATCCCGTATCGAAATATTTTTATAGTATTGGATGGGCAGGTTCTTCATATATAAACGGAAAATCGTTCTACGGTTATCCGCTTTACGTAGGCCCGGATTACGGCGGACCACTTTTCTTTTCACAATATTCTTTTTTGGGTTTTGACCCGAGGAATAAAAAAGATAAGTACACGGATTATTTTATTAATAATAGAAACATGACTTTAATAAACAGAGCATACTGCATTGCTAATCCGAATCATTTTGCGGGCTATGATTCAGTTACTTGGGGTTTAACTGCAAGTGACGGACCGTCCGGCTATAATGCATTTAGCCCGACGAATGATAACGGAACTATAGCGCCAACTGCCGCGCTATCTTCAATGCCGTATACTCCTACAGAATCCATTGCAGCTTTTGAAAACTTTTATCATAAGTACGGCAAAAAAATCTGGGGACCGTTTGGATTTAAGGATGCATTTAATGTAAGCCAAAATTGGTATGCAGATAGTTATATTGCAATAGATGAGGGACCTATTATCGATATGGTAGAAAACTATCGTTCGCAGCTTCTTTGGAATAATTTTATGGCTAATCCTGAAATTCAGCCGATGCTGGATTCACTTGGATTTGTAAAAGATGAAACCGGCATAAAACAAAATGAGAGTGTACCTAATAAATTTGTACTTAAGGGAAATTATCCGAATCCTTTTAATCCTACAACAACTATTCAATTCTCGCTTCCTTCAACCCAGAATGTTAAGCTTGTAATTTATGATATACTCGGACGGAGAATAAAGACATTATTAAACAGCAATTTAAATAAAGGAAATTATAAAGTTCAATGGAACGGAAAGAATGATTTTGGCAGTTCAGTCAGTTCCGGCGTTTATTTATACACAATAAGAGCTGATAATAAAATGTTATCCGGTAAAATGATTTTACAAAAATAAAATTGCAACTGAAGAACGAATATGAGAGTAAAAATTCATTGAAGATATATAAGGTATAGGGTATATGGTGTAAATCATAAACATTTTTCAATGTACCTTAAGCCTTTATACCATATACCAGCAATTTGCTGACAATATATATGAGAAAAATAATTTTATCAAATCTCATTGTTTTTTTAAGCCTTGGAGTAATAATATTTCCAAAGGCTAAGAGCAGTTTAAATAATTATAATGCTGCTAGATCAAATGGAGTAATAAAAAGCCGTGAGAATAATTCTGCTTTTAGTAATGAGGATTTGGTCATACAGTATCTTAATAGTATACAAGACCATTTTTCAAATGACGGATGGCTTGTTCCGGCGATGGAGGACAATTCCGGTCAAACATTTAACAATGCCGTAACCGCAATGGCATTTATATTAAAAGGTGAAAGGCAAAGAGCCGAAAGGATTCTCGATTTTTATGCACAAAGAATAGATTCATCAAATAGCAATCTTAACAGTCAAAATTTTTTTTATAAAGGTGAAGCGAGAGGCTTTTTCCAAAATATTAATCTAAATGATTCTTACTCGCCGTTTATCTGCGACCGGTGGATGGGAGATAATGCCTGGCTTCTTCTTGCATATAAATTTTATGAAAAAGAGTACGGTTTTGCTGATAAATCCTTCTATTCATTGGTAACTAACGATCTTAAAAATTTATTATTGGCGCTTTATACTGATGATCCCTCCGGACACGGCGGTTTTATTCAAAGCGGTTGGCGGTGGGGGCCTAGAAATTCAGCCACTCCTGTGAATGATTATCAGCTTAATGTTTTTGACTCAAATGGAAATCCTGTCGGCCATGAAGAAGGAAATATAGATGCTTATGCAGCATTAAAACTATGCGGGGAAGATTCAATTGCCGGAAAAATAAAACAGTGGCTGGATTACAGAATGAATTTACTGGAAAATATACCTGGAATAAGTCTTCCATTGGATCTTTATAGCTGGAGATCATTGGCATTTAATAATGACGGTAGTTATTATAAAAACCTTGTGCTGGTTCCGGGAAACGATAAACGCTTCAGAAAAGAAGTTAACTTTAACGGAAAGGAAGCGGCAGGTTTTTATTCATCTGCCGATTCGTCTGTTCAAAATGTATGGCTGGATGGTTCCGGACATATGGTCTGTGCTTTTTATTTTGCCGGTTATGCAGACACGGCCGAATATTATTCAAATCAACTTGATCTATTTCTTATAAACAGGAATATTGACGGTACAGCTTCCTTAGCGCTTCCTTATACTGCAAATAAAACCGGGGGATATGATTGGGTAGATATAAATAAAGGATTTTCTTCATCGTGTGCTTGGTATATTTTTGCCAAAGAAAAATTTAATCCTTTTACGTTGGAAACGTATAAAGTAACGGAAATTAATAAAAATGAAACCGGGAAAATTAATTATCATTTCGAACAAAATTATCCAAATCCGTTCAATCTTACCACAAGAATTGTATATACTGTTCCATCTCCGCAGCAAGTTGAAATTACTGTTTACGATGTTTTGGGAAATTCCGTTAGAACTTTATTTAACGGTGTTTCTCAAAGCGGTAAAAACAAAATTGATTGGAACGGTAAAGATAACAACGGAAATGTTGTCGGTTCGGGAATTTATTTTTATAAAATAAAAATGAGAGCTATTTCTTATAGCGGTAAGATGATTTTGGAAAAATAAAATCGGATAAGTAAACATGGAATTAAAACAACATCACAAAACTGCACCGGAAGACAGGCTGCCTTTTATTCAGAAATTTGGTTATGGTATGGGCGCCTTGGTATCCATCGTAGCGGTTAATTCGCTAATGAACCTGACAAGCCTTGTATATATCGATATGCTAAAACTGGCTCCGGTTTTGTTTGGAATAGCTGCAGCCGTCCCGCGTGTGTGGGATTTTATCTCAGATCCAATTGTCGGAACTATTTCCGATAATACACGATCACGATTCGGACGCCGCATCCCCTATATTCTTTTGGGAGGTGTTTTTGTAGGTATTGCATTTGCTGCGGTTTTCTGGATACCCAATGCAGGAGAATATTATGTGCAGACAAAAGCTATTACGTCTTTCAATACAATTTATAACAATAAAATACAGGTAGCTTATAAGATAAGTAATAATGGAATTGTGTTCAATGATGTTCCGGACCTTAAACTATCAGAAACAGTTAAAGGGGAAAAAAATACGGAAAGCGATACTTCGGGAATAACCCTATTTAATGTGCTGCACAAAAAAGAAAAGACTTTTGCCTGGTTGGAAATTGCCGGCAAAGACGGCAAGTTTGTACCGGCCCTGGCCCAAATGGAACTTGGAAATATTGTTATTTCATCACCTAAGATAAAAGCTCCTCAAAAAATCCAATTGGCCTGGAGTAGAACGCCGCCGACAAGTAAAGGCCGCAGTAAAAACTATATCTTTGTTTATTTACTTGTAATGTCGCTTGTTTTCTACACAGCAACTACAATCTATTCTGTGCCGCAGGGAGCGCTGGGTATGGAAATGACCGCTGATTATCATGAGCGAACTCGGCTTTTTGCTTATGCCAGCTTTATAGGAAATGTTGGCGCTATCTCTTCACCCTGGTTGTATGCTTTGGCAAGATTAAAAGTATTCGGAGACCCTATTCTGGGTATACGTATTGTATGTGTTGTAATGGGGTTAATTTTAATAATTTGTGCTTTTATTTGTGCAGTAACTTGTAAAGAAAGGAATTTTTATAAAACAAAGAAACAAGAACGTATTAGTCTTATTCAGAGTTTTAAAATTACCCTTAAAAATAAAACTTTTGTAAAACTTGTGATATCATTTGTCTTAATCATAATCGGTTTCCAGTTTGTGCTGGGCTTCAGTAATTTTATTATAATTTATTTTGTTTATCATGGTAATAAAGATGCGGCTTCTGTGCTAATGGGCTGGAATGGAACTATCTGGGCTATAACAGGCCTGGTTGGTGTTTTGCCGATGACCTGGATTTCAGAACGAATAGGTAAAAAACTAACGGTAATGTTTTCATTCGCCTTATTAGCAATCGGGCAGCTATTAAAAATAGTCTGTTACAGTCAGACTTATCCCTATTTAACTGTTATACCGACCGTGCTTCTTTCCTGGGGAATGGTTATGTGTTTCTCTTTGGTAAATTCTATGATTGCTGATATTTGTGATGAAGATGAATTAAATACAGGCGTTAGAAGAGAAGGTGGCTATTTTGCAATTTATGGCTGGTGGTGGAAAGCCTCTGTGTCCATTGCGTATATAGTAAGCGGTTACCTGTTAGAATTGACCGGTTACAATGCAAACGTGGCCCAGCAGATGGATTCAACTACATTTTGGCTGCGATTTTGGGAAATTGGTTTACCAACAGTTTTAGTTGTTATAGCATTGTTAACTATTTCCCGTTATGCATTAACCGAAGACCGAGTTTATGAAATTAAAGAAATCCTGAAAAACAGGACAACTACCGGTGCTGTGGAGGCCCCTGAATAGTAGAAAATGTTTTTTATTTTGATGACACCCCTTATGGATTTTACTAAAATGTAAACAGGAAATTTAATTTTAAAAAATCAATGAAAGTTCTATTAAATTAAAAGTGAAAATAGATATTGCCGAATCAATGGTTAATGAAACTTTTATTCATTCGCTTCAGACGGCTCTGAATTTATTGCAAGAGTTAATCTAAGTAACGAGATGACTCAATGTATATGCTTCCTGTCACTCTTGCCCACCTTATTGGTGAGCATAATCAAGATACCGAACTAATGATAGCCGGCTCATTTGTTAAAATTATTCCCGTTATCCTTGTTTTTCTTTCTCTTCAAAAATATTACATAAAAGGAATAATGCTTGGCGGCATAAAAGGATAAAAAATTATTAAAAATCAAAAAATATAACTTGACAAATAGATTTTAGTTTATTAGGTTTCATATAAATGTAAACGTTTACATTTATTTGTTGTTTTTAGATATTCTTTCCGAAAAAAATGTTAGTGCTGAGTGTTTATAAAATTCACATTTGAAAAACCACTTATTGAAATATTAAATTACTATTAAAGAAAAATGAAAATCGATATTCATAAAGTTGCTTCCAAAGCGGGGGTATCTATTGCAACTGTTTCCAGGGCTTTGAACGGAAGTACTCTTGTAAAACAAAATACTAAAGAAAAAATCTTAAAAATAGTTGAAGAACTAAACTACATTCCCAACCCGATTGCCAGAAGCCTTTCAAAACAATTTACAGAAACAATAGGAGTTGTCCTTCCTGATCTTGTCGGTGAATTTTTCATGGATTTCATTCACAGCATAGATGAAGAAGCCTACAAAAGAAAATGGCATGTTTTGATTTCCAGTTCACATAGTGAAAGAAATATGATTGGAACTCTTATTGAACTTATGGGGAGCGGCAGAGTTGATGGGGTGATATTAATGGCACCGCAAATTCAAAATGAAGTTTCGGAAATAATTCAAAAGAGTAAAACTCCAGTTGTTTTGATAAATACATGCGGAGATTTTAATAAGATCAATCAAATAAAAATTAATAATTTCCAGGGTGCATATAATATTGTTGAGCATTTTATAAAAGTCCATAATTACAAAAAAATTGGATTTATAAATGGACCCAAGGGAAACTGTGATGCTGAAGAAAGATTATCGGGCTATTTAAGTGCATTAAGAAAAAATAAAATTCCTAAGGATTCTTCCTTAATTATGAATGGAAATTTTGATGTTGAGTCAGGGGTTTTAGGATTTTCCACACTTATGAATCAGCCTGTTAAACCGGAAGCTATTTTTGCCACAAATGATATGATGGCAGTAGGCGTTTATGAAGCTGCAAAGGAACTAGGATATAAAATACCCAATGATATAGCAATAGCAGGCTTTGATGATATTTATTTAAGCCAATTCTTAAGTCCAAGATTAACTACTATTCATGTTCCGATATCTGATTTAGGCAGCAAAGCGGTTGAATATTTGCTGGACAAAATTAACAAAAAAAACGGAAACGGAAGAGTACATATTGAGATTTTACCTACTGAGCTCGTTATCGGCGGTTCGTGCGGGTGTAAATATTGAAAGTTCTTTTTTTAATATAAATATAATTTGTCTGCTGAACTTCACTAAACGAAACGTTTTGTGTAGTGTAGTATTCAGCAGGCAGCTCAGCTACTGATAACTAACTTAACAATAACAACTCAAAAGGAGTCGGAAATGAAAAAAATCATCACCATAATGCTATTTACGGCGAGTGCGGCACTGTTCCTTGTGCCTGGATTGTCATTCGCTCAAACGTCGTCGGACACCATGTATGTGGCGCCGCTGCCGCCGGGCAATCTCAACAATGTCATTGCAGGGGATACTACGGACACAGGAGCCCGGAAGAATCCCAATCGAGTTTACGTACTAACCGGAACCCAAGATACGACATATTTCTATACCGCTACTATTAACATGGGTGCCAATTTCAACGGTGGAACGTTTACCATAATCGGGAAGAACAACCCAGTTACCGGTATGCCTCCCGTGATTGAACCTTTTATACTGTCCGACAACTCTACTCCCCCCCGTTTTACCGAGTGCAGGGGAGGGAACATTAGCTTAGATAATCTTTACTTCCTGGGCAAGCGGCCCGACGGAGCGATAATGGCTGGAGATGACAGGCTCTTAGACGGGACTCCAGTGAATTCATGGCTGCGAGTCAATCACTGTGTGTTCGACGATTTTACAGCGGGACAAGGTGCTCTGTTCAGTTACGGCGGCTCGGGAAACTCCTTTTATATTACTAATTGTGAGTTCCGAAACATCCAGTCTCAAGCCGGCTTTCCGACTAATATTATATTTGCCGAAGCTGCCGACACTATGCAATTTGTCAACAATACTTTCTTCGCCATCGCGTTTGGGATATGGGGTAATGATAATCTTAGATACTTCCAATTTGAGCACAACACAATGGTAGGATGTGCCTGGATGCCTCTTCGAATATATCAAGCCGACAGTGCATATATTTCGGACAACATTTTCTACGACACGTACGCATGGGGTTCGGATTCCGCCTCTATTAAAGCCGGTGGAGTGGGGAACGAGTCTCCTGGTGTGATTGTTTTTGATTCTCTTTTCCAGTTCAGTGAGCCGCCATATACCTGGACGGAGGCGGGCAGAAGTATCGTTGTTAAAAACAATGCCTACTACTGGCAAAACGGAATCGACAGCACTATTGCTGCAATCAATGACACCACGAAGGATACCGCAAACAAATACATCGTTGCTCCCGCTTGGATGAACAGTTTCACCACAGCAATGTTTGCAGATAAGACATCCTGGCCCGGTTTATCGGCTTCAAATAACGTCAATACTGATCCGGGATTTTCAGCGTCCATCGTGGATCCAATGGTTGCCGGTCTAAATTTGTATACGGTCGCACGCTGGAACGGAACAATCTCTACTTCTCCGCTCTGGAGGCAGGACACAACCGACCCTACTAACGTGTTCGGTGCAGTGGCGAAGAACTGGGCTCAAACGCAAGGATATCCTGTGCCGGAGAATTTGAAGTATAGTGCTAACCTTACAGGCAGCGATGGATTACCTCTTGGAGATTTAAATTGGTTTCCTGAGGTTACAGGTATAAAGCAAATAAATAACGATATTCCTGCAAAGTTTAGTTTAAACCAAAACTACCCTAATCCGTTCAACCCGAGTACAAATATTAAATACAGTATTACAAAAAGCGGTTTAGTTACTCTTAAAATATATAATATATTAGGGCAAGAAGTCGCTACTTTGGTTAATAGAGATCAAAGACCAGGCAACTACGCAGTAGATTTCAACGCTTCAAACCTTGCAAGCGGTGTTTATATGTACAGGCTTGCATCCGGTAATTATTCTTTAACAAAGAAAATGGTGCTTCTCAAATGAGTGCCAAACTAATAATCATATAGAAGTTAAGAAACTTGGAGTAAGCAGTCTTGCAAAGCGGGATATGTACTCAAGAAAGCGGTATGAAGGTCGAAGACTCCGGCAGTCGTCTTTGAAGAGACTCGATCCGACTTATGTCGAGACCTCGACCTTGTCAGGCTTCGGGAGTCTTCGGATTCTGAAGAGAAAGCCTCATGTACGTTTTGATGAGGAGGTTAAGGGAAACAGACTCATACCTGGGTATTGCTCTCTTATCCTACTCTAAAGTACTATATGGCATTTCAGAAAAAATTATTCTACTTAACTGAGGTGCTAAAGAAACTATATAAGACGCTATTAAATAGACGCCAAATAAAAAGTTTGGTGTATTTGAATCTTCTATATATTAAGGTAATAAAATGTGTGTACAAAAATTTAAAACTATTTTTACTCTAATTATTGTTTTTCTATTATCACAAATTGTATGGTCCCAAACATCTAAAATATCCGGTAAAATAACAGACAAGGCTACTAATCAGCCTTTAATAGGTACAAATGTTTTTCTTGTTGGAACAAGCTTGGGAGCCGCTTCAGACATGGAAGGTAATTATTTAATCCCTAATATTATAGCCGGTTCTTACAAATTGAAAGTTTCCTATATTGGTTATAAAACGATTACAGTTAATATAGAATTAAAAAAGGGTCAACATCTGATTGAGAATTTTAAGCTTGAACCTGTTGGAGTTGAAGGAAAAACTGTTGTTGTAACAGCCCAGGCAAGCGGACAGAATGCCGCCATTAACAAGCAGCTTTCCTCGAACAAGATAGTAAATGTCGTGTCTGCCGCTCGAATTCAGGAGCTGCCGGACCAGAATGCTGCCGAATCAGTCGGCAGACTCCCGGGCGTTTATCTTCTCAGGCAGGGAGGGCAGGGATACGAAGTCTCCATTAATGGACTGCAGCCTAAGTACAACCGGGTTGAGATTGACGGTGTGGAGATGGCCGCAACGAGCAGCAGTGACCGGGCCGTGAACATGAGCATGATTTCTTCTAACATGCTGAGCGGGATTGAGGTATTTAAGACTGTGACCCCTGATATGAACGCGGCTGTTTTGGGGGGCGTTGTAAATTTCCAAGTCAGGGAAGCCAAGCAGACCTCTTCGGGCGCGCCGGAAATAGAACTATCTGCGCAGGGAGGATACGAAGGTCTTCGGAGTCAATTTGGCGACTACAATTTTTCCGTCACCGTTGGTAAAAGGTTTCTAGACCAACGGCTTGGAATTCTCGCGCAAGCAGTTATCGACCGGCAAAACTTATCAAGCGATGAATTAGGGGCCAACTATGCTCTCGCGTCAAAGAATTCCGGCGTGAATAATCCTTTGCTTCTTAACGGTCTCACCCTCAGCTTTATTCCCAGCATCACACGGCGGTATAATGGTACCATCAATATGGATTACAAGCTGCCCGGTGGGAAGGTTGATTTTATGAATTTCTTCAGCGGAAGCAATACGACAACTCAGACGCTGAGCCAGCAGTACAGCATTATATCAAACCAGATTTTCGACAACGCCTCTTATTCACCGGGGAAGCTTTATGTAGTGACAAATCTTCTTGACTTGAAAGAAAACATGCTGTCGTTCGATATTGACGCAAAGGTTTCTCACTCTCTCTCAGAGAATATTTCCCGCGGAGGATGGGGAGCGACTTTTCAGCAGTACCCGGCGAATCTGGCAACTGTTCCGCAGTCCGCGCCTCCTGCAACAATTGCCCAGGCCAGTTCGGCTAAAGTCGACCCGAATCTCATGAACCTCTTGTCTCTCAGCACCAGCAACAATATTACAATGCAAAGGAATATTGTTGGGTCAATCGACATCACGAGAAACATAACCGTATCAGATGTTCTCTCAGGAATTGTGAAGTTTGGCGGACAATATCGTTATTCTCACCGGTCTTACAGCACCGACAATGCAGGCGGGGGCGGCGTCTTCAGCCTGACTCTCCCGCGCCGGGCAATCGTTAATGCATATCCTTTTATGACACAGCCGCCTTACAACCTGAGTACTACGGGAAACCAGCTTCTTCCAATAACCGTGTTCGAAAGCCCGGGTTTAGATTTCGGGAATTTTCTGAAAGGCAGCTACGCACCGCCACTTCCGATGAATCTGGACTTTTTGTCGCAAATAGTGAATTTTGTCAGGCAGGGAGCTGAGAAAGCGGGTTGGACTTCATGGGGTTACACTCCTGATCCTTATGGCAACATTGTCGACAATTATTCCGGAAATGAGTATGAGAGTGCAGTTTATGCCATGGCAACTATTAATATTGGAACTCAAATCACACTGATAGGCGGAGCTCGATACCAGGGACTCGCGACATCTTACCGGGCCGCGAGAATTTTTGATGCAAATCTGGCGAATGTTAAATATCCAGAAACCTATCCTCACACGGATACTACAATCGATCAATATCACGGTTATTTGTTGCCAGACGTGAGCCTGATGTACAAGCCGCTTTCATGGCTTACAGCTCGTCTGTCATATACCAGCACACTTTCCTACCCAGACTTCACTTCCATCATACCGAAAATCGATATATTTACATCTTCTAACGCAGTCAACTGGAACAACTTTGCTTTGAAGCCTGCTCATTCGCAGAACTATAACGTGCAGCTTTCTTTCTATAACAACGCTATCGGGCTGTTTACCGTTGGCGGATTTTTGAAGAGAATAAATGACATGATATTCACGCAGAGCAAATTCTCCTCCGATGCATCAAAGACGTATCCCGGCATTCCGCCTCCTTCTACCCCAAAAGTTTACTATGTCACTACTGAAATTAACAACCCCTACCGTGTTGACGACTACGGTGTGGAACTTGACTGGCAGACTCACTTCTGGTACCTGCCGGGATTGTTGAGCGGATTGGTGTTCAACATCAATTACACTCATATTTTCTCGAGCGCAAAATATTTTTACACGATCACAAAAAGTCAGTACATTCCCCCGAGGGTTGTTACAACACACATAGACACGTTTTATACCGATCGCCTGCTATACCAGCCGGATAACGTTGTAAATCTTTCCGCTGGGTACGATTACCAAGGTTTCTCTGTCGTCGTATCCATGATATACCAGTCAAATGTATCGACCGGAACGAACCAGTTTCCGGAACTTCGACCGTCGAAAAATTCATACCTGCGCTGGGACTTAACTGCCAAACAAAATCTGCCGTGGCCCGGCCTCGTAGTTTACCTCAACCTGGTTGATCTCAACCATGCTAGTGATACTTATGTGGTTCAGGGAAATGGTTTCCCTACGTCTGAAAGTGATTATGGCCCGGTTGTGCAGTTAGGACTTCGTTGGAGTCTACAATAATGTTTTCCAAAAACAAAAGGAGAAGCATTATGAAAAAGATCAGTGCCGTAATGTTATTTACGGCTGGTGCGGCACTGTTCCTTGTGCCCGGTCCGTCATTAGACCAAACTCTGTCGGACACCCTTTATGTGCCGGCGATGCCGCCGGGTGTAGGAACGTACATAGGAAAATTTGCAGTGGTAAAATAAATTGGCGGTGCTTTTAATATGGAAAAAAATTCATGTCCTATGTTATCTTTATTATTTAATTGTATTATTCATAATATAAAATGAAATAAACAAATTTTTGTATGATAAAATTTATTAATAAGTATCGGCTGGTCTTTTTTATTGTCTTCTTCTCTTCTATAATATGCTGCTGTCAGAATAAAATCACAAAAACGAGTTACCCTTTAAATCAATATAAAAATTCACCGGCAGTAACTGCATTCCTTGATACCCTTGAATATAGAACTTTCCTTTATTTTATAGATGAATCTAATCCTGAAAATGGATTGGTAAAAGACCGTTCAACAAAAAGTTCCCCGGCGAGCATAGCCGCAGTTGGCTTTGCTTTGCCTGCATATGCTGTGGGTGCGGAGCATGGCTGGATTACAAGAAAAGAAGCTGCGCAAAGAACACTTAATACTTTAAATTTCTTTTTAAATAGCAAACAGAGTGCGGATGCCGTATCCACCGGATATAAAGGATTTTATTATCATTTCCTGGATATGAAATCCGGCTTGCGTTACTGGAATTGTGAACTTTCTTCTATAGATACTGGTTTGCTATTAGCAGGATTTATTTTTGCCCGTCAATATTTTGACAAAAATAATTCAATTGAAAAAGAAATAAGAGACAAATCTACTTTGCTTTTGAAGAGAGTTGATTGGAAGTTTTTTACAATGTCTAAAGACAGCAGAGATCCCTATGATATAAATATGGGCTGGGAACCGGAGAAGGGTTTTTCTAAAAATGGCTGGAGAGGCTACAACGAAGCTCAGATAATGTTTGTAGTTGCTGCAGGTGATGGAATGGAAAATGCAAATAAAGGATACGAAACATGGACGAAAACTTACAAGTGGGAGGAACCGTACAAAGGATTAGCACATGTTGTTTTCCCGCCGTTATTTGGACATCAATTTACCAATGCTTTTATAGACTTGAGAGGAATTGCCGATAAGTATATGCGTAAAAAAGGGATTGATTATTTTGAAAATTCCAGAAGAGCAACATTAACGCAGAGATTATATGCTATTGAAAATCCCCATGGCTGGAAAGGTTATGACTCTTTGGTTTGGGGCATAACAGCATGCGACGGGCCGGGAAAATCATACAATTTTGATGATAAAAAATTTTTAGGCTATGCCGGCAGAGGAACATCAGGACCGAAATATAATTATTTTGATGACGGTACAATTGCACCGTATGCTGCCGGAGCCTCCATAGTATTTGCGCCGAAAGTAGTAATCCCAACCCTATTGAATTTTTATAATAAATATAAAGATAAGGGTATATGGGGAAAATATGGTTTCGTTGATGCATTTAACTTAACTGCCAATTGGTTTGATAAAGAAGATCTTGGAATTGATGAAGGACCGCTTGTTTTAATGCTTGAAAATTACAGGTCGGGAGTAATTTGGAAGTATATGATGAAAGACCCTATAATTAAAAATGGATTAAAAGTTCTTGGTTTTGAAAAAATAAATAATCGGAATTAATGAATCATCACTTCTGCCGGCCGCTTTGTAAAAATTATTTTATATTGAAAACCGGTTTGAAACTAATTTAGCTATTATCCAATGAAATCACTCATTTTCTTTTTCTTTATTTTAACTCTTCAATTCGGCATGTTAGCGCAAAATGAAAAGTCTGAAGAAAGCCGTATAGTTGTGAAAGCAGGAATTCACAAAAATTATATCAGAGGAATCCGGAATAAGATATGAATTCAGTCCTCACCCGCGCACAACTAATTCCGATGATACTGCTCTTATTAACTTTAATTGCTGAAGAAATGAAAATAGGTGATGTATATGGGCCGATGAAGGTTCCGCATGGATATGCATTAATTAAATTGAATGATATCCGCAAAGTTGATAAACCTAAAATTACTTAGTTCGTCAAAAACAAATTGGTATGATGTTTATTTAAATCAAAAAAAGGAATTAGTATAATAATAATTTATTTGTAATATGAAAAAACAAAAAATAAAATTTATATTCTTTCTTCTTATCACTCTATCATTTTTAAATATTTCTTTTGCACAAGATATATCGATTGAAAGTAAAGTCGACAGTCTCTTGGCAAAAATGACACTGCAGGAAAAGATAGGACAATTAGTTAGAAGGACAGATGTTGATAAAATCAGTATTGAACTGATCAAAGAGGGGAAAATCGGTGTTATGGGAAAATACAGGCCTTCAATCAGAGACAGCCTTCAAAAAATTGCTGTTGAACAATCAAGACTTCAAATTCCTTTGGTTTTTGCGGCAGATGTTATTCATGGAGATAGAACAACATTTCCTGTCCCGCTTGCACAATCATGCAGCTGGGATCCGGTTCTTGTAGAAAAAGCGGCGGGAATAGCTGCGTTTGAAGCCGCATCCGACGGCTTAAACTGGACGTTTTCTCCAATGGTTGATATTGCCCGCGATCCCAGGTGGGGAAGAATTGTTGAAGGTGCCGGCGAAGATCCATTTCTCGGGAGTGTAATGGCTGCGGCTTATGTTAAAGGATATCAGGGCAGAAATTTAAAAGATAAAGAAACAATTGCTGCTACTGCAAAACATTATGTAGCTTACGGGGCTGCCCAAGCAGGAAGAGATTATAATACCGTTGATATTTCGGAAAGAACTTTAAGGGAAATTTACTTGCCTCCTTTCCACGCTGCGGTTAATGCGGGTGTCGCCTCAATAATGAGTGCATTCGATGACTTAAATGGAGTTCCCGCATCTGAAAATTATTTTACTCTAACTAAAATATTAAGAGACGAATGGAAATATAAAGGAGTTGTAATAAGCGATTATAATTCTATTGGCGAGCTGATCAATCAGGGTGTAGCAAAAAATAGAGAAGATGCAGCCAGGGAAGCAATTTCTGCCGGTGTTGATGTTGACCTGGTGGGTGATACTGTAGTTGATAATGTTTATTCTGCTTACCTTGGAACACTTGTGAAGAAGAAAGTTGTACCGGTATCGCTAATAGATCGTTCAGTAAGAAGAGTGCTTAGAATGAAATTTAGATTGGGCATATTCCAACATCCTTATATTGACAGTATTTTTTTTAAGAAGAATATGCCTTCGCAAAAGTATAAAAATAAAATTGCATTGCAGCTTGCCAGAGAAGGGATAGTCCTATTAAAAAATAAGAACAAGATTCTCCCGCTAAAAAAGAACATTCATTCAATTGCATTAATTGGTCCTCTTGCCGATGATCAGGAAGATTTATTAGGGCCTTGGTCAGGTGGAGGAAAAGCCGAGAATGTTGTTAGTGTAATAACTGGAATTAAGAATAAGGTTTCCTCAGGTACTAAAATTAATTATGTAAAAGGCTGCGGTATACTTGATTCTAGTGAAGCCGGATTTAATGATGCACTAAATGCAGTAAAAAAATCTGATGTTGCTATACTTGTTGTCGGTGAGTCTCGTGATATGAGCGGCGAAGCCGCAAGCAGAACTAAACTTGGTTTACCAGGTGTTCAGGAAGAATTAGTTAAAAAAATAGAAGGTTCGGGTAAACCTGTTATAGTTATTTTAATGAACGGCAGACCCTTAACAATTGATTGGATTTCAAAAAATATTCCGGCTGTACTGGAAACATGGTTTTTAGGAGATCAAGCGGGTAATGCAATTGCAGACGTTTTATTTGGCGATTATAATCCGTCCGGTAAATTAACAACTACATTTCCTCGTTCGGTTGGTCAAATACCTATTTTTTATAATCATATGAATACAGGAAGACCCCCTTCAAAAACTGATAAATATACTTCTAAGTATATCGATTCTCCTGTTTCACCCCTTTATCCATTTGGATATGGATTGAGCTATACCACTTTCAAATTCAGCGATATTAAAGTTGATAAGAAGAAAATAAAAAAGAACGATTCCTTAAGAGTTTCGGTTGATATAAAAAATACGGGTACTTATGATGGAACAGAAATAGCTCAACTATATATAAGAGATTTAGTAGCGGATGTAACCCGTCCCGTAAAAGAATTGAAGGGATTTAAAAGAATATATTTAAATCATGGGGAAACTAAAAAAATTACATTTACAATCACTCCGGATATGCTGGAATTCTACAACATCGATATGGAAAAAACGATTGAACCAGGGAAATTTAATGTTATGATAGGCGGAAGTTCGGAAGATGTAATATCAACTTCATTTGATGTTGTAAATTAATCTAACTTGAAATTATATTGTATTAGGTCTGTGTAAAAATTTTTAATAGAAGAAATATCTATTAATAAATCCCTTCTGTGAAACTCTCATAGTTATCAACCTAACTTTAAGCTATTAAATAACAATAAGATGACAGAATGATAAGGTTTAATTTAATTTTTCTAATAAGTTCTACTCTTTTTAAGAGAAGGTCGTCAGACTCTGTTAGAGACTACCGGACTCTAACGAGATTAGGATGAGTTCTTTGTTTTTTTTGAATTTCTTAAAACCTTTCTATTTGGTAATTTTTTAGAGTATTCGGTGTGAACAGGTTAAAAAACATTTCTGATTACTTACACTTCAACACTTTAATGTATTTATTTTTATTTTACATGCTATAATTTTTCTGACTCATTGTATGGTTATCTTATTACTTAATTTATTGAAGGAGTAATCATGTATTATATATTATTTTATACAACTGTTAAAGATTATATTGAAAAAAGAGTTCCTTATAGAGAAGTTCACCTTGCTTATGCGGAAGAAGCTTATAAAAGAGGCGAATTAATTCTTGCCGGGGCGCTGGATAATCCTGCCGACAGTGCTGTCCTGGTATTCAAAGGAGATTCTCCAAAAGCAGCTGAGGAATTTGTTAAGAATGATCCTTATGTAAAAAGCGGGATAATAACCAAATGGGAAATTAGACCATGGACTGTCGTCATCGGCGGTTAAAGTGTTAATCGGAATTCTTTAATCCTCGAATAATTCAAATGACTGATAAAAACATTCACGTTATAATGAATCCTGCCTCCGGCGGAGGCAAAACAGGGAAGTCACGCCGCTTCATTTTAAATAAAATAGAAGAATATTTAGGCAGGAATTATAAACTTTGGATAACGGAAAAACCGGTCGATGCAGTTGAATATACAATTAAGGCAATTGAAAGCGGGGGGAATTTAATTATTTCCGTCGGCGGTGACGGAACAATACATGAAGTTGTAAATGGAATTATCATTGCAACATTAAATAAGAATATTGAATGTACTTTAGGGATTATCAGCAGCGGTACTGGGCAGGATTTTGTTCAGGGACTTGGAATCAAGGGAGATATAGATTACCAGCTTGGTATTATAAAAGAAGGCGTTGTTGAATTGATTGATACCGGTGTGGTTAAGTATAAAGACGACAAAGGCCTAAAAGTTATTAAGTATTTTGCAAATGAATTTCAAGCAGGATTAGGCGGAAAGGTTGCAGAGAAAGTAAACGCGAAAATAAAAAGCAAAGGGGGACTTTCAACATACGGGCTTGCAACTATCCCGTATTTATTTAACTATAACGGCAGCAATATTTCAATTAAAATAGATGATGAAGAACCTATCGATGGGAAATTCATAGGAATAATTGCTGCAAACGGGAGCTGCATGGGGGGAGGCATGAAATTATCCCGATCAAGAAATTTATCCGACAACAATTTTGATTTGTTTGTTTTCCGCTCGCAAAATATTTTAAATAGACTTACGAATTTTAGCAAGATTTACTTCGGTAGATTAAAAGATTCAAAATTAATTAACATACGAAAAGCCAATAAATTAATAATAGAATCGACTGAAGAAGTACCAATAGAAGCAGACGGTGAATTTTTAGGGAAACTGCCTTGCGAAATAGATTTACTGCCTTCCTCACTTAAGGTTATTACAAATTATCATTCATTAAATAATCATAAATAAATATACTGTTAGGGAGCCTTTTTAATAAAATTAATGTGCTTTATTTACGTTTTTCTTAATTTTATGATGGTGTAAATAATTTACCCTATGAAATATGGAAAATTATTTTGACATTACACTGACTATTTCATGACAACATTAATAAAGCGACAGTTAATATTTCCAACAAAAAACAAGGGGCTTGTTATGAATATAAAATATAAGTATTTAATAAATTTTACTTTCAAAATTTGTTTTGTGTTGTTAACTCTTATAATCTTATCGGGCTGCGGGGTCACAACAGTTACAAGAACAGCCTATCTTGAAGACGCGCAAGTACAGGGGCAAATAAATACTCCTCCTCTTCATATTACAAGCGAACAGAAAGGAGGAACAGTAACTTTTTCACCTTATATAAGCATCAATCAGAATCAAGGCGTTTCAACCCATGTTGATGCAGATTCATATAACGATAAAACCGTGAACCCGACTCAAAGTCATTCTGCCGGCGGCTTGCAAATTAACAGTCTAAAAGACAATCAGAATACTGCTGCCGCATTTAGTAACTCTAATTTAAACTGGGATATATCCAAGGCCTGTGCCGGGGCTAATGCGGAATTTTATCTTTCCGACCATGTATCGTTTGTCGGTTCAATTAATTTATCAATGGGCGGAAATAATTCATTTACGGACGGATCGGCCGGAATTGCTTATTTTTCATCAACAGAAAACAGCGCTATACGACTTGAAGGCGGCGCTCTCTTTAATTCTTACAGGTATGATGCTTATTCATATGTTGTCGAAAATGTTACCAATACATACAGCGGTAGCTCAACCAACACCTACTATTATTACGATAAGGGAAATTCTTCCAGCATAGATTATTATTTTACATTTACTTTTAATACGATAAATAATCTGAATTTAATTAATTACTTTTTCCAGATCGGTTATTTCCGGCAGTCTATTCTCGATTATCATCCGGATGGATTTGATCCCGGGCATTATGATTTAATACTTCCGACAGTAAATGTTACGAATAATACCGGTTTAAAATCAACCATAAGTTATGTCGGAATGTACCCGGGAATTTATTTTAACCTTGCAGGTAATTTAAGATGCGACCTCGGCGCTCGAATTTTGTATGCAACAAATCTGGATTCATATAAAGTGAACATTTGGCCTGCTGTTCAGTTTGATATTACATTCTGAGAGTACGTCGCCGAAATTATATTACGCACATATATTATAAATTAATTATCATACCCGCGAAAGCCTGCACTAACGGCAGACAAGCGGGTTTTAAATTTCAAATAACAAATTAACATTTCAATTCTCTTTATTTAGGAGGAGCAGCATTAACTATACCGCTTTTAGGACTTTCACTGCCCGTTGAATCTACTGCCGTAACATAATAAAAAACAACAGGTGCGGATTTGGATGTCGAACTGAGGTCATCTGTATAAAATCTCAAATTTGTAGAATCGGACTTTGAGAATTGAAGAGAAGTATGATCGGCATTTGTATCGGAAGCATAAGCTTTATAAATAAAAAATTGTGCCGGAGTACCGTTTTCGGGTGCGTCCCATGAAAGAGTAGCTTCATTGCTGTCAACGGTAACTTTTAAATTTTGAGGAGCAGAAACTTGTGCATAGCTGGTACTAATAAAAGATACCAGGGCAACGGAGCAGAATAAAATAGTTAAGTTAATAACGACCCACGGCTTTTTTAACATAAACACTCCTTAATTATTAAAAAAATTAAATTCGGTATAATATATCGAGTTGGATATCAAATTAAATATGCTAAAAAAATAGCATGCTATAATTATTACTACGGAATTTAATGTCATTAAATAACTTATAAAACGTGAAAGTTTATTCTGGTAATGAAATAAGTAGAAAGGAATTGAAAAGTTTTTAGTGCAATTGGTAAAAATTATTTATACATTAAATTTTAATTACTATAATTAAATTTTTCCTTCTTTAGAGCAATTATATAATTAGGGTTGGGGGTTATGAATCTAGAAATAGCTGCCGGTAATTACAAAGTTGAAAGATGTAAAAACTTATATTCTAATTAATATATAAGTTAAAATAGATTCGAAGTTATTTTATTATTAAAAATTTATAATTAGTCTGCAAAAATTTTCATGTCCTGTCTTCTGCTGATTTGTTAATTCAAAAAGGAGGGGATATAAATGAAAAATCTAAAGATAATACTACTGCGGATTTGGACTGTTTTCTGGAAATCGGGATTGTTCTTTTTATTCTGGGGAATATTATTAACGCCATTTATTTTAGCCTTTTCAGATAAACTTGAAGGGATCGGGAACATTTACGGTATCCCGGTTAAGATTTACATCGAACTTATTGCTATGCTTACTATTTTGTGTTCTGCATGGATAATGGTCAGCTTTTTTGATCAGCGCCCATTTGTAAGTATTGGTTTTATGCGGGATCATCTTATCCGGGATATTCTATTAGGAATTGGTATCGGTGCTGCCTGGCTTTTGCTGTCCATCGTTGTTTCATTGATTTTAAGATCGGCAGTATTACATTCTACACATTCCCTTGTAGGACTTACCTTATTATTCAGCGGTACGGCGGTACTTTTAAATACCGTTACACAGGAAGTCCTATCAAGAAGTTATATATTCCAAACGATTGAGTCGCAGACAAATGCAGTTTGGGCTGTTATCTTAACATCAATTTTATTTGTACTTCTTCATGCATCTGCTCTTCAAAGCACATGGCTTCCTGCTGTAAATATTTTCTTTGCGGGAATTCTGTTCGGCGTTGCTTATTATGTATCAAAAAATTTGTGGCTGCCGATTTCAATTCATTTCATCTGGAATTTTCTCTTGGGATCCGTTTTCGGATTAGCAGTAAGCGGCCGGAATTTAGTAGACAGTTGGAAGTTTTTTAGCTTGAAAGGTCCATCTCTTTTAACCGGCGGCAGTTTTGGATTGGAAGGAAGTATTGTTGTCACTGCGGTTACAATTCTATTTATTGCCGGTTTACTTATGTGGTACAAATTCTATAATAAATCCCAAATCCCAACAGATAAATAAAATTAGATTTGCTTAAATAAAAATTAAGTGTATAATTTAATCCTGTTATGATGAAAACTATTATTAACCATTGAAATAAAGTATTACAATGAGTGATGATTTATTAGGCTTAATAATGGTGGCGGTTGCACTTATTGTCGTTATAATAATTTTTATCATGATTGCTGTTAAATTAAGAAAACACGGGGGAAGTCTAACTACCATAACGTTCGGTACCACTTATGAATTTTTAAATAAGGATAAAAGAGAAGCAGTAGAAGAGATTTTAGATATGAATATTAACAAACAAAAGGAAGTTCAGCCAACAGATAAGCCCAAAGATTAGATAGGCCGGATATTTAAATATTTAAAAGGATGAAATCTTAATAATTCTAATTATTCTTAAGAAAGCTTTTAATGAAAGAAAGTAATAAATCAATTTTAGTTCTCGCTTTCCCCAAAATAAGAGTTAGTGATTATAAATGGATTCAATTAATAAGAAGAAAGCATGATAAAGCTTTTTATAATTTTGTAGAGCCTCATTTTACTATTGTCTTTCCTGTTTTTAATTTTAATCTCAATAAAATATCTGCCCATGTTCTCAGGATGTCAGAAAATATTAAACCAATTAAGTTTTTAATACGGACAGCAACTATTGTAAAAGATTCATTTAGTGACGGTGTAGATGTATTTTTAACTCCTGATGAAGGCAACAGCGATATTATAAAGCCCCATGATAAACTTTATACCGGCGTTTTATTCAAAGAGTTGCGGCTAGATATTCCTTTCATTCCTCATATTGCTATAGGAAGAGGTAAAAATGCTATAGAATCTAAAAAAATTGCAGATAAAATTAACAAAGAAAAATTTATAATTAAGGGTTCAATTAATGAACTCGATTTAGTTGAGTATGAATATCCAATTGTTAAAACTATTAAGAAATTTAAATTACATTAAAAAGTGCTGAAAGTTTTATCTGTTAGGCGGCTTTAAATAAAAAAGAAAATTGAGAATATATTTTGAATAAAATAAAACCACTTACCTGGCCGGGATTAATTTTGTTGTTTGGTTTACCAACTATTTTAAACCTTATAGCATGTAAACTTGCTATACCATTTTTAGATACTCAGAACCTGTTCCCGATTGAAGTAACTTATTTTATAGGTGTTGGTTTGATAGTTTTAGTTCCTATGTTTTTCGGTGCAATATATCTGAGCGGTAAAGAAATTAAATCTTATAGGATAAAAGATTTATTTGTTAGAATGAGAATTAAAAAACTTTCTTTAACTGATATTTACTGGGCTGTCGGCGGGTTTATGGTATTATCATTGCTTTCTTTCTTAATTGCAAAAATTATCCTGCCGAAATTTAATATTGATGCTGCACCCTTCTTCTTTAAAAATATGCCGCTAAACGATAAATACTTTTGGATAATTTATATTTGGCCTGTCTTTTTCTTTTTTAACATTTTTGGTGAAGAATTTTTATGGCGCGGATACATTCAGCCGAGGCAGGAACTATTGAATAAAAAATATACCTGGCTGGTTCACGGAATTCTTTGGGCTTGCTGGCATTTGCCAATGGGGCTGGATTTAATATACTCCGCGCTCCCAATATTTTTTATCCTGCCTGCAATTGTTCAAGTCAGAAAAAACACTTCAATAAGCATAATAATCCATTTTGTCTTCGGTGCCTTTGGATTTTTATCTTTAGCATTTGGATTGGTCCATTAGACTTCACTTACTTCAATATTTTAGGTTCATGTGTAATCAATGATCTGTAAAGCACTTTGACTGGAAGATGAAGTTTTCAATATTTAATTTTGATTAAAATAAAATTTTGCGGAAGTTTTTCCTTCAATTTAGATTTATCAGTTCATAGATAATATTACAAAAGCACCGGATTGTTTTAAAAAATAATTTAGCACCATGTCCAATTTCGGAATATTCATTTGTTATTAATATGTACATTAAAAGTTTTATAAATAATAGGAGAAAAGCATGAATGAATACATGTTGATCTTTAGGCATGAAGACGGGCATAAAACAGCATCTCCGGAACAACTGCAGAATTGGATGAATCAAACCATGAATTGGATAAATGGTATAACCGCAAAAAACAAATTTGTTGCCGGTAATGGTTTACCATTTGACGAAGCTAAAGTTGTTGGTCATAACAACATCGTAACAAACGGACCTTTTGGTGATATTAAAGAAACAATCGGCGGGTATATTATAGTTAAAGCGGAATCGATTGATGAAGCTATTGAATTTGCAAAAGGCAGTCCGGTTCTGCATGGAAAAGGCAATACTGTAGAAGTAAGAAGGATTTCATCTAAGGAAGAGCACAAATAAAAATCAAATAAATTTATACTTTAAAATAATGTCCAATTTTCCTGATCTCATTTGTTAAATGAGTGTAATTCATAGTTAAAAAAAGTTTTGTTTAATGGAGGTTAAGATGAAAGAATTTATGTTTTTGTTTAAGGCAGATTATAAGAAAATGGAAAAATCTCAGGAGGACTGGCAGACAGTTGCAAAAAAATGGAAAGACTGGATGGATGGAATCGAGGCAAAAGGGAAGTGGGGGTCAACCGGTCAGCAATTAGGTAAGGGAAGCAAAATAGTGAAGCCGAATAATGTTGTAACGGACGGGCCGTACCCTGAAATTAAAGAAATGCTGATCAGCTACTGCACGGTTAAAGCCGAATCAATTGATGAAGCAGCAGAGCTTGCGAAAAACTGCCCGGTTCTGGATGTTGGAGGAAATGTAGAAGTTAGGGAACTGGTAGTTTCAGGAAGGTAAAATTAATTTCAAAATACATAATTGTAAGAATTTTAATTGTAAAAATTGAATTTAAGGAGTTTAAAATGGAACAAAGATTAAATGCATATGAAAAAGGTTTTAATGCTATAAAACCCTTGCTCGGATTAGGATCATACTTAGCAAAATCTTCAATTGAAAAAAAGCTTTTTGATTTAATTGATTTCAGGGTATCTCAAATAAACGGCTGTGCTTATTGCCTTGATATGCACTCAAAAGATTTACTTGCCGAAGGAGAAAGTGATCAGCGGCTTTATGTGCTTGATGCATGGCGTGAAGCGCCTTTCTATTCAGAACGTGAACTTGCTGCACTTGCATGGGCAGAAGCTGTTACTTTGGTAAGTGAAAGCCGTGTTCCGGATGAAGTTTATGAAGAAGCAAGAAAACAATTTACTGAAGAAGAATTGATAGATTTAACAATGGGTGTAATTGCAATAAATAGCTTCAATAGAATTAATGTTGCATTTCGTACTCCAGCCGGAACCTATGAAGTTGGACAGCATGCAGAGTTATTAAAATAAGGTTTAAATAATCATATCAGAGGCTGTCTCAAAAGTGTCTTTGTCATTTCGACCGCAGGGAGAAATCTTACATTTTGAAAAGATTTCTCGGTCGTCCGAAGGACTCCCTTGGAGAAGACTCCTTCGAAATGAAGAAAATATAATAATAAAAAAACCAGGAGTTTAAAATGAAAGAATTCTTATTTGTTTATAGAAATGATTTCAGCGCTTTACCAAACATAACAAAAGAAGAAGCACAAAAAAATACAAAGAAATGGATGGATTGGATGGGCAGTATTGCTGCTCAAAATAAATTATCTAATAAAGGAAACCGGTTAACAACTACCGGAAGAGTTCTTAGAGCAAATAATAAAGTTACTGATGGTCCTTATTCCGAAATTAAAGAATCTATCGGCGGATACTCGATAGTTAAAGTCGATTCGTATGAAGAAGCTGTTGAATTGGCAAAAGGCTGCCCGGTACTTTCGCTGGGAGGAAATGTGGAAATAAGAGAAATCGATCAATTATAAAGTCTTATGCAGTAAGTTAGAGCAGAGCGAAGTAGTCTCAAAATTTTTAAGAGACTACTTCGCAGGTTTTTCTTCATAATGATTTTTTTGAAATTTAAATATGACAAAACAGCAAGAACTAATTCCTCATTTATTCAGAACCGAGTATAGAAAAATTGTTTCAGTGCTGTACAGGCATTTTGGTTTCGATCAAATAGAAATTGCCGAAGATATTGCCGGGGATACTTTTTTAACAGCAGCAGAATCATGGGGATTGAAAGGCATACCGCAGAATCCCACTGCCTGGCTTTATCATGTTGCAAAGAATAAAGCAAAAAATTATTTAAATCGTAGTTCGATTTATGAAAATAAAATCATTCCTGAATTACAAAAAAATGACCTAAGTGTTTATCAAAAGGAAATTGATTTGTCTCCGCAAAATATAAACAACAGTCAGTTGCAGATGATGTTTGCAATTTGTCATCCGTCAATTTCAGAAGAAGCTCAAATCGGGCTGTCTCTCCGGATTCTCTGCGGTTTCGGAATAGAAGAAATTGCAGATGCCTTTTTAACGAACAAAGAAACTATCAACAAAAGATTATTCAGAGCAAAGGAAAAACTCCGTGAAGAAAAAATCAAAATAGAACTTCCCTCGGAATCGGAAATCGACGGACGTTTAGAAGCCGTATTAAGAACGATTTATCTGCTGTTCAATGAAGGATATTATTCCGTCAGTCAAAATAAAACTTTACGCAAAGACCTTTGCTTTGATGCAATGCGATTGTGCAGCATGCTTATTGAAAATGAATTTACGAATAGACCTCAGGTAAATGCTCTTCTATCGCTTATGTGCTTCCACGCTTCCAGGTTCGATGCCCGCTTTGATGAAAAGGGGGAAGCAATTTTATACGATGATCAAGATACAGCTTTGTGGGATTCTGATTTAATCAGTAAAGGCGGATATTTTCTTAACCGTTCTGCCAGTGGTAATAAAATTTCAAAATATCACCTGGAAGCAGCTATAGCATACTGGCATACTAAAAAAGAAGATACAAACGAAAAATGGGAAAATATTCTGCAGCTTTACAATCAGCTGCTGCAGATTGAATATTCGCCGATAGCAGCTCTCAACAGAACTTATGCGCTTTCAAAAGCCAACAGTAAAGAAGAAGCAATCATTGAAGCAGAGAAATTAAATTTAAACGATAATCATTTTTATTTTACATTACTCGGTGAATTATACAGGGGGATTGATGACAATAAAGCAAAACAAAATTTTGATAAAGCTTTTTCTCTTGCCAAAACCCAGACAGACAAACAGACAATTCAGAAGAAGATCGACTCACTTCTTCTCTAATTTCCCATCAATAATTTTTAACCCTAAAGGAATAATACTGAAAATCTCCTAAATCAAAAATTTTTAGTGTTATTAAATAAAATAATATTTACATTAATAATTAGAAAACAGTTTGGTTTGTTAATGGCTTACTAATCAACTCCAACGTAATAAAACTTCTTTTATTGAGCCACTATGAATAAAAGGTATGGGGGTTATGGGAAGGAAAATCGCTACTAATTATAAAATCTAAAGATTAAAAATAGTCAAAATATTTGTAATTATTTATAAGAATAAGTGGATGAGATCGGCATTTACTGTTGAAAATTCTAATAAAGTTCGTGAGATATTAGCTGAAAAAGAACTGATAAAATGATTATTAAAAATTTCTAATTTATCTTAACCTAAGCTTTGCGGGATTAGGTATAGGTATAATATCGCGATTTATTTACAGAATGCGCAATCAAAAAACAGCATAAATTTCTTTTTGCGGTATTTAAGATAGAGAATTTAACAGTACGTTTTAATTATAAACGATACGAAAATTTTTTTAAATTGCCCAAAGGTATAATATGAAAAACTTATATTTGGTTTTGTCGCGAATTATCCTACGACAAAACTAGATGTGTTCAAACTGATGATATTACCATAATAAAATTTAATTCTTTTATTTTTAATAAATTAAGGTCGAAAGTGACATTATTCTTAGTATAGTTAGTAAACCTATTTCATCCTTAATTTTTTTGGGGGATAATGTGATTTTCTATATAAAAAATATTATTTAAACTTCAATTTAATTAATAAGTTTAAACTGTTATGAACAAAATACGTCAGCACTATATTCTAATTTTGCTTCTTCTCTTTCTTCTATCTAACAATATTATTTGGTATCAATTAGGTGGCAGACCGCTTCACTGGGATTCATCTGTACACCTTACTGAAAGTCTTAATGCAAATCATGTCGGTGAGAATTCAAACCAATCATTATTTAAAGAATACTTAAATGTTTCCTGGTATTATCCGCCGTTTGTGTCTTATGTCTCAGTTCCGTTCTATAAAATTTTTGGCGAATCAAAAGGAACTGCATTTTTTGTGATGGATTTTTTTCTTTTAATTTTTATTACTTCCGTTTATGCAATTGCGCTCAGGTTATTTAATAAAAAGACAGCTAATCTTAGTGCTTTGTTAATTTCTATGTGTCCGATTGTAATTCATTTTTCCAGGGACTTCATGCTTGACCTTCCTCTGGCAGCAATAGTGTCCTTATCCATCTATTTGTTGTTTACTTCTTATGAATTTAGAAGTTCAAGGAATTCAATTTTATTAGGAATCAGCTTTGGAATTGGGATTTTAACACGGTGGACATTTATATTCTTTCTAATAGTTCCTTTTGTATATTCATTTATTAAGGCAATAAAGAAATCATCAACAAGAAGAAAACAAATTATAAATGTATTTCTAAGCATTCTTGTAGGAATAATTCTGTCGGGACCATGGTACATGTTTCATTTGGTCCAATTCGTAAGCAGGCTTGGAGAATTTAAAAGAGGAAGCCGGAATTTATTCGAGAATGCCTTTTATTATATCGGCATCATTCCTTCACAAGTTTCATGGTTAATCACAATTATTTTGCTTATTGGTCTAATTTGGTATGTCAAAAACAAATTTACAACAAATGGATTGTTGAATGCATGGTTTATTGGTTCTTATATAATAATATCATTAATTAGTTTTAAAGAACCGCGATTTTCAATTTCTTTATTGCCGCCATTAATAATTATAGCTTCAAGCGGCCTTCTCGAATGGATTAATTTCATTTCAAAAAGAATGAATGGAAAAACATTCGCCTTTCAAAGTATAATTTCATTAATAATAGTACAGTTTTTAATTATTTCTTATATCCCGGCATCTACTAAAATCGGCAATCTATTGTCAACAAAAATATTTTCTTCTTCAATAATTCCTGTTGACGGACCGAATGATTCTGATTGGAAACAATTAAAAATTCTTACAACAATTAATAAAGAGATAAAACAAAGGGAAAAAACAAAAGTTGTTTTAAGTGTAATTCCCGACATTATATATTTTAACAGGCAATCATTTGAATATGTGAGCAAACTTGAAAAATTCCATATTCAAATGTTTGGAACTACAGGCTTTCCATTTCTTTCAAATTATGTTGTACTTAAGACGGGTAATTTGGGAAAAGATTCCATACAACGTGCTTTAATCTCAAAACGTGTATTTAAGAATTCTATGCAGTCCAATTCTCTTTATACAAGGATAAAAAATTATCCTTTGCCTGATGGAACTGATGCTGTTTTATTTCGAATAAATCCGCCGGTTGATAAAAATGCTTCAAACGAACTAATACTTCAAAAATTTAAAGAGCATACAATTAATTTTTTCAAAAGATATATTCACCCTATTAAGGATTTTTCTTTGTCGGTTTCTGAATATGATTCTAATGAAACAGTACGCGGGCATATTAAAAGTATTTCATTTCGCACCAAAGAGGCTGATCTTGGAGATTTTGATTTCAAGAACATTGGATTGCGAGTTCGAAATATAAATTTAAAATTAACCGAAGTTGGGTTTAATCCATTTTTGTTAATTGAAAAAGATAATTTGCAATTATTATCTTTATCCGGGGTTCATTTCAACAGCATGTCTATAACAGCTAATGATTTAAAAGAATATATTGAAACTTCCTCAAACAATAAAACAATTGTAAAAAATTTATCTATAAATAATGGTGTCATAAATCTAGATATGGAAATTCCGAAATCTAAATTGAACATTATTTCAAGAATAAAGCTTTGGGTAATCAAAAATAAAAATATAGAGTTTGAAGTTGAAGAATTAAAGATAAACTCTATTCCAATTTATCCTTCTATTATAAATGTGTTAACACAAAGTTATAATCCAATACTAAAAGGTTTTGATTTCCTCTCTGATTTTAAAGTTGGAAATCTATTCCTTACAAATAATCAAATAATAATAAAAAATTAGAATCAGAAGTGCCTTTATGCAATTTTAGTTAAAAATAAATCTATCTAATTTTTTTGTAAATATTAAATGGTTTGCTATACAAATTGTTGAAGGTAGAAATGACTTAAAAACATAATCATGCTTCCTTACATGGAGTCATGTGATAATATTTAGAAAGCTTATTAATATAATAAAGGGTCAATATGAAATACGATACTTCCTTTTATAAAGAAGAAGATTATTTGCTTCTTAATTTGAAAAGGTTTCTTAATTATCATATATCCACAGCATTGTTATATTTTTTATCCTTCTTTACAATAATATTTTTATTCATTGCTGCTTTTTTCGCTTTAGTATTTACTGTTTATTTATACTATGCGTTAATTAAGATAAAAAAGTATGGTTGGATTACATTTTTCACCCTTATAATTTTTATACCGTCAATATTGTTAATCTTATTTATTTCAAAATCGGAATATTTGATTACATTTTTATTAATTGAGCTGGGAATATTTTATTTCTTTTGTTTTATCTTCCGCTTTGTAGTAAACGATTGGTGTGAAGAACTCAGCTGGAAAATACTTAGATTGAAAGAGAAAAAAGAAAAAGAAGACCTTGAAAATTTAGCTTTTAAGAAACCGAACGACAATTTATAATTTTAATTTAATATATGGAATCTAAATTTATTACCGATCCCAAACTTAATGAAGTCCTAAATGAGTTAATTAAGAGAGAACCGATTTTTCATCAACCGGAATACGGTACAACCAGGAAAGATTTTGAAAATATGATGGAAGAATCGTTTTGGGAAGTCGGTGCTTCCGGACAGAAATACAGCAGAGAATATGTATTGGATGTTTTGGAAGAACGCGCTAAAAATCCCGTTGAAGATAAATGGGAAACAGAAGATTTTTACTGCATGGAATTAGCGCCTGATAATTATTTGCTGACTTATACACTGCATCAAGGAGAAAGAATTACTAGAAGAGCAACTATCTGGCGAAGATACGGTAAAGACTGGAAAATTGTATATCACCAGGGAACGATATTAAAAGAATGAAATCATCCCTTCAATTTGATTTAGATTAATCCTTTTTGATCTTCAATAACGTGTACGAAATTAATTTTAATTAAATTAATTTTCGTTTTCGCAGTTATAATATTTTCGCTTTAAAGGAAATAAATGATTAGATCTGTTAAACTTAATGATGCAAAAGCTATTTGTAATATATACAATCATTATATAATTAATACGATAATAACTTTTGAAGAAAAAGAAGTAACAGAAGATGAAATAAAAAACCGGATAATGAACGTTACTAGAAATTTTCCCTGGCTGGTTTATGAAGAGGAAGGAATTGTCGTCGGTTATATTTATGCTGGAAAGTGGAAAGAAAGATCGGCGTATCGTTATTCTGTCGAGCTGGGAATATATATAGATTCAAAATATGTTGGTAAAGGAATCGGCAGCAAGCTTATGAAAGAAATTCTTAATTTATTAAGAACCAAATATATTCACAGTGTAATTTATGGTGTATCGCTGCCGAACGAAGCAAGTATAGCACTTTGTGAAAAATTCGGTTTCGAAAAGATCGGTGAATTTAAAGAAGTCGGTTATAAGTTTGATAAATGGATCAATGTCGGATACTGGGAACTGAAATTAAAATAACGAAACGGAATTTCTTTTCAAACCACTATTCTTGGTATATTATAATTCAATCTTGTAAGCAGTTCGTAATCCGGCTGGTTACTTAGTTCGCTGAAAGAAGCTACGGAAATAGAAAGATCGCCCTGGTTACCTATAAGCACTGCTTCATCTCCCTTTTTAGTTTCCGGTATATTAGTGATATCAACTGTTATCAAGTTCATGTTAACAATTCCTATAACACTTACCCTGTAACCGTTTATAAGCACTCGCCCCTGGTTGCTCAAACTCCTGCTGAATCCATGCGCATAACCCACCGGGATCGTAGCTATCTTCATATCTCTCTGGGCAAGATACGAAGTCCCATAACCGATAAACTCTCCTGTTTTTACCGACTTAGTGCTCATTACCTTGCTTTTCCAGCAAATAACTCTTTTAAGCGGATCTAACTTTTCTTTTTGACCGTTTACGTAACCGATAAAAGTCTCCCTGCTTGACCAAAACCCATACTGCATAATTCCTATCCTTACCAGGTCCATCCTGGATTTCGGATAGCTCATCGCGGCAGCAGAGCATGCGGTGTGCCGCAATTTAGGGGTGATGCCGTTTTTAACAAACAACTTATAAATTTTGTTAAATGTCTTTAACTGTTTTTGTATCCTAACATAATTAGCAATACTTTCGGCGCCTGCAAAATGTGTACATATACCTTCCACATGTAATACATTTTGATTTGCTCTTATAATATTGAATACTTTTCTAAGGTATTCGCCGGAAAAACCGGTGCGATTCATTCCCGTTTCAATTTCAATATGAATTTTTGCTTTCTGTTTTTGCCGTGATGCATACATTACTGCTTGTTGAATGCGGTCTATATCGAAAACATAAAACTCAACTCCTTTATTAATGGCCCACTCTAATTCATCACCTTCTACCATTCCCATAATCATAATTTTCGGATTCTTTTTTGAATGTTTGAATACTTCCAGGGCTTCATCCGCACTATAAACTGAAAAATGATTCAGACCGCATTCTTCCGCCATCGGAACAAATTCTTTTATGCCGTGTCCGTATGCATTTCCTTTTACAACCGAAGAGATTATTACGTTCTCCCCCATTTCTTTCTTTAGGAAATCGATGTTATGTTTAAGTGAATCTTTACTAAGTTCAATTACGGAAGTGCTGAACATTATTTAAACCGTGATTTAAAATGAATAATTCCAAATCCTAAATTGTTTCCGAGATTATCGAATGAAACAACCTTATCGAAGGTTCGATTATTTCATCCGGAAAATCATAGTCCGGATTATGCAAGTCCGGGTGATCTTCTCCTGAACCTATTCCGAAAATAGCACCTTTATATTTTTCGAGAAAGTGTCCGAAGTCTTCCGACCATTTTAACGGCTGTTTCAAATCAATAATATTTAAATTTAATTTTTCTGAGCATTTTTTAATTATACCGATGCAATCATCATTATTTATAGAAGAAGGAAATTCCTCCGTCCATTCTATTGAATAATTAAGTCCGCACTTTTCAGATTCTTCTTTAACAATCCTTTCACAAGCACTGGTAATGTGGTCCATATCTTCATTTTCATAAGATCTTAATGTCGACATTATCTCAGCATATCCGGGAGTTGTTCCAAAAGCAATATCTCCAATCCTTACGTGGATAATAGTAACCAATCCAAAATTATTTCTACCTAGAATTTTATCTGGAACTAACGGCATCTTTTCAATAATTGACGCCGTTGCAGGAGTTGGAGTAATTCCATTTTCAGGTTCCGAAGCGTGAGAAGTTTTCCCATAAAGTTTGACTATCATTCCTTTTGAAGCAGCGGCAAATATTCCCGATTTTACTACAACAGAACTTAGGAGAAATCCTGGAAGGTTATGAAGAGCAAATACATAATCAGGTTTTATCCGGGAAAAATTTTTATCATCAAGTACACGCTTTGCTCCCTCGCCGGTTTCTTCAGCCGGCTGAAAGAGAAATACAACTTTTCCTTTTTCCGGTTTTTGATTTTTAAATAAAGAGGCCAACCCGGATAAGATAGTCATATGTCCGTCGTGGCCGCATTTGTGTGCTACATTTTCAACTAATGATTTATAAACAAAATCATTTTGCTCTTTAATAGGAAGTGCATCAAGTTCGCATCTAAAAAGAATTGTTTTTCCTTCTTTAGATCCTTTAAATATAAAAGCAATTCCGTTTCCGCCTATTCCGGTTATTGTTTCGTCGGGATTAAAATTATCAATAAAATTTTTAATTCTTGCTGAGGTATTTTTTTCTTGCCCGGCTAATTCGGGGTTTTTATGAAGTTCTTTTCTAAGCTTTACTAGTTCTTTATAATTTACCTCAGGCATTACTCACCTTCTTCAAGTAGTTCATATCTTTCGGTGGAAGAAATACCTGAAACAATAATAAAGGCTAATGCAGATGCGGTTATTCCGAAAATATTAGGATCGAGTCCCAGCGGTAAAGGAATTTTAATAATTATTAAAAAGATTGTTGTAAAGCCTCCAAGCAGCATTGAAGTCATTGCGGCTTTTGAATTCCTGTTATTAAAAAATAATGCGGCAATAAGCGGGACGAATAATCCCGATACCATAAAAGCATATGAGTAAAGCATTAGTTGAAGTACATTCTGCATAGTAGTAGCTAAGAACAGAGCAAAAAGACCGATGAGCAAAGTAGCTATTTGCGAAACCCGTACAAACTTTTTATGGCTTGAGCCTACCGGAAATATTTTATCATAAAGATCCGAAACAACATTACCGGACGCCGCCATTAAACAACTGTCCGCAGTTGACATAATTGCCGAAAAATATGCAGACATCATTATACCCATAAGTCCGACAGGAAGAATTGTTCTAAGAAGCATTGGCAAACCCATTTCGGGATCCATTGAAGCAACGTTGCTGAAACCGAGATAAGCAAATGTTCCGTTATCCGCAGCAACTCTTCCGAATAAGCCGAGTAGAACTCCCATTAAAGCCATAAAAGGCCATTCAAAAATACCTGCGATAAACCATGCGCGCTTGGCTGTCTTTTCATCGCGGCATGCATAAATTCTCTGGTATAAAGTCATTCCTACAAACCAGATGGGAATAATTGTAATACCCCAGTTGACCATGTCCTGCCATGAAATATTCGTGAAAGTAAAAAATTCCGGTGGAACCGCTTGTACAATTTTGTCATAACCTCCTAAGGCAAAATAAGTAAATGGTATTCCGACAAGTATTAGACCGCCCATAAGAATAATCCATTGTACCGTATCCGTATAGATTACTGCCTTTATTCCGCCAAGTGCCGTGTAGCCGATTATGACCATTCCCATAATCCACAATGCCGTAGTAAGGTTTAGATGTACAAAGGAAGCCGACGCTAATTTTGCACCCGCAAGAATTTGTGAACTGGTAAAACCTATATAACCAATTGCCGATATAACTGCCGCTATAAAAGCGACCTTATTATTATAAAGTGATTCAAAGATTTGAGGGAAAGTAAGAAGATTTTTAAAGTTTTCGAGTTTATTTACTTTCGGGATTAAAATTACAGCACTGATCCATGCACCAATTAGGCCCGTAAAAAGCATCCACGAACCTGAAAGTCCGATTGTAAATCCTAATCCGCCTAGTCCTATTGAAAAACCGCCGCCTACATCTGTGGCAACAACGGATAATCCTACATGAATGCTGCCCATTTCCCTGCCGCCGACATAATAATCGTCGGCATTTTCATTCTTATTCATGAAGAAAAATCCGATACCGAGCATTGCGGCCATGTAAACAAAAAATATGAGGACATCCCAAAAACGCATGAGGCTCCTTAATTGTTAGATAATTTTTTTCGTCATATAACGTGAATTCATTAATCTAGCAATGGATGTATAATTCGGACGGAATTGTAACTGCCCGCCTACTTTAGTTCCGTTAATATTGTTCCCGAGATCGTATACTGTCATATCGGAAGTAGTGCCGACAAAACTGATTGTTTCATCTTTAGGAATAATATTATTTACATCTACATCTAATTGTCCGAAATCAACAATACACCTGTATGATTCCTTATTCTCACTTTCATCAAAGTCAATTGTGTGACCTACATTTCCTTCTCCGATAACGCCATCCGGCACAACTTCTTTTTTAGATATTTCAAGAATCTCCGCGGAAAACTCTATGGTGTTTGTCGAGAGGTTCCGGAACTGCTTTCCGTCTAAAGGTGAGACTCCAAGCAGCGCAGCTTCACCAACTCTAAAATGATTAACCGCAGCGGGAACTTTTTTTCTATCAATAAGAGGTAAAGTAATAGAAGTGCCTCCCGAGATTAATTCGAGATTAGTTCCGAATTTTACATCAATAAGATTTTTATAAAGGCTTAATTGAATCAGTTTATCGTAAGTCGGTTCTACACCGTACATACAACCGAGATTTGTTCCTATTCCGATTATACTAATATTTTCCAATTTAAAAATCTTTTCATAGAACTTAAGAATTTCATCTCTAACAATTCCTTCGCGAAGTTCTCCCATCTCTATCATAACAATTATTCTATGAATCTTTCCTTGTTTGCCTGCTTCAATATTAAGCTTTTCTATAGTACTAAATGAAGAGTTTAAAGAAATATCACAATACTTAATTATGCTTGCCGCTATGTTAGGCGGCGGTGGTTTTATGTACATTGTAATAGTATCCGGTGCGATTTCTTTTATTGCTCTAAGATTTGTAAGTCTTGAATCACCTAAAGAATGGAGATTTTTTATTTCAGGATCAAACAGAATTTTTTCAAGCGCCGGCTTATTTCCGCACAACATTTTTGTAACAAGCGTCCATTCAATATGATTTTTGTTAAGAAATTTATTAAGCTTTTTTATGTTGCTTAAAATTTTTTCAGTATTTATTGATAAAGTAGCCATTTTACAGCCCTTATTTAGTTAAACGCATTTCCGCATATTTGGTTGTAAAGCCTAGTCTTTCATATAACCTTTTTGCAGGGTTGTCGTATTCAACATGAAGGGCAACATTGCCGTCTGCCAATTCAATTGCCTTTTTACAAATTTCACCTCCGTATCCCTTGCCTCTTAAAGCACCATCAACAGCAACATATACAAGAATGTTTTCAGGAATATATCCTCCCATTCCTGTTCTGTTCATTACCAGTCCGCCGACAATTTTATTATCATTATAAGCAATAAGAAGAAATCCTCCTTTTCCTCCATCATCGGAAAAAGCATAATCTATCGATTTTGAAATTGCCTCTTTTGAGTCGCCGAATTTTTCAAGATGTTTGTACAAAAAATTTATAAATTCATCTTTTGGAAAATCGGACTGAAAGTCCGAATCTTTCCGGATTATTTTATAATCTAGCATTGTAATTCCTATATTATTTTTAATTACAGAATTCCCCGATTTTTGGCTAAAAACCGTAAAAACCTAACTAAAATAAAATATTTAAAATCAGTTGAGGTTAAAATGTGGGATAAATTCAGTTGTTTTTTAGAACAATGTACTAACAAAATAACATTATTTTATAAAGATGCAAGTTTTTAGATGATAAATTCGTTAGCAATTATTTTTACATATAGCTGATATATTTTAGTCGTAAGTGATTATAAAATAGTATTTTAATGATTTGCTGAGTTTTAATTAAGAACGATAAACAAAAATAAAATTCATATATCTTAAAAGGTAGTTATTATTAGTTCTATCATGTAATTAAAAGGGAGAATTTTTTAAGTTTAAAAAGAATTCACCCGGAAAAATTAAGGAGATTGAAATGGCTAGTGTTCAGGTTAGATATATTGTTAATGATGTAGATAATGCAATAAAATTTTATACTGAAATGCTGGGATTCAAATTAGTAATGCATCCGGCACCTGCATTTGCTATGTTATCAAGCGGCGATCTGCGTTTGGTGTTAAGTTCACCTAATCCTGCCGGCGGCGGCGGACAGTCGATGCCTGATGGAACCCGGCAGACGCCAGGCGGATGGAACAGATTTGCAGTTGAAGTGAAAGATATTGAAGCTTTTGTTGAAAAGCTTCGTAAAGGCAATGTTCACTTTCGTAATGAAATAGTAACGGGCGTAGGCGGTAAACAAATAATTGTTGACGATCCTTCCGGAAATCCCGTAGAACTTTTTGAGCCTTTAATTCCTGAAGCAAGACTAAACAAAAATTTAAGCTGATTAGATTTTTTGTTACATTATTTTTCAAGGTAAATTTGTATTGAAATTTTATATCGATAATTGATTTATCGAGAGGAATTATTAAAATTTGGGGTAAACCTTAAGTAAAAAACACACCATTAAATAAAGAAATTAGAGATGAGCTGGATTTTCGGGTTTTATTCAAAGAAACAAATAAATGAAGAACTTATTTCCAAATATCATCCCCATCCGATTACAAGTGTAAGTACTCCCAAATATTACATCGCTGCTGGTGGAAACAATAATACATTACTTTTTAACAAAGACAATTTTAAGGTTAATTATTTTATTTCCGGAGTTCCGATTTCGAGTGATGCATCCAAATTTGTCAGTAAGATTGATTTTGATGAATTACTCAGCAGCGATTTAGATAAACTTAAATTGTTAAATGGTCATTTCTGCGGAGTAGTAATAAAAGACAATTCTTTACACCTTTTTACTGATCAACTTGGCTTAAGAGAATTTCATATATATGAAAATAATTTTGGCTGGTACTTTTCAACCAGGTTAGACTGGCTTTTAAAATTGGATAAATTTGAAATAGATTTTAATGAATTCGGTTCCAGATGGCTTTTAATAAATCAACTCTCAAATAAAAGCATAATTAAAAATGTATATAGGCTTAACTGCGGAGCCACAGCATCATTAAAAGATAATGAATGTAAATATTTTGAAAATAATTGGATACCCGAAAAATCTAAATTTATTACAACTGTAGAATATAAAAATAAACTGGAAAAACTTACTTTATTAGGTCTATCAAACAATCGAAGAGTAACTCTAAGTTTATCCGGCGGCATGGATTCAAGAGTTATATTATCCTTGCTACTAAATTCTGATTATAAAAATTGGGGCTGCTATATTCTAAAGACCGAAGATAAAGCTGATAAGCAAATTGCTGAAAAAATATTAACCGATTTAAAAATTCAATACAAATTATTTGCCGATGAATATCCGGATGAAAATAACATGCTTTCGGAATTATTTAATTATATAGGCTCCACTTATTTAACCGGTTCAAGCTTTAATTCTTTAAAACTTTTTTATTATCGATTATTCCCAAATGATGAAATTATAGTTGACGGCGGTTTCGGCGAAATATGGCGAAGAGAATTTTTAAACCGTCTTTATGTTTTCGGGAAAAAAGATATTGAAGAAAAGAATTTCGATAACATTTTTAATCACCTAACTAATAATAAAGCAGATATTTTTTCTACGGAATGTAGTTTATTAATGAAAAAGGGAGGTGTTAATCAAATAGAAAAATTATTCTCAACTCTTCCGCCGCATAGTGAAATAGGTTTGGGTAATTGGCTGGATTTGTTTTCAATAAAAACAAGGCTGGTAAATTTTTATGCTCAGGAACAGGCTAGAGCTGATAATTATGTTACTTCTTATATGCCGTTTGTACAGCCATATTTATTAAATGAGATTTTAAACCTTCCCGTTGAAGACAGATTAAACAATAGATTATTCAAAAGAATTATTAGATCAGATAAATATGGATTATCAAAATACAATTTAGCAAAAGGAGATATATCATATCCTTTTTATTTTTCACCATTGATGAAAAGAATTTATTATAAAGTTTACAGCCAATTTAATAAGCCGCATTCCGAAAATGGTTATGATAAATTTTTGTCCGGCATGAAATATTTCATAATGGATTCTTTGAATTTAAAGCAGGCAAAGGAGTACGCGCCTTACAATTATAAATTAATTTCTAAAGAGGTAAATTCTTATTTTAACGGGAACAAAAGCCGAAGAAAATATGTTGATTGGTTTTTGACTTTTGAAATTTTTAGACAGATAGTTGAGAATAAATAATAATAACTTGATCAAATCAATTTTACAAATACATTCTTAACCAAGCGGAGAGGAGTAAAATGTGAACGATAAGAATTTACCTAAATATAAATACAACGGTGCACGTTCGATGGTTATAATGCATGAAAAGTATTTAAGGTCTTGTGTCGAAACATGGCACGAAGCAAAGCGGCTTAATATTAAATTGCCGGCAACAGATGATAAAGATTATGAATCATTGGAAACCTTACTGAAGCATATTTTAAGAGCTTCACGGGGTTATATGACCTGGATGTGCGATAAACTTAATCTTCCGGATCCCGGTATTGAAAAAACTCCCGAACCGGAAGAAATTGAAAGTAAGATTGATGAACATCTTACTCATATTTTGGAAAAATGGAGACTTCCTCTTGTTGAAATACCTAAAGAAAGATTTGATGAGGTCTATGAATCCAGGTGGGGAGTAGAATATTGTATCGATGCAATGCTTGAACATGCAGTGATGCATCCGATCAGACATGAATTTCAATTAAAAAATTTAATAGAAGATCAAAGTCATTAATTTTTTTTTATTATTATGACTTTGGCCGAAGTAGTTTTACTTTATCAACTCCGGGTGCGGGTATAGTTACTGAATATATCGTATTGTTTCTAACAGATATTTTAATCTTTTTTTGTATCCAAATATTTTATTTTTGTTTTTCCCGAAACCTGCGAACCTTTGCTAAGTTTCCGCAGTCTCTCATATCACACCACTGCCTGCTTTTATTTTTGCTTGTATCGAGAAAAAGCCAGCCGCAATCATCCCCGGAACAAATTTTAACTCTGGAAAGAAGATCTGATGATAAGAGCTTTACTGCCGATTCTGCAATAAGCCATACTAAATAATCCGGATTAAGAGGATCTTTTGAAAACCGCCGTTCAATTTTATTTTCAGCATAAACTAACTTTTTATTTGCATTTGCAGCAGAGTATTCGCGGTTCAATATTTGAATTGCACTTTCTTCCGGTTCTTTTTTATTTATTAAATTGTAGATTATCTTAAAAAGTGATTCTCTTAACTCAATAGCTTTTTTGAAAAACTTTTCCTGTTCATTCTTTTCATACATATTGAGAAAGTATTTTTCTTCAGCTTCCGTAAAAATCCCGCTGTCTTTTCCCCAGGCAACAAGATCATTGAAGTTTTGAAGTTTATCGTTTATAACAATATTTTCCGGGAAGGGTTTTTCTTCATGTTTCTTTCTTCCCCCGACAGTGTTTACAAAATCGAGGCAAAGTCTTCCCCCAATAAATTTCCATTTATTTGTTTTAATTTTCGACATTTTAATGTAACCGATAAAATTAATTTGACTGGTTACTTAAAAATTATTATCTTGTAACCGGCTATTACAATATAATTGGTTACAATAAAACAATCAATTGCATTCGATTGAAGTTTTCCGGAGAGTTTGTATTGAAAAAAGCTTCACATTTGTTAGAGCTAAAAATTTTCTTCTTCAAATAACTTAGGAGGCAGAATGATTACAAGAATTTGGCATGGAAAAACTAAAAAAGAAGAAGCCGATATTTACAGACAATGTGTAATTGAAACCGGGATTAGTGAATATCAAAAAGTAGAAGGGAATCTGGATACTCAAATTTGGCAGAAAGATGAAGATGGAATAACTCACATTTGGACAGTGACCCGATGGAAGGATTTAGATTCAATTAAAGAATTTGCCGGAGAGGAATATCAAAAAGCTAAATATTATCCCGAAGATAAAAAATACCTGCTGGAGTTTGAGCCGAATGTCGAGCATTACGAAACATATACTTTTTCCAACGCCCAAATTAAAAGTTTTATTAAACAAATTGAAGAATTAAATGACGGTAACAACTGGACGGAAGCGGATTTAAGAAAAATTCATTCGATTGAAGAAGAGAAATTATTTATTCAGCCGGTTACCGGTAAACATTCGGCAGCTGAAATATTATCGCATATTATTTATTGGAGAAGAGTAATTGTCAAGGGAATGGAAGGAGATTTGGAGTTTGAGAAAAAAACCGAGAATGAACAGAACTTTCTTTCACTGGAATTATTAAAACAAAAAGGATTTAAAAACTTACTTGCAGAATTCAAAGAAGCCGGTGAGCAATTAATAAATTTCTTGAAAACTAAAAGAGATGATTTCTTAGAAAAAGAATATAAGCCAGGTTATACTAATAAATATATGGTTGAAAGCTTAATATCACATGATTATTACCATCTTGGGCAAATCGGATATGTTATTGCTCTTTTAAAGCATAAAGAAATTGAAAAATCAAATATTATTTAAACTTTACATAATTATAGAGGCTGGCTCAAATCCATTAATTTGTCATTCTGAACTTGATTCAGAATCCCTTTTTTTAACAATATTGTAATTTTAGATTTCGGGTCAAGCCCGGAATGACACTTTTAAGACAGCTTTTCTAATTTTTAAACGGACTCTTAATATATATCCGTTTCATTCCCAGCCGGAACTCTGAGTCTTGCCATAATTTCAGGATAATTCTTGCCTATTGACCGTAAGATCATTGCTCAATGTTTCCTCTGCATTTATTTTGTTTAGAGTTCAATATCAAAGTAATTCTTTAGGTAAGTATTAAATTCTTCTTTGCTTTCAAAACTGATTTTATTTTTTGATTTGCCGTTCGTTATTGTTAATGAATCATTACCTAATGTAATTCTTCCATCTTCCGTGGCAATTGTACAGAGCATTCTTGTTCTAAAATGTGAAGTCGGGCTGTCCTGCTGAAAGTCGCACATTTCTTTATAATCATTAAATTTTCTTGGTTTTAAAGTAAAAAGATATTGAGGTTTCCAGTCATTTTCATTTTCTTTTACAAGTTCAAATCTATTTTCATTTATTAAAGTTCCGGCGGAAGCTGTTCTATGTTGTCTCAGCCGGTAATGCCCGATTACGTCTTTTACTTCACCTTCCGGGAATTCAAGAGGGACACGGAATGAATCGCCGAATCCGGCATCAACAAGATAATCTTTATCTAAATGCACCATCAAAGTCATATGATCGAATTCAGGTCCGAATTCATTTTTTTTAGAATTGAATACACGTGCAGATAACATATCAACTTTAAATCCCAAATTTGTAAGAAGCCAATGGAAGAGTCCGTTTAACTCGTAACAGAATCCGCCGCGTTTAGTGGGAATAATTTTATTATAAATCTTCTCAAGGTCCAGTTCAATTCTTTTCCCGGGAATATCGAGGTCTTCAAAAGGAATTGAAAGCAAATGATGATTTTGAAGTTCAGCCAAATATTTAAGAGATGGATCTTCTCTCTTTTCGATTCCAATTCTATTTAAATAAGATTTTACCTGCAAATGCCGGCCTTGTTAAATTTTGTAAGGTTAAACTTTTCTTCCTATTATCTGTGCTGCAACATGAATGGTCTCATTTCTTTTAATGTCATTAATACCTGCATCTCTCAGCCACGAATAAATTTCTTCTTGAGTGAATGTGTCTCCTCCTTTAGTATTTACAAGCATATTTATGGCAAATAAAGCTCCAACTTCAGGAGTAAGCCTGTCTTCATCCATCGCATAATCTTGGATTACAATCTGACCATTTGCATTTAATGCGTCTGCACATTTCTTTATTAAGCGTTTATTTTCTTCAAATGAATTACTATGAATTATAGCGGAAAGAAAGATCAAATCGTATCCGAAACCAATATCATCATAAAAATAATTTCCTTTTATTGTATTTATTTTTCCTTCAAAACCGTTAGCCGAAATATATTTTAAGGTTAAAGGAATAACGTCGGGAAGATCGAAAACAGTTGCTTTAATGTCCGGTTTCTGTTTTATAAATTGCATTGCATAAGCGCCGGAACCTCCGCCAAGATCAAGAACACTTTTTACACCGGTTAAATCCAGATTATTTAAATCTTTCTGTGCCTCTCTTGATGCCCGGTAATGCATGGCTTCGATAAAATTTTCCTTCCATTTGTTTTTTGCTGCATCTCTTCCTATAGTTTTTCCTTCTTTTATTATTTCAGTTAAATTACTCCACGAATCCCATAGGTTGGATGCATGCATGAGATTTGAAATATAATCAGGACTATTTTTTACAAGATACCGGGAAGAAAATTCAGTATTGGAAAATTTTTCGTTTTCTTTTTCCAAAAGATTCATGTTGCAGAGGACATTCATCAACCTGTCTGTTGCTCTAATGTTTGATGAAATAATTTTAGAAACATCGGCTGAAGTTTTTGCACCGTCTCCGACTGCAGTAAACAATTCAAGTTCCAGTGCGGTAAGAATTATACGACTCTCTCTGAAGTTGTACACAATTTCTCTTAATTCCCGGGGTGTCATTTATTTCTCCGAATATTCCTTATATATATATCAAAATCATTTTAAACCAGTATTTCTCTATTGTACTTATTCCTATATTGAATAGGAGACAAACCGGTTATTTTTTTAAATGTAGTCCGGAATGCTTTTGGGTCCTGGTATCCCACGTTGTACATAACTTCATTGACGTTTTCAAGTGAAGATTCCAAGCTTAACTTAGCCGCTTCGATTTTTACACGCTGAATGTATTCAACAACCGTATTTGCCGTAGCTTTTTTAAATCTGCGTTCCAAATTTCTTCTGCTTAGAGCAAGCATGGATGCTAATTGATCGACGGTGATTTTATTTTGAAAGTTGCTTTCTATATATTCTTGTACCTTTTTGATTGATTCATCCTCGTGTTCCTTTTGTCCCTTAAAAATCATGAAAGGCGATTGGCTGCCGCGTTCAATATCTATTTGGAACATTTTAGCACAACTGACGGCAACTTTTCTACCCGCATATTTTTCTATTAGATATAAAATTAAATTTGCTGAAGAAAATGCCCCGCCGCTTGAGTAAATACCATGTTCATCGGTAATGATTTTATCGACAACTAAATTTACGTCGGGGAAAGTTTTTCTAAAATCATTTTCTGCTTTCCAATGAGTTGAACATTGTTTCCCTTTTAATAATCCTGTTGCAGCAAGTAAAAATGCGCCTACACAGAGACTTGCAACTTCAGCGCCTTCTTTATATTGTTTTACGATCCAAGGAATAAACTCCCTATTCAATTTCAATGCTTTAGTTAAATTTCCCTGGACTGCCGGGATAATAATTAAATCAGTATTTTTGATTTCATTTAAAACCAGTTGAGGTTTTACCGTATATAATCCATTATTTAAACGAACTTCTTTTGTCAAACCGACCAGATGAGCTTCGAATAACGGATCTTTCCCAAGAGAAGTTAAAATGTTATTTGTTTCATTAAATGCCTGAAATGGTTCTTCAACACTATTTAATTTTGCTTCATTTAAAACAAGGATTGATACGTGTTTCATTTTATACGTTTAGATTTGTTATAGATTGATTTATCCGCAGAAGGAAAATATATAAAAGGATTGTCGCATTCAACTCAAAAGGTTGGTAAAATCACACTTCTGCATTATTTAAAAATGGGACTTTTATAAATTTTTTTATTTTATTCTTCTGCTGTTGCATTAATAGCATAAAGAATCCAAATTATTTCAGGAGATTCTTTCATACACTGGCTGAGAGGAGAATAAGTATTGATTTTTACTATGAAATTAATTCACGAATAAATGTAAAATCATGGCTTGTGTATTAATTGTACTAACAGTTTTTTTCATCTTAATTGTTAACTAAGTAATTTTAGTTTACGGATTAAAAAATTTTTGATTCTTATATTCAGCATAGAATTTCTACAAATTATTTCATAAGAAGAAGATATAATGGCAAACTTTACAGAAATTTCCACAAAAGAATTATTAAACGAAATAAAAAATCAGAACGCAAAGATTATTGATATACGATCGTCAGAAGCTTATAACGGATGGAAAGAAGAGAATGAAAAAAGAGGAGGACACATAACAGGTGCGAAAAGCCTTCCGGTCAAATGGGCAAAATATATAGATTGGATTGAAATAGTCAGATCAAAAGAAATATTACCTAATAATTCTATAATTATTTATGGCTATGATAAAATTCAAATAGAGAAAGTAGCTATTCTATTTGAGAAGACAGGTTATCAGAACGTAAAGATTTATAATTCCTTTGTTACTGAATGGAGTGCCAATGACGAAAACCCAATGGAAAGAATGCCGAAATATTCACAATTAGTTTCAGCTAAATGGTTAAACGAACTTATTACAAAAGGTTCGACTCCAGAGTATGAAAATAATAAATATATAATTTGTCATGCGCATTACCGCAATAGAAAAGATTATGAAAATGGACATATCCCGGGCGCCATTGATATTGATACTCTTTTATTGGAATCTCCCGAAACGTGGAACCGCCGTTCTCCTGAAGAATTAAAAAAAGCATTGGAGAATTTAGGTATTACTTATGATACAACAGTTATTTTATACGGGCGGTTTTCATATCCCGACAACAATGATCCTTTCCCGGGAAGCAGTGCCGGGCATCTTGGTGCAATGCGATGTGCATTCATTATGTTGTATGCAGGAGTAAAAGATGTTCGCCTGCTTAACGGAGGTTTACAATCATGGCTTGACGAAGGATTCGAAATTACAAAACAAGAAAGCAGCAGGCAGCCTGTACCTGAGTTCGGAATTAAAATTCCGTCCTTTTCTCAATTTGCAGTGGATCTCCCTGAAGCGAAAGAAATCTTAAAAGCTGAAGATAAAAATTTAGTATGTGTACGAAGCTGGAAAGAATTTATCGGTGAGGTGAGCGGATATAATTATATAGAAAAGAAAGGGCGTATACCCGGTGCAGTCTTTGCTGATTGCGGCAGCGATGCATATCATATGGAAAACTATCGCAACCTCGACCATACAACACGCGAATTTTATGAAATAGAAATAAATTGGAAAAAGGTTGGGATTACTCCGGATAAATTTAATGCTTTTTATTGCGGAACAGGGTGGAGAGCAAGTGAAGCTTTTTTTAATGCCTGGCTTATGGGGTGGCCTAAAATTGCTGTCTTCGACGGCGGATGGTTTGAGTGGAGTAATAATAATTTACCTTTCGAAACCGGGCTGCCTAAATAAAATGACTATAAATGAAATCCAGGATAGTATAATAGAAGAATTTGCTTCCTTAGAAAGCGGCTTTGAAAAATATGAGTATATTACTAATTTGGGAAAATCACTCGAACCATTAAAAAAAGAATTTAAAACCGAAGAGAATTTAATCGGCGGGTGTCAATCGAGAGTTTGGTTTAAAGCAGAGATAAAAGGAAAAAAAATTTATTTTACTGCAGATAGTGATTCCTTAATAACTAAAGGTATAATATCGTTACTGTTAAGGGTCGTTAACAATCAATCTCCGGCGGATATATTAAAAAGCAAATTATACTTTGTTGACCGGATTGGATTAAGTTCGAATCTTTCACCTGCCAGAAGTAACGGATTATATACAGTAGTAAGTCGAATTAGTGCTTTTGCAAAAAAAAATTTATAAACTGCTTTTTTAAAAATGTTGTTATCTTATCAATTAAAAGATCGTTTGATTAAATCTTTTAATGAAATTTTTCACCCTTTGAAAGCATTTCAATAATTTTAGTCATCCTATTTTTTCGGGTCTCCGGTTTTTTCGCAGTCTGCAGTCTCCATGTAATTGCATAAAGATTAGCTCTGTTAAGAGATTTATAAAATTTAAAAGCTTTTTTATTTTTAGATATCATCTTAATAAAGTCATCAGGTATTTTCATATTTCCAGGTGAGTCATATGCCTTTTCCCATCTGCCGTCTTCTTTTGCCAAGTCGATTTCTTTTTGTCCCGACGGTTTCATTTTTTTAACTTTTATTAATTCTAGAGCACGGTCGGCGTTTCTTTTTGACCAGATGCTTTTTGGTCTACGTGGTGTAAATTTTTGAAGCCACGATTTATCATCGCATTTTTTTAGTTGTCCGTCAATCCAGCCGTAACATAAGGCTTCATCTAAAGCCTCGTCATGAGTAACTGTTGGGAGCTCCGAATCTTTCTTAAAAAATCGCAGCAATATACCTTCA
>Ga0307441_1000037_pt1 | contig 65297 bp, 50 predicted proteins | sample SalMarWE160420MG_FD_202149 | JGI IMG/M metagenome (GOLD analysis project Ga0307441, IMG submission 202149) | Salt marsh sediment microbial communities from the Plum Island Ecosystem LTER, Massachusetts, United States - WE1604-20 | ecosystem: Environmental > Aquatic > Marine > Intertidal zone >... | reverse complement strand
AGCTTCATACTTTCCTTTAACACCCATATATTAACATTATACTCTTATTTTTTTCCCTATTATAACTCTGTTTATTAATATAATTTTTTATTATTCTATGGTTACCTTTTATTATGACCCAACACGTCATTAAATATATTTCGAATAATGGGTATGTATTACTCTATTATGACACTGCCAAATTAATAACCCCTTCTTAATATTTTATCCATATCGGCAGTAATCATCAGCCTAACCAACTCTTCAAATTTTGTTTTTGCCTTCCAGCCCAATATTTTTTCTGCCTTGGCCGGATTTCCTATAAGCCTTTCAACTTCCGTCGGACGGTAATAGTTTGGATCTATGGAAGCCAACACATCGTCTTTTTTTAGATCATCTGTAAATTTAAATCGATATGATCCGGAGTTCGATCTAAAATCAATCAAAGATTTTGCTTTTTCAAAATTAATATTTTTAACTACTCCGGTTTCATTTTTACCGGAACCTCTCCATTCAAGTTCAATTCCTATTTCATTGAAGGTTCTTTCGGTAAACTCGCGAACGGTATGGTTTTCACCTGTTGCCAGTACAAAATCGTCAGGCTCGTTATGCTGAAGGATTTGCCACATCCCTTCACAGTATTCCGGCGCCAATCCCCAATCTCTTTTTGCATCCAGATTTCCAAGCAGTACTCTTTTCTGCATACCTGCTGCAATTCTTGAAGCTGCACGTGTTATCTTTCGTGTTACAAATGTTTCGCCCCTTCTCGGTGATTCATGATTAAACAATATTCCATTACACGCAAAGATATTGTATGCTTCCCTGTAATTTACAATTATCCAGTAACCGTAAAGCTTTGCAACGCCATAAGGAGATCTAGGATAGAATGGTGTTTTTTCAGTCTGAGGCACTTCCTGAACTTTTCCGAATAATTCGCTTGTTGAGGCCTGATAAAATTTCACTTTTTTCAATCCTACTTCACGTATTGCATCCAAAAATCTTAATGTGCCCAATGCATCTACCTGTGCCGTGTAATCAGGTACTTCAAAAGATACCTTTACATGACTTTGCGCTGCAAGGTTATATATTTCCTCCGGTTCTATTTTTTCCAGCAGCCTGTTAAGGTTGCTTGTATCGACAAGATCACCGTAATGAAGAAACATCTTTTTATCTAATATTTCTTTGTTTGCATATAGATGATCAATTCTTCCTGTGTTGAAAGAACTGCTCCTTCTTATAATCCCGTGTACTTCGTAGCCTTTTTCTATTAATATTTCGGTTAAATAACTACCATCCTGACCGGTTATTCCTGTAATTAGTGCTTTTTTCATTTTTATCTTTTCTTAATTTGTTGTTTATAATCATGTTTTTACCAAAGGAGTTATTGCTTTTCAGCGTTTCCTTTATGAATAATCTATATAATTTTCATTCTGGTTTTAAAATATCTTAATAATTTATAAAATTTTGCAGAACTCTATAAGAATTCTTTAATCAAGTATAAGTAAAAAATATCATTGTTTTCCACTAATTATCTCTCTATATGTAACTATAATTTCTTATTATGAATTTTCAGTGTTTAAATTGATACTCGATTCAATATTTGAAAGGGATTCAAATATTAATGCAATTATAGTTAAACATTTTTACACAATAAAATAAAAAATTATTATTAAAGGAAATAAAGTTGAAAGTTTAAAACTGAAAATTTTTGCATTTTTTTTATTCTTATAAATATAATTTATCTAACGATCCGCTGATGGTCACAAAATCATTTTTTTATTATATAATTACAATTTGATTTTTATTTCAAATATAATAGTTATCGAATAAACATTCTGATATTTTTCCCATTATTGTATTACAAATATTTTGTAACTCAATAGGCTATATATTATAAAAATAATTTCTTATTTTTATGACATAACTGCAAAAAAATACTAAAATTGGAAAAATAATATGAAAAATTTTGCCTTAACTGGAGCGGCAGGATATATAGCTCCAAGACACTTCAGAGCAATTCAGGAAACAGGCAACATGCTTCTGGCTGCGATGGACCCTCACGATTCTGTTGGTATACTTGACCGATACTTTCCAGATTCAAGTTTCTTTACTGAATTCGAAAGATTTGACCGGCATCTTGAAAAGCTTAGAAGAGGACCTGAAGAAAGCCATATACATTATCTGACCATATGTTCACCCAATAATTTACATGATGCTCATATTAGACTTGCACTTCGCATCGGGGCACACGCTTTATGCGAAAAGCCACTTGTATTAAATCCTTGGAACTTAGATGCACTTGAGGAACTTGAAAATGAATATAAAGGAAGCAGGGTGTTTACAATTCTTCAGTTGCGTGTTCATCCTTCCCTGGTTAAATTAAAGGAAAATATTGAAAGCAAAAAAAACAATAAAAAATATAGCATCACTTTAACATATATTACTTCCCGAGGTATTTGGTATGACCATTCATGGAAAAGCATGTTGGAAAAATCCGGGGGTATCGGCACCAACATTGGTGTACATTTCTTCGATATGCTATGCTGGATTTTCGGGAATGTTCAAAATAGTTATGTCTTTTCATCGGATCCAAAAAAAATGAGCGGCGCTCTTGAGTTGCAAAATGCAGTTGTTAAATGGTTCTTATCTACCGATAGAGCCGACTTACCAAATGACGCTGTAGATAGAGGAAAACCAACATTTCGGTCCATTGAAGTTAATGGAGAAGAGATTCAATTCAGCGAAGGATTTACTGATTTGCATACAAAAGTTTATGAGGAAACTCTTTTAGGAAGAGGCTTTGGAATTGCAGAAGCCAGACAGTCAATTAACCTTGTATATAATATAAGAAATGCAAAAATTGAGGATCCGGCCGATAAGGATTTAATGCATCCGTTCTTGTTAAAGAAAAGTTAAAGAGAAAAGTCAAAGACAAAAAATAATTTAAGGAGACAGGAAACCGGGGATAGCAGACTGGAGAGTGGGAATATATGTGGTTAATCAAAAGTAATATTCAATTTTAAAATCATTGAAAATCCCATAGAGATGGTTTGACTCCGCTGATTTTGATAACCGTTTAAATCTGTGTTGATAGCGTTCTATTTTTAAAAAATTTTTACTTTTTATCACCTACAATAGAGAGGGTTCATTTTATTTTGAATAATTTTGATAATGATATAAATAAAATAATTAAAGCATTATTAAACAAATTATAAGATTTTTTCTTTATTTTCAACTTTGTCTTTAACTGTAAATTTTTTAAAATTTTTATTATTGGAATTATTTTTATGGAAAAACAAAATTATTATATTGATTTACATGCTGTGGTAGATGAAAATGTTTCCATTGGTGAAGGAACAAAGATCTGGCATTTCTCCCATATTCAAAAAGGAGCTAAAATAGGAAATCATTGTGTACTAGGACAGAATGTTAATGTCGCCAATAATGTTGTTATAGGAGATTTTTGTAAAATACAAAACAATGTTTCCATATATGAAGGAGTTACATTAGAAGATTATGTTTTTTGCGGACCCTCGATGGTATTTACAAATATCCTTGATCCAAAATGTAAGTACCCCCAGGTAGGTGTTAAATTTTATATAAAAACGCTTATTAAGGAAGGTGCTTCAATCGGTGCTAACGCCACAATTGTATGTGGACATACATTAGGAAAACACTGCATGATAGGAGCAGGTACAGTTGTAACTAAAGATGTCGCGGATTATGCACTTGTCGTTGGAAATCCTGGTAAAATTATCGGTTGGGTAAGCGAAGCTGGGATGAGATTAAAGTTTGATGACAAAGGATTTGCTTTTTGTGAAAAGTCGGGGAAAAAATATAAGCTGGAAAATGAAAGAGTTGTTGAGGTGGAAAATCAAAGGATAAAATAACTAATGTGAATAGACCATTTATCTAGTGATAAAGAGACAATGATGTTGGTAAGTTACATTAGAACTATTCAAAATTCACATTTCATTGGAAAATAGAGAAGAGTTAATAGTGATTAGTTGAGATATTTGACGAGAGTGAATAAAATGCAAGGGCCATTTTCATTCTCTCCTTGCTCCTTTGTCAATTTAAATATTTAACAAACCAATAATATCTTACAGATCACTCATTACCATCCTGTATAGCAGCACACAATCATACAAAAGGTATATCGAAAGGGTTTTCAACTTTAATTACAAAATGATAAATTGTAAATAGTATTTATATATTTCGGTAAAAAAAACTCTTTCCATGGTAATTTTTACCTTATTTTTTAAATCGCTTTCCTAAAAATTGAAAAGAAGATGATTAAAGTTTATCTCTTTTATAGCACAATTATTGAGGAAGTAATTTACAGATTTTATTTGAAGGTAAGGAATTTATGTACAATTTCACTCAACTGATTAATAAAAAAATTAAATCTTCTTTATCCAAACATTTATTATTCACGTTTGCAATTTTTCTTGTTTTTAATTCTATCCTAAATGCTTCTAACTATTACGTAGATAAAAATGCACAAGGATCAAATAATGGTACCAACTGGACAAATGCCTGGGAAAGTTTTTCTGCAATAAATTGGAAAATTGTTAAACCTGGAGATATTGTTTATATCTCTGGAGGAAGCGATTCAACTGTATATAATGAGACCTTAAATATAGGTGCATCCGGGAATTCAAATAATTTAGTAATTGTTACAAAAGGAAAAGATACTGGTCATAATGGCACTGTAGTAATAAATGGCGGATTAGCTAGAAACGGTATAGAAATTTCCGGTAAGCAATATTTAAAAATAAGCAACATAACTCTTAGAAATTGTAGTGAGGGTATTGATTTAGGTTCATCTAATGTAATCTATATTGATTCAATACGTTCTTATAATTTTTATAATCAAGGCGGACTTATTAAGATTAGTGGTTATCCTTCAAATGCTAATGTAGATAGTGTATTCATTAGATATTGTTACGCAAATAGTTCGTATTCAACAAAGAATCAAACGGATGTAATATATGCTCAATATGCGAAAAATGTATTTATATTAAATGATTCTTTAATTGTTAATTCAACCTGGACTGATGGAAAACCTTCTGATGGCTCGCATACTGATGGGATACAAGTGGCTTGGCAAATGTACAATTTAACAGTTGCAAATTGTTATGTAAGTAACTTGACAAGTTCTTTGACAAATACTCACTCTAACGGATTTATGACTGCAGATTGTATGGGGACATGGAGGATATACAATAATATTGTTTATTGCCCTAACTTTTCAAACAGTGGAAATAACGTACTTTATTATAGCAATAATGGACAGACAGATGCCGATGGACATATTGAAATTTGCAACAATGATTTAATTGGTGGCGGAACAAGTAACTTACTTGCAAATAATGGCGACAGTGGAATGCTGATTAAAAATAATATATTTTATCAAACACGCAGACCAATAGCCGGTTCTGTTGTATTTTATAACTCATTAACTAATTGGAGTCAATTAAATAATAATCTCTATTCACCAAATTGTCAATCAACTGCCGGTGGAAATAATACAATTATTTATTATGGCGGTTCAAAAACAATGGCGCAGATGCAAAAGTTAGGTGCAGAAACTAACGGAGTTAATTTAGAAGATCCGCTTTTTCTAAGCCCATATACCGATTTAAAATTAAAGAATGGAAGCCCCGCAATAGATAATGGAATTGCTTTGGGATCGCCCTATAATGTTGATAGAGCAGGTAACTTGAGACCGCAAGGAAGTGCTTGGGATATTGGAGCATATCAATATAATAGTAATATTACAATAGAAAAAGGAGCTATGGTTAATATAAAGGTAATATTGAGCGGTGATTATGACAATGGAACTATGAGTACTGTATTGGATGATAGGGGTTTTATACCATTAAGTCAACCTTATGGAGTAGCCCCTTGGAATTACAATGGCTCGGAAAAGGTTACAAGTATACCTTCCGGAATTGTAGATTGGATATTGATTGAATTAAGGAGTAATACTTCTGCTGCTTCAATCATTTCAACAAGAGCAGCATTTTTAAGAAACGATGGTCAGGTAGTTGACCTTGACGGTATTAGCCCAGTACTTTTTAGCAATGTTACTCCAGGTGCTTATTATATAGTTGTTAAACACAGAAACCATTTAGCAATAATGAGTGCAAATAAAATAAATCTTAGTATGAATTCTTCTTTGTACAATTTTACAGATTCAGAATCAAAAGCATATGGAACCAATGCAATGGAAGATTTAGGAGACGGACATTTCGGATTATATTCGGGAGATGCTAATGGCGATGGTTCTGTATCTCTATCTGATATTAATAGTGTGTGGCTAAACCAATTTTTAAACAGTAAAGATGGATATCAATCTGCTGATTTTAATCTTGACGGTTCAGTAACAGCATCGGATAATAATATTTTTTGGCTTAATAATAACGGTAAAAATACTCAGGTACCTAATTAATTAAAATTAATAACAAATAATATTTCTTTCTTGCACATTCATAATATAGTCTAAGTAATTAATTTACCTTTAATTCTAAATTGATTACTAGTAAAAAGCTCTAGATAAGCAAAAACGAACATAAACTCTATTATATATAACCCACCCCTGAATAGAACTGATTCTAAAATATTTACAATTAAATTTGCTAAAATAAACCATTTCCAAGAATTTTTTCTCTTAAATTTATTTAGCTTATAAAAATAATTGATAACTATACTGAAGACTAAAAGTAATCCAATTAGCCCAGTTTCATTAAGTAAATCTATATAACCATTATGAGATTCATTTATTTGAAAGTGAAAAATCGGCCAGAGTTTAATAATATTTGGATCATTCATAATCCAGAATCCCTGATAACCGCATCCCAAAAGCCAGTGTTTTTTTACAACGCTTAAAATATAGCTCCATATTTCAGTTCTTCCGGTAAATGTAATGTTTTTCCCTCCTTCTTTAAATATGCTGTTTATTAATTGAGGAACTAGTAAATAGGAAGAAACAATTACCAATATGAAATAAAGAATAATAATTATCGGGAATGTTTTTCTGATTTCAACATTAACAAAGTATTTCTCTAGTGAAAATAATACTCCAGAGATTACTATTATTACCAAAGCAATAAGTGAGGTGCTACTTTTTGATCCTATTAATAATATTAATGAAATTAACATCATTATGGTGTAAAAAAACTTAACGAGTTTCCTTTTATCCTTTAATGAAAGTCCCCATACCAACACACTTATTAGACTAGATTGTCCTAATAGATTTTTTTGAAGAGTTATACCTCGCCAATCACCATATGAATCAATAGCAGCTGGGATAGTAAAAATAGTGACAAAAGTAACTACAACATAAGCACCTAAAATAATTCTTAATATTACTAAAGCATCATCTAATGATTTAGCGTATAATAAAAATGAAAGACACACTATAACTTCTGTATAAAATCTGAATAACCTTTTAAATGTAATTAAACTATAATTTGACCATACTATACTAAATGTGCAAAATAATAAAAAGAGAGCCAAAAATTTTTCTTCTTTTATTACCGAAATAACATTATCAATTTTGTGAAATAATGTAATTATTGAAATAAGGAATAAAGCAGTAAATATTATTTGGTTCGCAACATTTGAAGTAGAAATATCGCTCGCGTCAATCGCTCTTTCCTGAAATGGTAATGTTGTACCAAATAATATAAAAAAAATGTAAAGCGAAAATGATATTATAGCAAGTTTCGAGTATATATTATCAGTCTGCATAACGAATAATTAGAATAATTTTCAATTTCTTTATTTGTAACCTTCATAATTCCAACCTATTATGGACAAAGTTTTGCCAATGTTTGCTGCAAATTTAATCATCCATTTAATTCTATATTTAGTAATAGGGAAAATTATTGTTATTATTAATATACATGTACAAATATTTATTAAGGATTTAATAAACAGATATATTCTTGTAGAAATGTTGTCTGCCGCCTCAATCGATCTTCTTGCAAATGTATTCCCTCCCCTCATAGCTCTTTTTAAAATATATCTTATATTACCCCTATTAGCACCGATATGTTCATAAACTACTGCTTCACGACAGTTTACGAATTTAGCACCTTTTTTTTCCAATCTTGAAAAGAGATGAACATCTTCGCCCCCAGTAATACCATAATCAGGATCAAACAGAACATCCATCGATTTAAGGATATAAGATTTTAATATGCAATTACTTGTAAACATATGTTTTGCTTTTGTTCCCGTTATATCCATGGTACTGTAATAGAACTCTCTATTTGAAAGCCACTTAGGTACATCCTCTTGAAATTGAGGGTTTACATAACCAAAAACACCATCAGCATCAAATTTTTCCATCGTTTCAATTAACTTTACTAGCCAGTCTTTTGAGGCAATTTCATCATCATCAATAAAGAATAAATATTCCCCACTTGATTTTCCAACTGCTAAATTGCGGGTTAAGCTAATATTTTTTTGAGGTTGAACAAAATACAATAATTTAAATCCAAAATTTGGCTTAATTTTATTTACAACACTTTCAGCACTTTTTTGAGAGTCGTTATCTACGACAATAACCTCAACATCTAAGTTTGGTAAAAGCGTTTGCTGATGCAAACTTTTGAGTAAATTTTCCAAAAGATCTACCCTCTTATAAGTAGCAATACAAATGGAACAGAGAATTTTTTCAATCCCCAAATTATCATTCATTTCTTTAGCTGTAATCCTTGTTTATGATTAATCTTTTGTGAATAAAAATAGGTTTTTACTTTTTAGTAATAATTTTAATTCTATTTTTATTTGCAGGTTTAAATTTTCTGGAATACCTAAATAAATATAAATATTCTCGATTATGTCGCTAAAAACTAATAAAAAATCAATTTTAATAAATATTAATAATTCGCATAACATTAAAGTTTAAAATATAAGTACAATTAACTATGTGAATATTTTCGTCTATTATTCTATTTAAAAAGTTTTTTTTCTTTCGTAAATAGAGTCCACATAAAAATTGATGAAAATATTTGGCCAAGTATTAGAGCTATTAAGCCACCTCTTATTCCCAACAAGGTAATTAATATATAAGTTGAAGGGACAACAATAAGCATACTTAAAAAATTAATTTTAGATAAAATCTTAAATTTTTTTAAGACTTGGAGACCATTTGATCCGGTTTGCATAAAAAATCCAAAAAATATTGATATTGAGAAAAAAATAAAATACTCATATGAATCATGATACTTATTGGAAAGAATTAGATTTTTTAAATGATCGGGAATACCTAAGACTACGACTGTATACAATAAAACCAAAACACTAAATATAGCGCTAATAAATATTTCCTCTTTATAAAATAATTTAAGTTTATTTTGTATTTTTAATTGGGCACCACGGGGAACGGCTACTTTGGCATAACCTACCGATAGTAGTGAAAAAGGGGTAATCAGAAGTTTTGCAGCAGATACCTCTGCAGTAGCTGATACACTGACCATAATCCCTAATAAGTATAGATATGCGTAAGATTGAATATAAGTAACTATAACTCCAATTAATATCCACTTCCCATGCAGCCAATTTTCTAAAAGATGTAATTTAACCAATCGCCTATCTGTATGTGTCAAAAGCGGTTTTATCTTATAAAATGAACTTAAAAAAGCACTTGCCCCTATAAATAAAAAAATAAACTGGATGCTTATCTTAAAAGAAAGAAAGTATAAAATTATTAGAACAAATAAAATTATGAAGTACAGAAAATCATTTTTCAATGCTAATTTAGGAGTTTCATTGCTAAAAAAATAAGTGCGAAGAAACTCTCTTGACAGCAGGCCAATAGATGCTATGGTCACCGAAACTATCATTAAAAATGCCCATACGGAAATCAGTTTAACTAATGTCAAAATAATGCCCAATAAAAGAATAATTGCAAAAATTAAAACACTCGAAAATATTTGGGAATAAATTACAGAACTCAAATATTCTTTTTTCTCTTTTTCATCTTTATCAGGCGATAACACTAAGTATGGTGTATTAATTAATGCATTTTGAATTGAAGTAATAAATAATGTTATTGGTAATGCCAGTGCATAATATCCGTATTCTTCTTTTGTTGCAACTTTTATTAAAAACATTGCTAACAAAAAGTTTGCTGTAGATAAAATAGCCTGATCCAAAGAGGAAATTCCAAAGCGAATCATTAGCGAAGAACGAAGAACCTTGTTAAATTCGCTGAATATATTAGCATTCATATATTTTGTTTTAACCATATTAAGCGTATTTTTTTTTAACATGGGGAAAAACTCTTCAACTTTCCAATATTGGTTTATTCAATATTATATTATAATCAATTTATCAAGAGAAAATTTTGCAAACTAATTGGATTATAAATCTTTTATATATTATTTCACTAAGCCATTTGATTATTTAATTTTGCTTTGTTAACAAATTAGAGCTTTTGATAAATGCTTTGAAAAATAGACTTGAGGCTAATAATATTATTTCTAATATACTGAAGAATTTTATGCAGCTAATCCTTCAACAACATTAAAATAAAATCAATTCATTAATAGATAAGAAATTAGTTTTATTAATTATCGATACTAAGAAATATCTTAATATTTTTAAAATCGTTTTCCCACTTTTCAATTTGCTTCTTTTTAATATATAAAATATTATTTAAATATTTGTTTCTATTATTCATAAATATTTTTATACTTTTTGCAATTGCGTCAGATTTGTTTTCGGTTAGAATCATTTTATCATTAAATAAAGAATTATTAGTAATGTTATTCGAAGATATAAAGGGAATTTCGGCACCAACTGCTTCCATTAGCGCGAATTGTTGCACATCGTTTCTTATTGATAAAGAGATTATGCAAAGTGCATTTACAATTAAATTCTTATAATCATTATCGCTTACAAATCCAAGAAACTCAATATTTTCATCTGAATAATATGTCTTATATAAATCTTCTCTTTTATTGTAGTTACCGGTTATTTTAAATTTTATTTTATTATTGTTTCCAATATTAAATTTTCTAATTCCTTCTAAAAGCTCATCCATTGGTTCGTCTCCGGCAAAGGTTGTTACTATTAAAATGTATGGTTTATTATTTTCTTGTTTTTTATAATCGGAGAAATCGGTTAGCTTGGAATTTAGAATTTTAAATTTAACCTTCTTAAAAAAGTCAATCTTTATTAAATTTTTGTAAAGTTGTGAATTATGAATAATTACTAAATCCGCATGGATTAAAGCCCACCTATATCCTGGTATTGAAATCCACGGTTTTTCAAATGCAGCATTATGCGAATCGAAAACTGCTTTAAAATTTTTAAATTTCTTTATTATAATTAAAACTATTGGAGCCAACGAGGGAGGATTCTGTATAAAAACAAAATCCGGTTTTGTTTTTTTTATAATTAAAAATGTTTTACAACTTTTTAAGAAATAATCGAAAGGGAATAATAAATACCATAAAATACCCCTGAAATGGAAGAATTTATCAATAAAAAATATTTCAGCGTTAATTGCTTTACCAAGTAAATCGGTATGTCTTGAATACTTAGTCCAGCTAATTAAAATGATATTATTTGTCTTATTGGATTTACTCATTAAATTTAATTTATTTTTAAAAATACATAAACTATTATGGCTGTTTTAATCATGCATGCTCCTTATCCTTCAAGAGGTATATCGTTATATGTATTAAATTAAAATATATGGCCCCCTTAAATTTGTAGGTAATTTCTCTTAAAATTAATTAGAACTAATTTTAATATTCTTTATTTATCCTTTTTTATTAATACAATTATAATTTTAAAATATTATGTTGATTTCTTTTTAATCCACTCTTGGTAATTAATTTCATCCTCAATTAGCTTTTTAATCAAATCATCAAAACTTAAATTATACTTCCATGAAAGATTACTTATTGCTTTTTGGGGATTACCATATACAATTTCAAGATCTACGGGTCTTAAAAATGATTTATCCGTTTTTACAAAAATTTTGGGATCTAATCCAAGATTTAAAAACACCTTATCTATAAATTCTTGTAATGTATGCGCCTCTCCGGTACAAATTACAAAATCACCGGGGATATCTATATTAAGCATCTTCCACATTGCTTTAACATATTCCGGTGCATAACCCCAATCCCGCATAATGGAAGTATTCCCAACTTTAAGGTAATCAAGTTCTTTTTTCTTAATTTTAAATGCAGATGAAATTATTTTTTTTGTTACGAAATTTTTCCGTCTAAGAACAGATTCATGGTTGAATAAAATCCCACTAGAGACAAAAAGATTGTAGGCTTCTCGATAATTAACAGAGATCCAATGTGCTGCGCTCTTTGAGATGGCATAAGGGCTTACAGGATGTATTATAAAGTTTTCATCTACTGGTAATATCTCTTTTGCTACATTACCATACATTTCGCTGCTAGAAGATTGATATACCTTAATGTCTTTATTTACTATTCTTATAGATTCGAGGATATTTGCAATTGAAATAATATTAAATTCTAATGTACCTATGGGTTGTTCAAATGACAACCCCACTGAACTTTGAGCTGCGAGATTGTATAATTCATCAGGTTTAAACTTTTCCAAAAGACGTATAATATTAGACAAATCAAAGACATTCGCTTCAATCAATTCAACATCGTTTTCTATTCCAAGAAAGTCTAAGTTATTAAGATTTCCAGATTGTAAATTCCTTGAAATGCCAATTATTTTATAATCTTTTTCAAGCAGGTACTTACTTAAATATGCTCCGTCCTGACCCGTTATACCGGTAATTATTGCTGTTGTCATAACTTATTGGTTAAATAAAATAAAAATAAAATGAAAATAACTTTAATTCAAACATAATTATTTTATTAAATACTCAGGTTAAATTATTAATTAATTCAATATATCTTTGTTTCATAACATTACCAGAAATTTTCTGTATCGATTTGAAAGCTTTTTCCGTTTGAATTTTTCTTCTTTGTGGATTATAACATAAAGCTTTGATAGCATCTGCAAATCCTTCCGGCGTACCTTTAACAACATAAGTAATACAATTATCATCCAATGTATTGTGATGTTCCTCGAGGTAGGTAGCAATCACTGGTATTCCGCACATAACAAATTCAAGAGCCTTTGTTGAAAGTGCAAGATTCATAAATTTTGTATCAAGGTATGGAACTATGCCGAAATCATGTTCATTTATTATATCTGGGATATTATCCAATTTTACAATATCGTTTAGATTTACCAAATTTATGATATCTAATTCCCGAATTAAATCTTCCAATTCTCGCCGATATAAGTTTTCATATGATCCGTATAAATTTAATACGGTTCCGGGGATATCTTTCTGAACCAGCTTAATAGCTCTAATAGCATTATGTAAGCCGAATCTATTAGCTATTGTTCCATGATATAATAATCTGGCACCTTTATTTATAACTTTAAAATCTCTATTGCTATTAAATTTAAAAATACTCTCATCGGCAGTATTCAAAACCAAAGTAATTTTCTCGGCAGAATTACCTCGATTAATGAAACTATTTTTACAAGCATTGGTGACTGTAAGAATATGGTTGGAAATTTTAAAAGAAATCTTCTCTATAAATTTTAGCACTTTTAGAAAAATATTATTCTTATTATCTGGCCATTTCTCTTCGAATAATTCAACGGAAGGATCATGAATATCTATTATTAATTTTGTTCCGAAAAGTTTTTGGATTATACCTATAAATATTAAATAATCCGGTAAGTTATGCGCCTGAATCACTTGATATTTATGTTTTATACTTAATACTTGCAGCTTAAAGAAAGCTATAAACATAAACAATATGGATTGTACTATATATTTTATAATTTTTTCTTGTCTGGAATATTTAAGTATTCTATATGCAGTAATTCCTCCCAGATCTTCTATCTTTGATTGATTTTCTTTATACATACAAATAATATCAACTTTAATACCTTCGTCTCTTAAAGCTTCGGCTTCCCTTCTAATTCTTGGATCATTCGGGTATGTAGACATTGCTAACATACAAATTCTTTTGGGCTTTATCTTTGAACTCATTTAATCATTCTATTCTTAAAATTTTTTATTATACACAACTAATAAAATAATAGACAAAAAATCCTTGTGTTACATCATAAAATTCATTTTTATATTTCATGAACTTTGTTTATATAAACATTCCTAAAATATTCAGCCATTTTCCTGGGTAAAACATGCCAATATTGATCTTTAAAATTTTTAAGTATAAATTCCAAAAATTCTTTGATATACCTAACGGGATATTCTTCCAAAGAAGAGTTTGATAATTCATCAAAGCACATATAATCAGGATGCGTATTTAATAAGACCATTCCTCCTTTATCGGCTATCCAGCGCAGTTTATCTTCCCAAATTTTAGGAGAGGATTTTTTCATTAAAACAAATAATGTGAAATCCTGCACAAGTGTATATGGCATTTCAACATAAGGTGGTCTGCCGTTCGTTCCATATATTAAAAAAGGAAATATTGTTCCTACTCCGGAAGGCTGCGGCTCAAAAGGATCTGTATCAAAAGTAGAAAGATCGTATTCTATATCCAAATCTCCTATCCATTCAAGGTTTCTAATCATTGAGGGAGACCTGAATCCGACCGCCCCCCAGTCTTTAATATAAGCATTTATCTTCTTTGCACTCTCAAGAAAAATATTCCTATTCTGAAAAAGTTTTCCGTCATGATGCAGTCCATGAACACCGTATTCAAAACCGTTTTCGGCAAGGGTATTTAATAAACTTTTTTCTACTTTATAATCACGTTCAGGTACAAAATTAAAAGATGAAACAAATCCCAGATCCTTTTCAATCTCCATTAATTTCAATACTCTGTTATAACCTCTTTCATGCTCGACATCGTGCGTTAAAATTATTGCGAATTTTTTATTATTAGGCCATCCCCTCCAATTTTCAGGAGGTTTTGCCGAAGAGTTTAAAACAGGCCAAACATCTACAGACTTTTTAAGTTTATAATTGATCCGTTTTCTTCTTAGAAAAAGCTGAAATTTCCTCGATAAAAAAGGTTTTAGTAAATAAAATAATTTCTGCATTTTAATTTCGCCCCTTTCATTAATTGTTGGTGTATTCTTATTAATTTTACTAAAATAATATTAATTTATTTCTAAGGTTGAAGATATCTAGCAATAATGCTCTATAATATAAATATTAAAATATCAAATAATTAACAACAATAATGTTACAAATAAACCATTTAAATTAATTACCTGAGATAAAATGTTACAAGAATTATCAGACTTAGGTTTTAAACAACAAGTTCAGAGGGAAAAATGTTTAAGCTTCATTGGATTCTTTTGAAAGTTGATCTTTTACTACTTGAATTCAATAATTTTTTAATGATTATCAAACTCCCCACTTCAAGTGTATATTGGAAAAATTAGTTATACCCTAAAAGAGAACATTAATTAGAATAGTTAAACAATCAGGACAATATTTACTACTATCTCTCATCTTCTATTTGAATCAATATAAATGTAAATCCGAAAATAAATTTAACAGATGCTTTTATCTGCCTAAGTAGACTTCATATTACGAATTATGTAATAAGCTAATCTAAGCCTTAAATATTTTATCGCTTCTTACACCGTGCTTTTCAAATGCATTCCTGGTATCTACTATTATTTTTGCATGTTTGTTTATAAACTCATAATCATATGCGGTATGGTCCGTACTTAAAATTAGCAAATCATATTTTGATATTTTTTCCTTGCTCAACTCAACTGATTCCATATCATATTTATATTTACGCGTCGACGGCAGCTTTGGAACATACGGATCGCTGTATCCTACTTCCGCTCCTTTCTCTCTTAATATCTCTATTAGTTTCAACGACGGCGATTCCCGCATATCATCTATATCTTTTTTATAAGATACTCCCAGTATTAGTACTTTTGAACCATTTAACGCCTTTTTATGCTTGTTTAATACTTCTGCCGATCTTTCAACTACATAATAAGGCATAAAGGTATTTATCTCTCCGGCCAATTCTATAAACTTTGTGTTTATATCAAATTCACGTGCCTTCCACGTCAGATAAAACGGATCTATCGGGATGCAGTGGCCCCCTAATCCCGGACCCGGGTAAAATGCCTGAAATCCGAACGGCTTGGTCTTCGCTGCCTCTATTACTTCCCATACATCTATATCCATCCTGTCAAATACCATTTTCAGCTCATTTACCAATGCTATGTTTATCGACCGGTATATGTTTTCAAGCAGCTTTGTAGCTTCGGCTGCTCTCGGTGAGGATACCGATACCGTCTTTACTATTACATGATCATATAATGTCTTTGCTAACTTTAAACATTTTTCCGTAACCCCTCCAACTACTTTGGGAATGGTTGCCGTGTTGTATTCCGGATTGTTGGGATCTTCCCTTTCAGGTGAAAAGGCCAGATAAAAATCTTTTCCTACAGTAAATTTTTCAGCCTTCTTTGCCCTACCTTTATTTTTACAATTTTCCCACTGTACTTTAGGTGCATTTTCAAACATAGGTAGTAATACCTCCTCCGTCGTGCCGGGATAAGTTGAAGACTCAAGAACTACCAACTGATCTTTTCGTAAATACTGAGCAACTATCTTACCTGAATTTTCTATGAATGTCAGGTCCGGCTCTCTATGTTCGTCAAGTGGTGTCGGTACGCAAATAATTATTGCATCGCATGATTTAAGATGAGAGAAATCTGATGTTGCTTCGAATTTCTTTTTATCTACCACTGTCTTAATCCGTTCCGCTTTTATGTGTTTTATATAGCTTCTTCCACTGTTAAGAACCGGAATTTTCTTTTTATCTGTATCAAATCCCAATACATTGAAATCCTTATTTGCAAATTCAAGACCCAGGGGCAAGCCTACGTATCCCAGTCCGATTATTCCGACTACGGCTTTTTTATTTTCTATTTTTTGTAGTAATTTCATATTTTCTCTATTGTTATAAAATTTATTTTAAATATTCTGAGTATAAGTAATAGCAACTTTAATATTATTTAAATCTCAGACTCAATTTTAAAATTAACACTATTGTTTTTAATCAATAAAAAAAACAAAAAAAATTGCTTATCGTCAAAATTATCCAACATGTCGATAAGCAATCGTTCCTATAAGTTTTAAAATAGGAACAGGTAGTTTACGAAAAATAAATTTATTAATTCCAAAATTTTCCCGAGATAAATGATTAAATTCGTAATCAGATATTAAAATTTCTCTTTTAAAACTATATCTGTAATATGGAGCTTCAACCTCTTTTACTCCCCACCCGAGTTTAAATTGTCTTAAACTCTCATGTTGCTTTTCAGTTCTACCGAAACTAAGTTCAGTATATTTTAACTGTTGATAATGTTTTATTGCCTCCCAAAATATTAGATCATTTGACCTAAGATTTTGATAAGCATAATCCGAAGCACCATATTTATATAATACTTTTTTGCCAAACAACAAGAAAAGGCAACTTGCTATAACTTTACCATTAATTGATGCTTCAACAATCTCAAATTGGTTTTCTTCTTTTAATATTTTGTAAAGATTCTTAAAAAACTCAAATGGTTGTGGTGGAATATTATGTCTCTTACGCGTAATAATATTTAATTTATAAAATTCTTTGATGCTGCTAAAGTCTTTTGAAAACCTAATCTGAACATTTTCCCGAACAGCTTTTTTAATATTTCTCTTGTTGGAATTTTGCAGCTGGGCATATATAATATTCTCATTAACGTCAAGATTCAATATATGAACATAGCCTTCATTATAGGGTATCTTATCATCTGCTAAGTAAGCATCACTCCTAATATCAATATATAGTGGATTTTCCCCTTGGCTGATACTTCTAATATGTTTAATAATTTCATTAAGATTTAAATTGTTTTTATTAATAGCTTTGAAATAATCGGAAAATGGTAAAGAGACAAATCTTAAACCTGTGAATATACTTTTGACTTTCATAAAAGGAATCATTAAGTCGAAGTCATTTCCACTTAATTTAGTTAGATAATAAGGAATATATCCGTAAGTATTATTTAATAATTGACACCATTCTTTTGAATGGAAAATAGAATAATCTTCATTTTTCTGAACGATGTCATTCCAATTAGGAAAATTAATCGGATTAATATATTCTATTTTACTATTTAATTCTTGTTTTAAATTGTTCAATTTTTAATTCCCTTTGGAGATAATTCGGCACTTTTTACAGTATATACAATAAAATATTTTAGTATATTTTTAGTTTATTAATCTTCTAATACCCATTTCTTAGATTTTCTGGGGCTAAATATTTCAACAGAACATGTCTTTAAATTTAAATCCACATTCCTCTTTTTTTTGCTAAAATTGATAGATACTATGTTGAAATATTTATTTGAAATTGCTTGAGGAATTCCTTCTTTAAAATAAATATTTACGGATATCTCATCCTTTTCAGGTTTTGAGACCGAACATGAGTATTGCCCAGAATTATTTAAGTCAAAATTATAATCAACTCCTTTAGTTGGTATATTTGGGAAATTTAGTTCATTGTTGTTATATGAAAATCTTATAGTTGCATTGCCTAAATTATATTCTTTCAATTTATACATTTTAATCTTTATTTGCATTGTTAATTCCGAATCATTATTAACTATTGGCACTGCTTTAAGAGTGTATTCTTGAGCTGATAATTCAATAGTAATAAAAAATAAAAAAATAAATAATTTCAATTTCATATGCTTAGAATGGAAATTTGATTTTAGAAATTTCTGAAAAATTGCAAAATGTTAGTGAGATTACCCTTATTGATAATATTAACTTTAAATTACTTAATACTTACTCCCCATTTCAGCTAGCGATAAAAGATCCGTTTTGCTCAATCAATATATTAATTCACGAAAATTTAAGAACCATTATGAAATATTAATTACATTAATAAGAATTAAATTTTCTTGCTGTTAATAAATCTACTCTTTTCTTTAACTATTTTTCCTTTGTTGTTACTCTTATAAGCATATTTATACCCGTATCCGTACCCATATCTATGTTTATATGTCGTTTTTTCTATTTCGCATGCATTAACTACTACTCCGAAAACATTTACATTTTCACTCCGGAGCTCTTTAATACCCCAATCCAGGCTGTCTCTTAAAGTATGTTTATCCCGAACGATCATTACAGCATTTCCAATTGTTCTTCCCAGAATTAAAGCGTCTATTACACGTGTCACAGGCGGAGTATCAATTAGGACATAGTCATAAAAGCTTGACTTTAACGCATTTATAAGTACGGCAGCTTTGGCAGACTGGAAAAGATCGCTCGATTTTTCGCTTATGTCACCTGAAGGGAGAATGCTTAAAGATCCTGTTTTTGAAAGCTTTGAATGTCCATTTGTTATATCCACAATCGGGAGCTTTCTCAAGTCTTCACTAAGAATAGTGGTCAATCCTGGAACATCCCTTGAAATACCTATTAAATCACTCAAACCGCATCTTTTTAAATCGGCATCGATTAATAATACCTTTTTATCGGATGCGGCTAAAGATAGACCCAAATTTGCAACTGTGGTAGTTTTCCCGCTGTTTTCTTCACAGCTAGTAAACATAATTATTTTTTTCTCACCTTTTAGAGAAAAGATTAACTTAGATCGTAGTACATTATATGATTCAACTATACCCGGATGTTCCTGAGATAACGAAACAAGCTTATCCTCCAGCTGTTTAGATTTTTTTATTCTCTTTTTAAGTTTTTTAGGAAATTCAGGAATAATTGAGAAAATCGGAATTTGAAAATTATCTTCAATCTCATTTAATTTTACCAATCTTCTCTCTCTAAATTCTCCGAAAAATACAAATGCGATAACAAAACCACCCCATAGGAAAATACAAGCTACTAGAGTTACTAATTTTTTTGGTGAAATTGGTACAGTAGGTAGATTGGCAGGATCTGCAATTGCAATATCCTGCAATTGAGAAACTTCTTTTATTCTCATTTCCTCTCTTTTGTCAAGCAATAGATTAAATACTTTCGCATATACATCTTTATCTCTAGTCAATCCGCTTAATTCAGTTTCTTTGCCCGGCATACCTTGTATCTTGTATTTATACTGGCTTATCAAATTTTCAAGTTTTGTCCTTTTTTCTTTAAGGGTGTTTATAATAATTTGATAGGCTGTTAATGTATTCTGGTTATATGCGCTTAACTGCTTTTTAATTTGTGCAATCTGGTTGTCTATATTAACAACATCCGGATGATTTTCGGTTTCTTTTTGGAGGAGCTCAATCCTTTTTACTTCAAGATTGGACAATGATGTCAACAAAGAAGCAAAGGGGCTTGATGCAGGATCTGTGGGACCTGGGGTTAAATATGTCTGGTCAAAATATCCTTTAACTTTGTATTCATTCAGCATTTCCTGACGCTTTTTTTCATATTCGCTTAACTGCAGGTCATTATTTATTTTTTCACTTTCAAGATTGCTTAAAAAGCTTATCAAATTATCTGCATTAGCGTCAATTTTGGTAATACCGCTTGCCGCTTGGTAATTGCTTAAATTATCTTCGGCAGTACGGAGCTTTTTTTTAACATCCTTTAATTGTGAATCGATGAAAGCATAAGACCATTGTATATTCTGTCTTTGCTGTGCGGTTCTTGTTTCCATAAACTTATTTACAATTGTATTTGCAATAAGTTGTGCTATCTCGGGATACCTATCTTTTACGGAAATTGCTATTAAATTTGTAGCTCCTTGCTGCGCTACAGAAATATTATTATCTAACCGACTAAATGCATTTCCTAAGTCATAAAGTGTAAAAAATAATTTCTCCCCACTTTGAAAATTCGGCCAATAAAATGTTAACTTGAAATTTCTAGTACTTATATCAAATGGATTGGACTGCGGGAATGAACCGATTGGAATATTTTTTTTATTAATTATCTTGTATAAATCATATCTGCCTTCACCGTTATTAACTAAAACTAGGTTCGTAATATCATCTAATGAATCAATATTAGTACTTAATATTTGAGGAAAATTATCACTAATATACTGTCCGTCCCGTAACCATGAATTATACTCAAGTAAAGATTTATTTATTTTAATTGTACTACCATTTGATTTTTCAAGTTTATCTATTGAAACATTAAGGTCTAACTTTTTAACCACCTTATCAATTACACTTCTAGTTTTAACTAGTGCAATATCAGTTTCAATATCATCCTGTGATTGGAGAGTAGCTAGTTGCTTATAAGGATCAACACTGTATGGATCTTTTGTACTTTCTTGTTTTTTTAAAAGTACTGTTGATTCATAAGTTGGTTTTGTAACATATAAATACACAAATCCGGCTATAAATATTATTACAAAAGTATAAATAATAAATAATTTGCGTTTATAAAAAGCTAGTAAAAGTGCATCAATACTTGATTGAGTATTTTTAGATTTCGATTCTAATAAATCTTTATTTTCACTGTAATCCATAAATTTTCCCAATGATATTACAATTTCTTACTATATATTAATGCTGTAAGTAAGGCGGCAATTATACTAAAAGTAGAAATAATAATTGTGGATGTAGTTCCCGTAAACCATTCCCGGGTAACATCAATTTGATCACCCGACTGCAATCCGATATCATCCAACTTACTTCCATTCTCAATAACCTTAGTTCCGTTAATTTGTATTTCTTTCCCGTTTCTTGTGATTACAATATCGCTCAAATCTGCATCAGCAGTGGTACCGCCGGCCTTTGCAATTAAATCGGATAATTTATCTGTGCCGGTTACATAATAAAAACCCGGAGTTTTAACCTCGCCAAAAATGTTAACTCTTATCAAAGGTAAGATTGTCAGTTCCGGATTTTTATAAAGAGTACTGTACTTGTTATAAATTTCTGTTTTCAAGCTATCGATATTTTTATTCGCTGCCGAAATTTTACCAAGATAAGGTAAGCTGATAGTGCCGTCGTCCTGTATATAATAATCACCTGAAATTGAATCTGTAATATTATAAAATATTAATTTAAGACCATCCCCAGGCTGTAATGTTTGTGAATAATTTTTACAACTTGCTGTAATAAATAATATAATTAAAAAATAAAATAAAGTTTTCATACGATTTCCAGACAGTATCAGCATTAAAAATCTTCTAATATCTGTTTATAATTTTAATGATTTAATTAATAAAAAGATACAGAGTATTTTACATACCGACTTATTTTCATCCACACTTAATCATAATTTATTTTTTTTAAAACCTTAGCAGGCACACCCGCTACAACTGTATCCGCAGGAATATCTCTAGTGACAACCGCACCTGCACCTACAATTGCTCTTTCACCAATAGTAATGCCACATAATATAGTAGAAGAAGATCCTATCGAAGCACCCTTTTTGATAAATGTCTCTACTACCTTCCAATCTTCCTCGGTTTGAAGCTCACCTGTTTCATTTGTAGATCTCGGATATTTGTCGTTGATAAATGTAACATTATGTCCAACAAATACATTATCTTCAATATGCACACCCTCGCAAATAAAAGTGTGCGAGGATATTTTACAATTTTTGCCTATGGAAGCATTTTTTTGTATTTCCGTAAAAGAGCCTATCTTTGAAAAATCCCCTATTGAGCATCCGTATAAATTTACAAAGTTAAAGATCTTTACTTCTTTACCCAGTTTTACATTATTTATAATTTGGTTTTCCATAAATATTATATCTTACATAGTTTAATTAATATAGTTTGATAATCAAACAGCAAACTTGCTAAAACTATGAGCAACTTTATTTTCAGAACTTAATCCGTTGTTTAATATTTCATCCAACTCCACCAATAAACCTCTATTTTTTATCGACTTATCCGAAGCTTCCAATATTTTTACAACTTCCAATCCGTCTTCCGCATTTGTTAAAGGTTTGCGCTTTTCAATAATTGAATCTAAAAATTCTTTGGCAGCACTAGCTAGTGCTTCAGTCTGCTCGACTTTAGGTGAGTACATATCACCAGTCCGGTACTGAATAAGTGTGTTATAAAAGCTTTCAGTAGAATCAAAATCGACACCTGAATTGTATATTTTAATCTTTTCAGAATTTTCCATATCGTCGAATACAAGCATTTTTTTCTTTCCACCAATCATTATCTTCCTAATTTTTACCGGTGAAGTCCAATTTACATGGAAATGTGCAAAGCATGAATTATTTTCAAAATGCAAAGACATTTGTGCAAGGTTTTCCAACTCATAGTAATTTGATATTCCACAGGCGGTTACAGCATCAACTTTTTTATCCGGAAGAACGTACTTCATTATAGAAAGATCATGCGGGGCAAGATCCCAGATAACATTAACATCATGCTGGAAAAGGCCTAAATTTATTCTTACAGAATCAAAATAAATTAATTCACCAAGTTCGTCGTTATCTACTAGCTGTTTTATCTTTTTTACCGCCCCTGTATAAAGAAAGGTATGATCAACAAATATAGTTAAGTTTCTGGAATCGGCAATATTTATCAATTCTACCCCTTGCGCCGATTTACTTGTGAAAGGCTTTTCAATCCAAACATGTTTTCCCGCCAATAAAGCTTGTTTAGCCAATTTGTAATGAGTGTCTACAGGCGTAGCAATTGCAATTGCATCTACATTACTGTCGAGTAATTTGTTATAATCATTAACCAATTCGATAGCGGGAAATTTAGATTTAATAGAAGCCAGCCTTTTTTCATTCGAATCACATCCTATAACTTTTTCAACAACATTTTGAGCTAAAAAGTTTCTTACCAAATTAGGCCCCCAATATCCAAGACCTACTATACCGATTTTCATAAACCCTCCGAGCGTTTAATAATTGTTTTTATAATACATCATTTTATTCCCCCCCCCGGGCAAATAACATGACAGGTATCGTTTTCATTATTAACTGAAAGTCCAACCATGGCGACATGTTGTTTATATAATACAGATCAAGTACAATTGAATCATTAAAAGAAACTGCACTTCTTCCCATAACCTGCCAAACACCGGTACAACCAGGAAGAACATTAAGTCTCTTTCTCTGCCAATTATCATAATTTTCATATTCATAGGATAGACAAGGTCTAGGTCCTACCAGACTCATATCGCCCAAAAGGACATTTATAAGTTGCGGTAATTCGTCGAGTGATGTTTTTCGTAAAATACCGCCTATCCATGTAATCCTTTTTTTATTAATTACTTTTTTATTATTACCTAAGTTTAAATCACCCTTAATAAACTTAATCATTTCCTGTTTTCTGGCTTCGTCTTCCTCATCCGCCACATACATTGATCTGAACTTATAAAACATGAAAGGTTTACCGTCCTTACCAATTCTAGTCTGCTTAAAAAATACAGGTCCTTTTGAAGTGAATTTAATCAGCAATGCAATCGACATAAGAAACGGAGAAAGAAGAAATAATCCGAAAATAGAACCTATTATGTCAAATACTCTTTTAAGAGCTAGGTTGTTAATATTTTTATAATTTTGTGAAACATTTATAACAGAAATATTCGCATACTTTTCAGTATATAATTTCTGTGGTATAATGTTAAATAAACTGGAAGTAATTTTAATATTAGTATCGGCAACATGACAGCGTTCCATAAGATTAACTAATTCATTATAATCTGTGGTCTCCTGAGCTATTAAAATTTCATCGACTTTATTCTCATTCACTAATTCCTTTATGTTGTCCATTTTTCCTAAAATTTTTTTCCCGTTTATTATTTCTTCGCCAACTGATTTAGAGTCCTCTACGAATCCGACAATATTAATACCTAACGGATCTTCAAAAGCAAATTTAGCAGCTAGTAATCTCCCGGGTTTACCGTTACCGACTATTAATATATTCTTTTTGAAATGCCTATTCTTTAATTTTAAATACATTCTTCCTAACACCTCAACTCTTAACAAATATAATAGGGCGATTGAACTGATAACAAAAATCACGATTGCAAAAAGTGACAGCTGGATATTTAAATTAAATCCGAACAAAGAAACTAAAAACACGAAAATTGAGAAATACCAAAATGATTTCAGTAAAGCAGTTATATGTTTAGTTTTAACTGCAATAATATTAAGCTGATACAAATGATTTGTAAAGAAAATGAAAAGAAGACTGAAACATATTGAGAATAATAATATAATCGAATAATTATTATCTGCTATTAATCCGAAGAAATCAGAATTAAACTCAATTTTATTTATAATTACTGTAGAAATGATTATAGATAAAAACAAAGTTAAAAGATCGGAGATGATAAAAATATACTTGTATGTATCGATTTTAGGAATCTCAAATTTAGAATGAGTCTGAAAAGGTATCGTTTTTATATTCATTGTTATTCTGTTAATTTTCATTAATAATACTTTTCGATTAAGCCACTAACTTTATATTGATTCTCATTAATTAGCAAAGGTTTATTCTCACTTAAATCGACAACCGCAGAATCATGCAAGTCGCTTTCCTTGCCCGAATAAAAAAATGCTGCAACTTTGTCTAAATATTCGTGTTTTACCATGTCCATATATTTTAAATCAGAATTAAAATTATATTTTATTGGGACACTTAATAAAGGAATTTGCATCTCTGCAAGCAGTCTTAGACAAAACCTGTAATTAGGAATCTTAAATGCTGCTTTTTCCAAGCCGAATAATTGACGTGCTTTTGCATTTAGATTAAAAATAACCCTAATCGGATTAGGCCAGATTGAAATTAAAAAATCCAGATGTCTCTCAGATTCAATTTCAATATACCTAATCAAATTAGAAACACTATCAATTAAAAATGTTGAACGATCAAAAAAATCTTCTTTATAAATGTCTTTTAATTTATTTGTAGCTGAATTGTTTAACGGATTTATTGCAATACTGTAAAACGTGTCCGTAGGAAGAATAAAAACGTTACCCTGGGAAAAAATTTGTTTTGCACTGTGTAATGATTCTTCAAAATAAAGATCAACATCATGCATTTTACTATTTCTATTACTACTCATATAATTTAATAATTAAATTGACAATTTATTATTTAATATTTTCATAAATAAATTTCCCTACACCAAAGATCCTATTAACTTTATTTTGCAAAAAACTCCTTTATTTTGGAAGCTACAAACTCTATTTTGTCGTCAGAAAGTTCGGGATACATCGGCAGAGATAAACATGTATCGGCAAGTGTTTCCGAAATAGGAAAGTCACCTTTTTTATATCCAAGATCCTTAAAACAAGTTTGCAAATGTAATGGGATCGGATAATGCAGACCTGTGAAAATTCCGTTTTGTTTTAAATAATCCGCCAAGTCATTTCTAAGTTCTGTTCCGTTCTTTTTCCCGGCTGCTAATACCTGGATTACAAAAAGATGGTAAACATGTTTGGCATATGCCATTTCCTTTGGTAATTTAATATTTTCCAATCCTTCCAAAACCGATCTGTATTTTTTCGCATTACTTCTTCGCATGTCGGTCCAATCATTCAGGTGTTTTAATTTTACACTTAAAACAGCACCTTGTAATCCTTCCATTCTGTAGTTATGTCCATAAATCTCATGATTATATTTTTCCAAAGAGCCGTGATCTCTTAACATTTTAGCTTTTTTTGCTACCGTATCATCATTAGTTAACAAAGCCCCGCCTTCACCATAAGCACCCAAGTTTTTTCCTGGGTAAAAGCTAAATGAAGTAGCCTTACTCAACCCACCAATCTTTTTACCTTTATATTCAGCAATATGGGATTGTGCAGCATCTTCAACAAGTGTAAGGTTATATTTACTTGCAATAACTGTTAACGGATCCATATCGGCAGGTTGACCATAAAGATGGACAGCAACTATAGCTTTGGTTTTCGAAGTAATAGCTTTTTCTACTTTTTCGGGATCAATGTTGTAACTTTCTGGGTGGCAATCGACAAAAACCGGTTTCGCCCCACAAAGTGTGGCACCCCATGCAGATGCAATGAATGTATTGGCCGGAATAATTACCTCGTCACCAGGTTTTATCCCCGTTGCCCACAAAGCTACATGGTTTCCATCTGTACCGGAGCTAAGCGCGATACAATGTTTTACATCATGTGTTTTGGCAAATTCAGTTTCAAAGTCGAAAACCGCTTTTCCCATTACAAAGGACGTATTATCTAATATATTTTGAATTGCAGGATCAATTTCATTTTTAATTGAATTATATTGAACTTTAAGATCTAGAAAAGGAACTTGCATTTAGTTTATATCCTTTATTTTATTCTTTACAATATAGTCAGTAATTAATATTATTTCCGTCATTATTATAATTGGCGGTTCACTATTTTGACTAAACACAGCTTCGCTTCGTGAGTCACATTTTTCCTTTTTCAGAAAAGTTGGAGAATGAAATATTTTAGTGATGTGCTTAGCCAAGATTACCTCGGGAATTATCCCATAGTAAGTAATTTTAATCTTTTCAGTGTACTTATAACTTCACTGAAACAAACAAAATTTATTCTTGTAAACTTTTCCGCTTAAACACTAATAAGTAGAAATTTAATCTGAATTATTTTTCAATTCCTTCTTAAACAAGTTCTATACCATTGCAAAGACACATTAAATTGTCAATATTTCAAAGAATTGGATGTTTAAAACAAATTTCAATTATCATTTTGAGACTCGTTTGTATTAAATTTAATCTGTACCATTAGGATTTATACTTTGCAAGTCTAGCAAAAACATATTAGTCTTTTGATACTTCAAAATGCCCGATAAATATAAAATTCTTTTGCATTCAGTAAATTCCATATTATTTTTCATTTCATTGTCAATACTGTATACATGATCTACTTTCTCAACAAAAAAGCCGATAAGTTGTTTTTGCACTTCAACTATCAGTATTCTGGTATTTTCAGTCCTATCTTTCGCCGTAAAACCAAAAGTTTTATTTATATCGACTAAAGGGATTTTAACAGAACCGAGCTCGATAAAAGGATGACTGGAATTTAAATTATCTTGTTGGTTTAATTCCGCCGGATTGATTATGCCTGTAATATCTTGAATATCCGCACAGAACACCTGTCCGGAAATTTCAAATGTTACTAATCCTTTAATATTTTGCATTGGTAAGTTGTTTTTTTGAGTACTAAATTTATATCCTATTATCTGACTTGTATCAATAAATAAGCCATAAAAAAACTTCTATTTTTTAATAATTTCCAAAACTTTAATTTTATGGGGGTATAATTTTTAAACTCCAAGTAAAATAATTATACCCCTTCCATTAATTTGTTCAATAAATAGAACGATGATGATAAAAAACTATAGAAATAATTTATTGTGGTGATTGAGATAAGTTATAGAGAGATATCTTGTTATACAAAGTAGTTTTAGTAATTCCTAAGATCTTACTAGCCTGATTTTTATTCCAATTAACTTGCTCTAAAACATATTGAATATGTTCTTTTTCAGCTTCTGCTAATGTTTTAAGAATTTTGGTCTCGCTTTTTCTATCATTATAATTAGCGAAATTAAAATTTTCTTTTTCTAAAATATTGCCTTTTGCCAACAAAACAGCATTCATAAGTGTATTTTCTAACTCCCTAACATTACCAACCCATTCATGATTTTTAAGCATTTCCATAACATCATAGGGTATTATATTCACACTTTTATGCAATTCTAGATTTACTTTCTTTAAAAAATGAATAACTAATTTTGGAATTTCTTCTTTTCTCTCTCTTAGCGGGGGGACATAAATTGTAAAAATATTTAAACGATAGAATAGATCTTCACGAAATTTCCCTTTTTCAACTAATTCCAATAGATTTTTATTAGTTGCGGCTACAATTCTGGCTTGCATTTGAATAGTGCTTTCTCCGCCGACCTGCTCGAATTCCTTTTCCTGTATTACTCTCAATAATTTAACTTGCAGCTGCGGGGAAATCTCCGAAATTTCATCAAGAAAAATTGTCCCTTTCCCGGCCAATTCAAACTTCCCTTTTTTATTTCGGGTTGCTCCTGTAAATGCGCCCATAACATGGCCAAAAAGCTCACTCTCAAGCAATGTTTCCGTTAATGCAGTGCAATTAACTGCAACAAACGGTTCGTTCTTGGTAATTCCTTCATAATGGATCATCCTAGTAATTAACTCTTTACCGGTACCGCTTTCTCCCTGAATTAACACATTAACTCTAGTAGCCGAAACTTTACCAATCTTTTTGAATATCTCTTTCATTTCCTCACTATCCCCCACCATATGATATTTCAGTTTATATTCATGCTCCTTCTCGGAAAGGGCTATAATCATTCTTTCATTATTTTTCTTACTTTCAAGGGTCTTCTTTACAACAAACTTAATACGTTTTAATTCATACGATTTATCAAAATAGTCATATGCTCCTAATTGCATTGCTTTGATTATATAATCGGTCTCATCAAAGGCTGTAATAATTATAACTGCAATTGAATTATCAATTTCTTTAATTCTCCTTAATACCTCCAAGCCGTCTATATCCGGCATTTTAAGATCAGTTATAACTATATCCGGAGTCTCTTTTTTTACAAAAGCCAAACCCTCTCCCCCACTATTTGCACATTGAACATTTGAAAACGAATTCGATAAGAATAGTGTTAAGGTTTCGGCAAAAGCCTTATCATCATCAATTATTAGAATTTTTTCCATATACAAAATTATTTAAGAAAAATATTTTAAAAATTGTTTCTCCCGGCCGGGAAGAGACTAATTGTATATCCCCATTATGTAATTCCATTATTTTTTTAATTATAGAAAGCCCTAACCCGGTACCGTATGATTTGGTAGTAAAAAACGGTTCAAAGATTTTATCCTTTCGGTCTACACCGTGCCCGTTATCTTTAATATAAACAGAATAATTGTCCTTTTCACTTTCGGCCCAAATTTCTATTACGCCTTCATTTGCAATAGCATCAATTGAATTTTCAATTAAATTTAAAAATACAGATTGAAGAGTTATATAGTCTCCGGTTATTTTAATTTCCTTAACATTGTTTTTTAATAAAATGTTTTTTGCTATTAACTTTTGCGAAACGGATTCTTTTACCTTTTCAATTACTGTTTTAATATCCAATTGAATATTTATTAAATTAATAGGACGGGAGAATTCAAGAACATCTTTCATCAGTTTGTTCAAGCGCTTAACTTCATCAAGGACTAATACCAAGGGCCTTTTTATTTTTTCAGACAATTCATCGGTTTCAAAAAGCAAATTTAAATAATTCTTTATAGAAGCAAGCGGGTTTTTTATTTCGTGCGATAGATAAGCAGTCATTCTTCCCACTGCGGCAAGTTTTTCAGAATTTCGAAGATCCTCTTCCGCTTTCTTATAATCTGTAAGATCTCTAAATATTGAAAGTATCAAGGGCTTACCTATTTTTTCTTCAACGAAAGCGTAACTAACATTGAAAAAAACGGTCTTCCCGTTTTTTAATGAATACCTGGAAAAACGTGTGGGAATTAAATTTTTTTTATAAAATAGCTCCTTATATTTTACTAATTTTCTTTCATTTTCTATTTTATCATCATCATATATTATATAAAATGGCTTTCCTATTAAGTCACTCTCTTTCATTCCAACCAATTTACAAAATGAATTGTTTACAGATATAATCAATCCATTAACATCAGTTAATCTCATTCCGTCATCAGATTTTTCCCATATAGATCGAAATTTCATCTCCGAATATTTTAAAGCTTCTTCCGATTTCTTCCGCTCTGTTATATCTCTTTGAATTGACAAAAAACCTACAATATTTCCTCTTTCGTCTATAATCGGATCAGTGGTTTCTTCAATAAAAATTTCACGCCCGTCTTTAGTTTTGTTAACAATTTCACCTTTTATGCCTCTTTTTTTCAAGAGTGTTTTCCAAAACTCATTATAATAATCATCTTTAATCAAACCGCTTTTTATTATCCTAGGCGTTTCTTTTCCAACTACCTCATCTTTTTCAAATCCGTATGTTTTTGTAAAAGCCGGATTTATATATGTAATTAATCCGTCTTTATCGGTAATAAATATTATTTCTTCACTGGACTCGACTGCTTTTTTAAATTTTAGAACTTCCGATTCATTATTTCGGCGTTTAGAGACATTCCGAATAAAGATATTAAATTGATTGTCTAAAGATGGTGAAATCTTTGCTTTAAATATTTCTAGCTCATTATTAAGCTTTAATTGAAATTCTACCTTTTCCGAATCATTTGTATGAATTATTTTTTTTACAGACGAATTAAGCTGATGGCCAATATCAGACGGGAAAAAATCATCCAGCTTTATTTTAGATTTTAAGTTACTTTGAAAATTATTTTCCGCTAATTCAAAACAAACAAAATCAATTATTAAACCATCAGAGTCAGCTCTAATTAATACGTCCGGTATAAATTTTAACTCTGCTTTTAATTCTTCTATTACATTTAGGAAATAAGTGCCTTCCTCAAATAAACCTACACCCTTTTTCCCTCTACATTCAAATCCGCATAACACATTGCCTTCATCCAAAATTGCAGAAACTTCAAAGCTCATTATTGATGATGTATTATCCTTTCTAATGCTTCTTACTTTACCCGACCATCTCCTTTCTTTTGCTTCCTTTAGCATTTCTTCTACAGATTCATTTGATGCATTAATTATTTGAATAAGATTTTTAGTCAAAATTTCACTTTCATTATATTTTAATTCTTCTAATAAGAATTTATTTGCATAAATTATATCATGTTCATCGTTCAAAACAAAGATAAACTCAGATATCCGGTTGAATTGAGATTTTAAGAAAATAATTCTATTTGAAAGAATTTCTTTGGAATGATTTAATCTGCTATCATTAGAGATGTCTTCGCTAGAGATATGATTACCTCCTTGTTCCATCTCTTCAGCTCCCATTTAGTTCCTACCATAACTTATATAATTATAAATAATAATAAACAAATTAATATACTAATAAATAAATAAATTATTGTTTAAACACATATTAAATGGTAAAAAATAAACTTTATATATAGTAAAAGTCAATATTCATCATTTCTCATTTACGCAGCAAAAATTAGATTTTCATCATATTGCAACGGATTTAATATTATCAAATTATTAAATAAAAATTTCGGGATCAAATTAAAATATTTGGCAAAAAGTATAGACTATTTTTCTATTACTTAGATTTAATTTCAATTGTGTGGGTGTTATTCTTTTTCAAACTTTCCAAAGGCAGAGCAGCATTAATTTTTCGGCCGTACTTTCCGGTCAAACGACCTTTTGCCAATATATGACCCTTCATAGCATTTAATAACTCAAATTTTGTAGCGCCGGCTTCAAACGGCAAACCTTTATCCAGGCCAAATATTTTAAAAGAATATTTATGAATGCCTTTGTTCGGACAAGGTCCCGTGTAACCAATTTTTCCAAAGTCGTTTGTACCAAATATAACTTCATCCGGAACATTTCTTACCGTAGTTATTTCTTCATGCAGCTCTTTGATGTGGGCAGGTATATTAAAGAGGATCCAATGAATTGATTTACCATTTGGAGTATTTAAATCCTCCATGAATAAAACAAAACTTCGAACCCTGGGATTAGAACATTTCCATCCTATTTTTGGTGAAACATTAATTCCCTCACATGTATATTTAACAGGAATTTTTTCCCCTTCTTTAAAGGCATCACACTTTATTTTAATATTCATAATGCCCAAATTTTGTTGCCAAAAATAAACTAAAAATAAGATAAAAGGCAATATTTTAAACTTTTTTACCGCTGACCTAAAAGTCATTTAATATTTTAATACTTAACAGAAGTTACGCAAAAATGAATTTTGAAGTCCAATATTGTCATTCCAAGGAAACCTGCCCGACCGGCAGGCGGGGTAGGAATCTATTTTATTCTTATTTTAGCATAATGGATACCCTCTATCGCGGGTATGACATTCACTTTCTTCAACCTTGCGTAGCTTTAGTATTTAATTTAATTTTTGAGAAGGGAAGTATATCTTTCCACAACATGATTATTCTTGATGGCCAACTCGACGGCTTTTCTATTTCCAATAATAATCATTATTTTTTTTGCTCTTGTTATTGCCGTGTAAAGTAAATTTCTCTGCAGCATGATAAAATGTGAAGTGGATAAAGGTAAAATAATACATGGGTATTCGCTGCCCTGACTTTTATGAACTGTTATTGCATATGCTAAAGTCAATTCATCAAGCTCTGTTGAATCGTATTTTATTTGTCTGCCATTTATCTCTAAAACCATTGAATTATCCGTGCTAGTTTTTTCTAAAATTATCCCCAAATCACCGTTAAAGATTTCTTTTTCATAATTATTTCGCAACTGCATAACTTTATCGCCTTTTTTAAACTCAAAGCCTCCTTTCTTCATTAAAGGATCGTTACTGTTTAGCCCGTTCTGAATCACTTTATTTAAATTAATTGTCCCAACTTTTCCTTTATGCATCGGGCATAGAACTTGTATATCAGTCATAGGATTAAAATTATATTTTAAAGGCAATCTGCTTGCACAAAGATCGAGAATTATTCCAGGAATTTTTTCATCATCATTTTCTTCAATAAAGAACAAGTCGCTTTGCTTATTATTTATCAGCTCGGGGATTTCCCCCCGGTTAATTTGATGGGCCGCAAAAACAATTTTACTTTTCTCCGCTTGCCTGAATATTTTCATCAATCTACAGCAGGGTATAATTCCGGAATTTATTAGATCAGATAAAATGTTGCCCGGACCAACCGCAGGTAATTGATCAGAATCTCCGACTAAAATTAAAGTTGTCTTATCGCCTATTGCACTAATAAGATGATGCATCAATAATGTATCAATCATCGAGACTTCATCAATAACTAAAAGATCTGCATCAAGCTCATTTTCCGCATTATATTTGAAAAAACCTTCCACCGGATTATATTCCAAGAGCCTATGGATTGTTTTAGCTTCACGATTTATTATTTCACTCATTCTTTTAGCAGCTCGTCCGGTTGGAGCTGCCAATAAAATTTTTTTATCCATCTTTTCATAAATATGTATAATTCCTTTAAGTGTTTCGGTTTTCCCGGTTCCGGGTCCCCCTGTTAGAATCAATAAATTATACTCAACGGACTTTTTAACAGCATCGAGTTGTTCTTCGGAATATTTGCTTTGAAATTTTTTCAACCATTTTAAAATATTCGGATTTGTATTTTTATGAAGTGATGCCAACGAACGAATGCGTTTTCCAATTTCATTTTCAGCATCCAATAAATAGGAAAGATAAACTTTATCATTAACGATCTTTACCCGGCCTTCTTTTTCCAGTTCGATTAAACAATTATCGGATTTACTCATTTCGGAATTCAGTAAAATCTCACACCGGCTAATTAATTTAATTTCCGGTAAGTAAACATGACCGTTATTTGCAGCTTCGTTTAGAACATATAGAATTCCTGCTTTTATTCTATGCTGATGATTATAATTAAAGCCTATACTTTGTGCGATTTTATCCGCTAATTTAAATCCTATACCGATTACATCATAAGTCAATTGATAAGGATTGTTCTTGACTACGGTTTTGGTTTGACTACCGTAAATTTTATAAATTTTCATAGCTAAAGAAGTTGAAATTCCGTATGACTGAAGAAATATTATAATATCTTTTAAACCTTTTTGCTGTTCCCAGCTTTTTTTAATTATCGCAATTTTATTTTTTCCCAGCCCTTTAACATCGTGCAACATATTAATTTTATTGTCAAGCATATTGAATGTTTCTTCACCAAATTTTTGTACAATCCTTACAGCAGTTTTTTCACCTATGCCTTTAATTATTCCGGAGCTTAAAAATTTTATTATCTCACTCGCCGTTTCCGGATAAAGGATATTGAAACTTTCAAAGCTAAATTGTTTGCCGAATTTTAAATGCGAATTCCAATCACCTCTTAACTCAATGTGTTGACCCGGATTTAAATGAGGTATAATCCCGACAGCTTTAGATCCGTCTTCCAAATAGAAAACTCCATATCCGGTATCTTCGTTATAAAAAATAAAAGTATCAATATAACCTGTTATAATTTCCATACTTATTATTTTGAAATTTTTAAGGATGATTTAAATAATTATATAATATTATAGTATTGGAACAATCCAAATATTTTATTGAAATGGATTTCATTTTAGTTCATCTTACAAAAATTTTTAATATTTATATTGCTGTATTTTATAAAACTTTATTCTATTTTAAATATAGAAGAATTATTAAAAAGTTTGCAATATTTGAAGGAATCCATTGTGAGTAATATAAAAGATAAAAAAGGCATAATAGCAATTTTAACCGGCGGCGGAGACGTTCCCGGATTAAATCCGGCAATTCGAGCAGTAACAATTCGAGCTATTAGAGAAGGATTTAAAGTTATCGGAATCCGCAGAGGCTGGGGAGGTATGATAGACATAATTCGGGATAAACATGCAGACAATTCTTATAATTATCAAATTCTAACAGAAGAAATAGTAAATAAAGCGGGAAGAACAGGCGGAACTTTTCTTCATACTTCCAGAACAAGGCCAAGTCATATTCCCAAAGTAAACGTTCCTGAACATTTAGCGGATAAATATAAAGATGATATTAATGATTTAACCCCTGAGGTGTTGAAAAATTTGGATTTCCTGAATATCGATTATTTGATCCCGGTAGGAGGTGATGATACATTAAGTTATGCTGCTAAACTGCATAAAGCCGGTGTAAAAGTTATTGCGATTCCCAAGACGATGGATAATGATGTTCCCGGAACCGATTATTGCATAGGATTTAGTACATGTGTTACACGAACTATTATGTTAACACATAGTTTAAGAACTTCGGCTGGATCGCATGAAAGGTTTTTGGTGATAGAAGTTTTCGGAAGATATGCCGGCTTTACAGCTATATTACCAACTATGGCAGGGGCCGCCAACAGATGTGTAATTCCGGAATACAAGTTTAATATTGAATCACTTACAGAATTAATGGTAGAAGACAGATACACAAATCCAAGTAATTACTCCGTTGTTCTGGTTTCCGAAGGCGCAATGTTCGAAGGAGGAGAAATGGTATTCCAGAGCGATGAAAAAGATGCTTTCGGCCATAAAAAATTAGGCGGAATCGGAGATGTAATTTCAAACCAGCTTAAGGAACTCTCGCCAAAATTCAATAAAAATAAAAGGATAAACGTAATTAACCAAAGGTTAAGTTATTTGGTAAGATGCGGCGATCCCGATGCAATTGACTCAATAGTTCCTATGGCTTTTGGTAATCTTGCGCTGGATTTGATGTTAAAAGGAATTCATGGACGGCTGGTTATCCTAAAAGAAGGCAGATATAATAACGCTCCAATTGATGTAATAACAAGTACGAAAAAAACCGTTAACGTTGAAAAATATTACAATACAAAACGCTTAAGACCTTATTATAAAAGTTTTGAATCTAAGCCGTTGTTTATAATGACAAGCGAATAAATTTACTCGTGATTTTTATTAACTTGTAGAAATTATATCAAACTAACAAAACAGAATTTTCGGCGTCCTGAAAATAAGTAGGAACTTGTTTATCCGCTTCCTCTTCAATTAGCCAAACCTCATCATCCAGAAGGTATCTGAATTGATATTCATTGTTCTTTTCCAATTCAACTGCAAGAACAAATGACCCGTCTTTCTTCTGTTTTTTCATTGGTGTTGCTTGAGTATTCCAATTATTAAAGTCACCTACTATATGAGCTTTCTTATACCGTTTACCTATTTCCTTAGGAATTTTAAAAGTCACTTTGCACAATTGCTGATCAGGTTGATATTTCTTTTTTATCCCCAACTTTTCCTCCTATATAAAAAATGTTAAATTGTTATTTATCTAAAACATATATTACCCCGGCTTCACTCTTCTAAATATTCTTATTGCGCCTTCCACTGGGCAAACATTTACACAGATACCACATCCATTGCACCCGAATCTGCTATATGTTACAGGATAAAAGCCTTTTTTGTTCATTACATTACTTACAAACAAAACATTTTCCAAACATTCATCTGCACATAATTTACAACCGTTACATAATTCAGAGTTTATGTAAAGTCGAATTCCATAATTATTTAATTCTCCAAATTCATCTTTAATTGAATGATTAATTGCATTATTCCGGTTTATTTTCCGGATTTGCCCAGATTGATTAACATTATTTCGAAGAAATACTTGTGCATTCATCTTAAATCCCCGTTTATTAAATCCACTGGTTATTTAATATAATATATAAAAAATTTGAAAAATTTTCGCTATAAAAAGGCAATAAATGATTAAAATTCAAATTTATATAAGATCTTATATATTTTACTTTACTTAAGTGATTATATGGCAATAAGTTATGAAATCGTACAGTCCGAATTTTATTAAAATTCCGGTGTTATTGAAAAAGCTTTGCCAATCACGCAAATATTCACATTAAGATACATTTTCTTAATTTAACATTTAACTCAATTACAAATAGCACTATATCACAACTTCTTTTTATTACTAAATTTAATAATTGATTATTCGGAAAAAGAAATTTACATTATTATCAAATGAAAATTTATTTCCCACTTCAACTTAACAATCGTTATATCAGATCTTAAAAAAGGATTTTATCGTTTAATAAGTTGAAGTTCTTTTTAGAATAGAGGACAAATAATGTGTTCCTTTAAACAGCTTCTATCATTCAAAACTTTAATTGAAAAAGGGAAATCCCATCGTAATAATAGGTACTATTCAAATTTCCGATCCCATGTAAAAAACTTTACTATAATAATGCCGATTATTTTTTTAAGTTAACTGAACAGCAAAGGAGGATATATGCGATCTAGAAATTCTCAAAAGCGGAACGACAGACTTATTAAAGATAGAAGAAAAGATACTTATAAAAACATTTCTGCTTTACCGGAAAATGCTGTGTGTAAAAGCTGCGGAGCGACTTTTTCAAATGGACACTGGACATGGAAAGAGAAAGAGAAACATTTTTATGAAACAATTTGTCCGGCATGCAAACGTACAGAAGATAATTATCCGGCCGGATTTATTGAGATCAAAGGTAAATTCTATTATGAACATTCCGACGAGATCTCTAATCTTATTAAAAATACCGAGAAACTCGAAAAAAATGAAAGGCCGCTGGAAAGGATTATGGCTATCAAAATAGAGATAGGCCGCATAATAGTAACAACTACCGGAATTCACATTGCAAGAAGAATTGGAGAAGCATTAAAAAGAGCTTACCAGGGACTTTTTTCATTTCAATACGGCGAAGGAGAAAAAAGCATTAGAGTAGTTTGGGAAAGACAATAATTTCTTGGAGAAATTTTCAGCACGAATTAATTTTTTATAATTTATAAAATAATAGTTAATTATTAATTCCGTTGTTCGAAGTAGATTTCATAGCTTGTAAAATGTTAAAGCTATTGAAATATGCTTAGTTGCTTTTATTAAGAGGTTTTTTCCGAAAGCCTTTAGTGCTAATTTGTAAACTAAGTGTCTTGGTGGTTAATATAGAAAATTTAGGTAAAATTAAATGATTATTTACCACCAAGACACAAAGGGCACAAAGAATTGCTAATCCCTTTTGTTTTTTGATTAGCCACAATTAATGAAGAGATAATACTTTTATTACTTATTTAATTATGTGCAATAAAATGTAAAAATATTTAGCAGTGACCAATACCAATTAAAATTATAAAAGAAAAATCAATCCGTAATTTCATAACAGTCATCATCTCATAATTCCGGCCATCATAATCTTATTTTTTCATATTAAAAGAAAATTATATTTAAATCGTCCGTAAATAATTAAATTAATAAACGATGGTGATGCTATGAAAAAGCAACAATTATTATTAGCTGTTGTTCTTTTCACGTTTATTGTTTCGGCGGTTTCATTTTCAAAAGGGAGTAAATCAACTCAATCAAATTCATCATACAATACTATTGAAGCAAATTATATGGAAGGGTTGAAGTCGGATAATTTAGGATTACGAATGAGTTGCGCATATTTCCTAGGAGAGTTAAGATCTTCTAATGCAGTAATTCCTTTAATGAAAATACTAAATACTGAAAAGCATGAAGGATTAAGAATTATCGCAGCTTGGTCGTTGATTAAAATTGGAGATCCCAGAGGTATTTATCTGGTTAAAAGCCAAAGTGAAACTTGCGAAGACTGCTCTGTCCAATCAATGTGTGCTTATTTTTATTACCACTATGTCCTTTCATCTGAAGGAAAGCTCAGCTTGGATTAATTAACCGGAAATTTATACTTTCGGTCGGCAATTCACTTACAGAAAAGATTAAGAGCCGTTTTACAGCGGCTCTTTATGAGCTTGTTATCATTTTTAAAATTAGACCTAAATGTGAATGGTTAATTAAATTATAACAATTAAGGTTTAAATGATTTGTTAATATCTCCGGCAACTATTCCTTTTATATTTTGAATTACACTCGTGCTTGTAAAGGTAATAGGAACAGGTGAAGAAAATATCCAGTCAGGTTTATTAAAATACTTAACGGATCCTACAAATCTTTTTGCTATCATTGATGCATCCCTGCCGTCAATAATTCCGTCATTATTGACATCTGCAGCTTTTAATTGCAAACTATCTAGATATATTTTTTTTGAAGAGTACTTTAATGCCAGCAAAGCGTCGGTTGAATTTACCCCTCCCCAATTCCCAATCTTTTCAGCAGATAATGTATAATTGCCTGCCGTCAAATTCATAAATGAATAATTTCCGTCTGCATCGGTTACCGTATTTAAAGTGTCGCCATCTCTACTTAAAGATACGGTTACATTAGCCAACGGACTTTTCGCTGTATTATCATAGAAAACTTTACCTGATAGTTCAAACAAGTAAGCTGAGTTTTTGATTGTTACAATTCCTCCGTCGGGAATTATTTTAATTTCAGCTATTGTATTATTACTATCCTCCGATGTTGTTGCCTCATAAATTTGACTTCCTTGAGAAACCAGGACATTTTTCCATCCTGTCGGGACAATAATTTTAGCAGTTAGCGGGTAATTATAGATTGAATCACCCAAATTATCTGTAGGAATTATTTGAATTTTTGTCGAGTCGTTGGCTGCAACCGTATATGAAAAATTTTCTCTCTCTTTAATATATCTTACTACATCACCCAACGGAGCAATCCAGATATAATTGCTATCCGATTTTTGTTTTATCCACTGACATAATTCCGTTAACCATTCTGTAGATACCGGATAATACAGACCTAAACCGGAATCAGCAACTATTTGATAAAACGGCAATACTTCGTGTGCAAGAAAAACTGTCCATTTACCATTTGCTATCGTTTGAGTCTGCAGAATATTTGTGTACATATTAAATTCATCCTGATCATCACTCGGTGAATTTCTTGGCTGATCAAACTGAATATCAGATGAACCCAAAGTGTATAAGTCCATGCCGGAAATATTAGGACTGTTAACGTAACTACCGCATGATCTGGCAGCTTCAAAATATTTTTGCGCAACATCTTCTACATTCTGGTTAAAGGTACAATACGGATATGCCATAGTAATACATTTTTGTCCGGGAATTTTTTGTTCAATTGTTTTTTTAGATTGATACAATTCATAGGTTATTGTTCCCGGGGTAGTTTCGTCGCCAATAGGAAGAGTTGTTAAATCAGGATGTGTTACGGTATGATCTCCAATTTCATTTCCTTCTTCCGCTAGCTGTCTAAATTCAGACCATAAACCATATCTCCAAATTGTAGGAAGACTATCACTTAATGCTGACGATATAACATAATATGTTGCATGAAATCCGAAACTATTCATTATGGGGCGGACATAATCAAACTGTGATTGCAAACCGTCATCAAAAGTAAATGAAAAAGCAGCTTTCTTACCATCTTCCCATCTTTCAATATTAACTTGCCCGATTGATGAAAAAGACGGCTGTATCTTTTGTATCTCTTTATGATTAGTAAAATTGTTTTTATTCTGAGGATATGAAATGCTAAAATAAATTTGAAGAATAATTATTAATACAAATATTATCTTGCTTTTAACTCTGTTAATTCTCGATTTAAAAAAACCAAATAATTCGTTCATTTATTTCTTAATTTGACCGATTTCACTATTCATTATTTGAGCTATTTTGAGAAGGCAAATATTAAATTAATACAAATATATTATTAAATATTTGGGCAGAACTTATTTTATTGATTAAAATTTAAAACATTAAATTAAATCAAAATAACCCAATTCATCATATATTCAAATACTAAGCCAAAATGTTTTGTACCAGGTTTATTTATGAAAACAAAAGAAAGAATTTTTACTTCAAAGGATTTTTAACAAAAGATGTGTCTGCTCAAAAAAGATTTAGAATAAACTAAAAGCCGTAGAAGAAATATTTAATCTTTTGAGAAACAATTAAAGACATTTTATCGCCGCGTGAAGTTGAATAAGGCTGAATCCCTAAGTAGAGAAAAACTTTTTCACTTTCGGATAGGATAAATTTTTCAATTAATTTTAAGGAATATCCATGGGAGCTTATTCCAACAGTTTCGATTTGTTCTTGTGTCAACCAGGCAATATCTCCCGGCTCCGTACCGAGTAAAGCCGAATCTATAAATACTATTGCCTTGGCTTCACTCATAAGTATTTGCTGAAGGTAGTTTTCCGGGTTGGTACCTGCATTAATAATTTGTGAATGTGTATATTCTGTCATATCTTTCAAATACTTAACAAAAAATAAGCCTGCTGCATCATCTGTTTTGTATGAATTTCCCATGCCTACAAACATAATTTCTTCGGGCTGGAAAGCAGAAAGTTTATTTCTTAAATCTTTTAAAGTCATATTATTATTTTACTATATGGATCTGTTATGCCTATTCTTAACTTAATCACAAATTGGGTTCATTTTAAATAATTTATTCCTATTTCATGCATTCCGATCTATTAAATATGCAATTTATCCTAATTATTAAAAAGGTATCAATAAAAAGCTATTAAAAATAACAAAAAAGTTCAATAAAGATATAATTAGATTAAGCACATTTTTAAAGTCATAATATTTTTAATGGTTTTATAATTTGTTAAGTAAAATTAATTGTTGTCATTTTTTATGATATTAATTTATTTTTACAAAAAGAATAATTTTTATGGCAGCAATTTGGGATACTTCCCAAATTAATAAAGTCAGCAAGTCTATAGGTAAAGTATTAAAGGTAAGCAAAAAATTTTATTTTGAGCCCTTGCGTTAGAATTACAAGAATTCCAACGAGATGCAGAAATTTTGAAAGCTTCGAAGAAAATCTTTACCAGGATTCAAGAATGGCAGTCAGTTATTTAAAAGGTGATCAAAGTGGAGGCTTTTCAGTTGCCGTATAAAATTTTGCAGCTAATAATCATGAATTCAACTAAAATTACAAATTATGAAATCTTTTTATAAAAAATTAATTGCTCCTATTGTTATTGTATTTGCTATTACAATAGTAGGTTTTATTACAGATCATTCTAATCATTTAAATTCAAAGTTCTCTAATCCCGTTATCGAAAATGAGGTTGATTCTTTATTATCTCTAATGACTCTCCAAGAAAAAATCGGTCAAATGACGCAGGTCGACATTCATGCAATAAAAAATCCCAAAGACATAACAAAATATTCACTAGGCTCAATACTCTGCGGCGGCGATTCGGAAATTAAAGATGTATCAGCAGCCGGATGGGCAAATTATTACGACGCTCTTCAAACATATGCCTTAAAATCGAGATTGAAAATACCGATTATTTTTGGAACTGATGCTGTCCATGGCCATAATAATGTATTAGGAGCTGTAATATTCCCGCATAATATAGGAATGGGTTGTACAAGAGATCCTAAGTTAGTTGAAGAAGAAGGCCAAGTAACAGCCGAAGAGATAACCGGAACCGGAATGAACTGGGACTTTGCCCCATGCGTTGCAGTAGCAAGAAACGAAAGATGGGGAAGAACATACGAAAGTTATGGAGAAACCCCGCAGCTGGTTTCTGAAATGGGAAGTGCTTTTATAAAAGGGCTCCAAGGAGCAAAATTTAATTCTCATTTATCTATAATAGCATGTGCCAAACATTATGTAGGTGACGGCGGAACTGAAAACGGTAAGGATCAGGGTAATACCGAATGTGATGAAGCAACACTAAGGAAAATTCATTTACCCGGATATATTGCTGCGATAAAAGCAGGTGTAAAAACAATTATGGTTTCATACAGCAGCTGGAACGGTGTTAAGATGCATGAAAATAAGTACTTATTAACTGATGTATTAAAAAAAGAACTCGGATTTAAAGGCTTCTTAGTTTCGGATTGGGCAGCAATTGATCAATTGGGGAAAGATTATAAAAGTGATATTGAAAAATCTATTAATGCCGGACTTGATATGATTATGATTCCAAATGGTCCGGGTAAAAATAATAATTATGTTGAATTTATTAATGATTTAAAAGATTTAGTTAACACTGGTGCTGTTCCTTTATCGAGGATAGATGATGCTGTAAAAAGGATATTAAGGGTTAAGTTAGAAATTGGTGTTTTTCAACATCCATATACAGATAAAGAATATACCCCAACGGTAGGATCAAAAACTCACCGCGAAATTGCTCGGCAATGCGTTAGAGAATCAATAGTTCTTTTAAAGAATTCGGGAAACATTTTACCCATATCTAAAAATATTAAACATATAGTTGTCGCCGGAAAAAGTGCCGACAATCTTGGCTATCAATGCGGAGGCTGGACTATAAGCTGGCAAGGTGACAGCGGAAATGTTACAACCGGAGGTACTACAATCTACAAAGCAATCAAGCAAGCTGTTTCTCCCGAAACAGAAGTTACCGTTTCTAAAGACGGTTCCAATGTTAAAAGCGCCGATGTTGCAATTGTATGCGTAGGAGAAAAACCATATGCGGAGGGGACCGGAGATAGAAAAAATTTAGCATTATCAAAAGAAGACAACGCTGTTATTGAAAATTTCAAGTTAAAGAGAATCCCGGTTGTTGTTATTCTGATCTCCGGAAGACCGATGATTATAAATTCCGCTTTGAAAAAATCTAATGCGTTTATTGCTGCATGGTTACCGGGTACAGAAGGCGAAGGAATTGCAGACGTTCTTTTCGGAGATTATAAACCAACCGGTAAGCTTTCACATTCATGGCCGAGAAGTATGAAACAAATTCCGATTAATTCTGGAGATAAGAATTATAATCCTTTATTTCCCTATAATTTCGGTTTGACTTATAAAAGTAAATAGAAAACATTATCTTTGAAAAAAAGAAGCATATTATTATGGTGTTTATAATTTTTTTAGAAGGAGAATTATAAAACTCTAAAATTACCAATTAATTATTCTTTTAAGTTTTAACTTCCAAATTTACAAATCATAATTAATTCTTAATAAATCATGAAAATCAGCGCTCTATTTTTCCGCCGATATACTGAAATGCAATAACAATCCGATCACATATAATATAGATTTAAATTGAACTACCTTAAAAAGGTCATGTTTTAAAATTTTATTACAGCTTATTTAATTATTTAATAATTTTTATATTTGTCGTAATATTTGAGCGGGGATTATTATGAACTTTAAAAAATTCTATTTCGTACTGTTATTTTTCTATTTTTTAATTCAAATATTTGATGTTATAATGGCACAATCAATCAGACCTATCCGCGATAATGTTGGCTTCTGCTGGCAGCCGGATGAAATGAACACCCTTATGAAATATCTTTCATCTCACGCCGACAAGACGGCGAACTTCCCTTCTGCAAATCTTGTAGCTGCAATTTCGCCTCATGACGATTATCTTTATGCAGGAAGCGTTTATTATCCTCTTTATAAATTAATAAAGACAAAAGAAGTCGTAATATTCGGAGTTACACACGGGACAGTTAGAAAAGCTACGAATGATCCTAAGAATGTTCTGATCTTTGATGACTACAATTACTGGCACGGGCCTTATGGTAATGTAAGTATATCGCCTTTAAGAGAAATAATAAAAAATAAATTAGACAAAAAAAATTTCATGGTAAGCGATAAAGCCCAGGATATAGAACATTCAATTGAGGCGTTAGTTCCTTTCCTCCAATATTATAATAGGGATATAAAAATAACCCCGATTATGGTTACTCAAATGCCGTTAGAAAGGATGGAAAAAGTAAGCAAAGAATTATCAAAAATAATTACAGGCTATATCAAACAAAACAATTTAAAGCTTGGAAAAGATATTTTCTTTTTAATATCTACCGATGCCGATCACTATGGCAGAGATTTTGATAATATTCCATACGGTGAAGATAAAAAAGCACATGAAGAAGCTACAGCAAATGATAAAAGAATTGCCAAAGAAACTTTCGATGGGATTTTAACTAATGAAAAAATAAAAAATCTTACTAAAGAACTTTGGGGCACTCCTTCCGACAATCCTCCAAGTCCAGTTTGGTGCGGAAAATTCTCTGTCCCATTTGGACTTTTAACTACATCAAAGATTATTAAAGAAGTCGACAATAAAAATATAACCGGAGAGTTATTTAAATATTCCGATACATGGACAGAGGGAGTAATCCCAATAAAGCATACAAACATGGGAACAACAGCACCATTTTCATTAAAACATTGGTGCGGTTGGCTGTCGGCAGGGTTCTATCTAAAATAAGATTTTAGTGCTTACTTTAATTTAAATTATGAACTACTTTTACTTTTATTATAGATTACGGATGCATACCGGCAGAAATGCACTGAATTGATATTGAATTTAAAAACATGCAATCATACATACATGCACCCATGCTAAATAATTTTTTCTATTAGTTTTAAATTACTCTAAATCGAGCATTTGGCCTATGCCTCAATTACGAAAAGAACTTTCCCGTTTCGACCTTACAATGATTGCAATAGGATCGATGATAGGTTCCGGGATATTTTTAACTCCATCACTAATTGCAAAAGCAATTCCCTCTCCATCTTTAATTATTTTTGTCTGGTTAGCGGGCGGAGTAGTAGCTTTATGCGGTGCTTTAACTTTTGCAGAGCTTGGTTCATTGATGCCAGAAGCCGGTGGAGTTTATGTTTTCCTTTCCAAAGGATATAATGATCTTGCAGGATTTCTTTACGGATGGGCTTATTATTTAGTGGTTAATACAGGCGGCATTGCCGCATTAAGTGTTGCCTTTGCGACTTATCTAGGATTCTTTATCCATTTAAATCCTGTTGGAATTAAAATAGTGGCAGTTACCGGAATTTTTATTTTAACTGTAATTAATGTTTATGGAGTAAAGATTGGCGGGATATTCAGCGATCTTTTTACATTATTAAAATTGCTCGGAATATTTGGAGTTATTGTAATCGGATTTTTGTTAGGAAGCAGTCATATTACAAATTTTTCAGTTCCATTATTTAATTCAAACAGCGGCTGGGATGGAATTGCCGTTGCTATGGTTGGAGTTTTGTGGTCATACGGCGGATGGCAGCATGCGACGTATACTGCAGGCGAAGCAAAGAATCCTAAAAGCGATGTTCCGATTGCTATGATTATTGCCGCCGTGGTTGTTACACTTATTTATGTTTCAATAAACATTGCTTATTTATTTCTCCTTACTCCATCCCAAATCGCTTCTTCTCCCGGTGTAGCAGCCGATGCAGTAAAAACTGTTGTAGGCAGTTTAGGAGGCGGACTAATTGCCTTAGCAATTTTTATTTCAACTTTCGGGACCGCAGGCATTTATACATTAACCGCACCGAGAATTTATTTTGCTATGGCAAATGATGGTATATTTTTTAAACAAGTTAGTCGTATTCATCCCAAATATAACACGCCTTATTATGCTATAATTATTCAATCTACATGGGCAGTACTTTTAGTTTTGTTTTGGGGAACATTTGAAAATTTAATTTCATATGTTGTATTTACGGATTGGATATTCTTCGCTCTTGCAGCTTCAACTGTTTTTATTTTTAGAAAGAAATTGCCGAAAGTAAAACGGGAATATAAAACATTAGGCTATCCTTTCACCCCATTATTTTTTATAGCAGTTGCCGTGTGGTTTGTTATAAATACTCTTATTGAAAGGCCGGAGCAGGCAATTGCAGGAATTATTATGCTCGCCTTAGGTTTACCGGTTTATTACTATTGGAAAAGAAAGACTGCTGTAAAAAATTTATAATTGACTGAAGTTACGCAAAACAAGAAAAAATCAGCCATTGTCATTCCGAACTTGATTCGGAATCTGCATAATTAAGCTATTTTCAGATGCTGAATCGAGTTCAGCATGACAGTTGCGTAACTTCAGTAATTGATTATATTTTATACTATAACTTTTATTGTAGGGACAACTGGATTGAATTTTTGTTTATTATATCTTAATTAATCAGTAATCGGGGAAATAATTAATGATTTACAGAAAACCCAATCGGTTAAAATATTATGATTATTCAAATGCCGGATGGTATTATGTAACAATTTGCACAAATGATCATAAAAATCATTTTGGTGAAATTATAAATAGTAAAAAGGATTTGAATGATGCTGGTAAGATTGTTTATGAATATTGGGAGAAGATTGAAAAATTACATAAAAATATTGAACTAGATTATTTTGTAATTATGCCGAACCATATTCATGGCATAATAATAATCAATTCTGTAGGGGATGCAAATTTTGCATCCCCTACAGATAGAACAAAAATGGAACTGTGTAAATTGTTACAACAATTTAAACGTGCCGTAACATTAAAAATTAAATCAATAAATCACGAATCAAATTTTAAGTGGCAACGCTCGTTTTATGACAGAATAATTCGCAATGAAAAAGAATTATTTAATATAAGAAAATATATAAAGCAAAATCCTCTTAAATAGAATTTGGAGAAAAGCATAAATAATTTAGATATTTGAGACAACCGTAATATAAAATTTGTTAATATGAACGAAGTAGTTATATATAAAACACCAGACAACGAAACGAAAGTAGAAGTCCGATTTGAAGAAGAAACAGTTTGGTTAAATCAAAGCCAAATGGCTCTTCTTTTTAAACAGACTAAACAAAATATTAGCCTGCATATAAATAACTGTTTCAAGGAAGGAGAACTCGATAAAAAAGCAACTGTCAAGGATTCCTTGACAACTGCTTCAGACTGCAAAAATTATAAAACTAAATACTATAACTATACTAAATAGAAACGTTAAAAGATAATTATAAAAACGAAAAAGATAGATGTCAGAATATAAATCTGCCGAAGGGCAAGTCGGAGGCAATACAAAACAAGTTATAGGGGCATGTTTAGGTGCTTCTTCAATTTCTTTCGTGAGAATTCAAAAAGAAAATTTTCATATAACTATTAACAATGTATTAACACTTCCGCACAACGGCGATCCTAAAAAAGTTTTTAAAGAGAAATTAATTGAATTTACCAATGGAAACATTAATTTAAACGATTTAAATAATACTTTTCCCGGTCACGGTTTGGACCGTGACCGTCCGATACAGATTTCCCCCTTCGGTCGAAATGACAATGATGACTATTCTTTCTCACATATTCCTATTGTTGTAACCGGTAGGAAATTTAGAAATCTGGTAAGATTCACAAACATCCCTGAACCTGAAGCTTCGGAATACGCTTTTACATTCCTTAATAAAAACAAAGATCCTTATTCTGCAATAGCCTCACTAGGCGGCGAGACTTTTATGGTTTACACATTGGATGATGAAGGAAAGATTTCAAATGTTATTACACGGAATCAATGTGCATCCGGGACAGGTGAATTTTTCCTTCAGCAGATCAAAAGAATGAATTTAGGTTTGGATGAAGTAATCGATATTGCTAGAGATGCTGAACCATTTAAAGTATCCGGCAGGTGCTCTGTGTTCTGCAAATCCGACTGCACTCACGCTTTAAACAAAGGAATAAAAAAATCAGAAGTTACTGCGGGACTTTCTCAAATGATGGCTGAAAAAGTTGAAGACCTTCTTAAAAAAGTAAAGCCTGGAAAAGTTTTGGTTGTCGGGGGAGTAACAAAAAATTCTATTGTTATTGACTTCCTTAAAAAACAAGTCCCAAATATCGTTATACCTAATGAAGCACCGTATTTCGAAGCCCTGGGCGCAGCACTATATGGCCTCGAGCATGAAGTAAATATTATTGAAGATCATGAAGATATTTTTATTCCCAGGAAAAGTTCTTTCGTTTTCCATCAGCCTCTGGATAAATATAAAGATAAAGTTCATTTCAAAACCATGGAGAGAGGAAAAGCAAAAGACGGCGATATATGCATTCTTGGACTTGATGTCGGCTCAACAACTACCAAAGCGGTAATAATTAGAAAATCGGATAATAAAATTCTCGGTTCGGTTTATCTTTATACACACGGCAATCCGGTTGAAGCTTCAAGAAAATGCTACTCGGAATTAATGAGGCAGATTCCTGAGAAAATAAATATTATAGGAATCGGCACAACCGGTTCGGGAAGGCAAATAGCAGGACTGCACGCCTTAACCGAAGGTGTGATAAATGAAATTGTAGCACACGCAACTGCTGCAGTTTACTTTGATCAGGAAGTTGATACAATTTTTGAGATAGGCGGACAGGACGCAAAGTACACTTACATAGTTAATAAAATTCCCGCAGATTATGCAATGAATGAGGCATGCTCGGCAGGAACCGGATCTTTTATTGAAGAATCAGCTTATGAATCTCTCGGGATAAAAGTCACTGAGATTGAACCAATTGCTATGCAAGGTGAAATGCCGCCTAACTTCAGTGATCAATGCGCGGCTTTTATAAGCTCGGATATAAAAACTGCACAGCAGGAAAATATAATTAAAGAAGATATTGTCGCCGGCCTGGTTTATTCAATTTGTATGAATTATGTGAATCGTGTTAAGGGCAATCGTCCAATAGGCAAAAAAATATTTATGCAGGGCGGAGTCTGCTATAACAAAGCAATACCCATCGCAATGGCTGCATTAACTGGCAAAGAAATTATTGTTCCTCCCGAACCGGGATTAATGGGTGCGTTTGGAGTTGCACTTGAGATAAAAGAAAAAATTGATTTAGGATTAATAAAACCCGGAAAATTCTTTTTAAAAGAATTAGCAGAAAGAGAAGTAAGCTTTAGAAAGCCCTTTATTTGCGCCGGAGGAATTGAAAAGTGCGATCTTGCATGTCCAATTAATCTTATAACTGTCCAAGGTAAAACTTATCCATTCGGCGGGGCTTGTAATAAATATTATAATCTAATCAATAAAACCAAAGTCGATGTAGATCAATATGACTACATACAAAAGCGGCATGTACTAACGTTTGAGAAATACGCAAGCCTATCCCCCAACCCCTTTTTAAAGGAAAGGGGAGATAAACTCATTCCTACAATTGGAATAAATCAATCTTTTCATACTCACACAATTTATCCGCTTTATTATAATTTTTTTACTAAGCTTGGGTTTAAAGTAGTGCTTTCGGATAAAATTGATGAGCAAGGTCTCGAAAGAGAAAATACTTCCTTCTGTTATCCTGCTCAAATATCCTTAGGATTGTTTGCGGATTTAATTAGGAAAAATCCTGATTATTATTTCATTCCCGAAATCTTCGAAATGTATGTTAATGACTCGGATCATCACAGGCTTGATTTTAACAGCACATGTGTCTTCGTAAGTGGAGAGCCATTTTACTTAAAGCAGGCTTTTAAAGATCTAGTTCCGGAAGAAAAATTAATTACTCCATATTTTAATTTTGCAAACGGTTATGATAAAGAAGAACAGAAATTTATTGAAGTCGGTAAACAACTGGGTATTGATGATGAAGAGAAAATAAAAGAAGCTTTTCGTTTTGCATTAAAAATGCAGGAAGATTATACAAATGAACTGTTTGAGATGGGAAGACAATTCACGGAGTTTATGAAACAGCATCCTGAAGAAATGGCAATCGTGCTTGTCGGAAGGCCTTATAATTCATTTACCGAACTTGCTAATAAAGGGATACCTAAAAAATTTGCATCACGCGGAGTGTATGTTGTTCCTTACGATATGTTCGATTACAGGAATGAAGTAATTGATGATAATCAGTACTGGGAAGGCGGAAAGAAAATTTTAAAAATCGCCAGAATTATAAAAAATAATCCGCAGTTTTTCGCAACATATATTTCAAACTTTTCATGCGGTCCGGATTCATTTCTACTGACGACGTTTCGTTCAATTATGGGTACAAAACCTTCCTTAACTTTAGAACTTGACGGACATACAGCCGACGCCGGGATAAACACAAGAATAGATGCCGCACTTGATATAATTAAAAACTACCGGAAAATACGAAATAAAATAAGCGACCCGGATTACAGCGACTTTGTTCCGGCAAGAATAGAATTCGGTTCAGACCAGGGATATTTTATTTCTTCTGAGGGAGAAAGAATACCTTTATCGGACCCGAGGGTTGATATATTAATCCCATCAATGGGTGATCTCGCAGCACCAATGTTTGCCGCAGGCTTACGCAGCCAGGGATTCAATGCCATTGCAATGCCGGAAGGAAATCCTGAAATATTAAAACTAGGAAGATCGGTAGCAACCGGTAAAGAATGCCTTCCCTTGCTTATGTGTGTCGGGTCTTTACTTGATTATATAGAAAATAAATGGGACGGAAAACAATATATTGCATTCTTCCTGGTTTACGGTGCAGGTAATTGCAGACTTGGCCAGTATCCGGTTTTTATGCGTGAATTTATAAAAAGGAAAAAATTAAGAAATGTTACTACCTTAACTTTAATGAATGAAGACGGTTTTGCAGGTTTAGGCCCTAATTTTGCTCTTAGGGGAATTCAAACACTTTTTGTAAGTGATGTACTTGACGATATTCGGTCAGGTATTATGGCTCATGCCGCGGATCCTGATGAAGGATTAAAAACTTTTTATAAAGGCTATGATGAATTAAATACTATTTTTGAGAAAGAACCGGATAACATTTACAAAGCATTAAAAAGGTTTTCGACTTTAATCAAAGACAAAGTACTCTCCAGAGTACCTATTCATCAAGCCAAATATATAGCATTATGCGGCGAGATTTATGTAAGACGAGATCACTTTTCCCATAAGTGGCTGAATAAACATTTTGCAAAAAAAGGGTTCATACTGAAGGATTCTTATATATCCGAATGGATTTATTATGTGGACTATCTTCTAAAACAAAAATTATTAGAACCGGACACTACATACAAGCAAAAAATTGAAAGGTTGATAAGAGTAGTCTACATGAGGATTGCAGAATACAGAATTAAAAAGATTTTATCGAAAACCGGTTATTACAAATTTTCCTTAACCAAGGTGGACGCACTACTGAATAGAAGCAAGCACATCATCCCTATGGAATATAAAGGTGAGCCCGGATTAACTTTAGGAGTTGCTCTTCACGAAACTCTCGATAAATATTGCGGAGTAATTAATCTTGGCCCCTTCGGATGTATGCCGACAAGGTTTACCGAGGCACTTGCTGCCGCTGATATGAAAGTTGAGAATAAAATATTTGCGGAGAGAATTATAAACAAAAATTATAAACTGCCGGAACTTTTCAACGGGAAAATGAATATTCCGTTTTTAACTATTGAAACCGACGGGAATGTTTACCCTCAGGTTATAGAAGCACGTCTTGAAACATTTGCATTACAGGCAGAACGAATTGCCAGCTTAATGAAAGAAGCAAAGTTAAACGGATATGGGAAATTATAATAGAGAATATTTATGTATTATAAAAATGACTTACAATGGTTTATATTTTAGGAGAGTTAATTATATAATGATACCTAGCCTTACAATTTTATGTTTAAATTGACTTTATCAGAATGAACTGTAAAAATAAAACTTGAATAAATAAATTTCATTTTTGTTAGATAGAACTTATTATGTCCGGTGTAAAATAACAATAAACGTTTGTTTAAAATTTATTTAAGTTTAATTCTATTTTATTTCACTATTATGATTTACTTTTAAATGCGGATTTGGCCGATAATCATGGGATTGATTTGATTCCTCAATGCTTAATTCTTTTGCTATTCTTTCAAAGTCGGGAAAATAGATAGCTGCACCTTGAAACTTAAGAATTCCGCTTACATAAGGAATTTGAGTTGTGGGTTTAAAGTCCAATGATTTCTCAACAAAGATTTGATCTAGAGCCAGTATTTCTATTATTTTATCTACGGTATATGCAAATTTTTTTCCGAAAATACTTACAAGAATAATTCTTTCTTCCGGGTTTTTCTTATTAAATTTTTCTCCAGCGGTTCTAAAAGTTTGAATAATTTTATATTTTTCACTTTTATAGATTATGAAATCTTCACCTAAACGTGCAAGTCTATTTAACTCATCAATTTTTAATATTGAATCTATAATGTCAAGCGAGGTGCAATATTCTTGCTCTCCGATTTTAAAGGTAACTATTCCGTGTGTTGTCTTAAACAAAGAAGAGGAATCCGTCATATATTTAATCCGGCATATTTAAAAATTAGGCACTCTCCTTTAAATAATTTTGATGAAAAGAAATAATTTAACTTTTTTTGATATTAATTATTTCTCAATAATTACTACCAATATGCTGTTTATATTAGAAATAATTAATTAGTTCACTCAAAATAATGCTAAATTTTATTGTATCGATATTAAAATTAAATAACTCCAGGTTAAAATAAAAAATATTATTTAACTCGTGCAAGATTATTACTGATAATTTTGACGAATAAAGTTGTCTTAGTCACATAAATTATTAGTATCCTATTTACTTAAAAACGAGTTCGATAGTGCATCTGAAAGGAAATCCACAAAAAAAATTTGAATCCTCACCTTTTATTTTTTACCCGGATAATTGTCCGCAAATTATCGGGAATTAATAAGTAATAATTACAGCATTTTTTACAAACTTACCTAAAAATTTCTATCTAATTTTCAGAAACAACTTAAAAAGACAGCATTTACTATAGATTTTGCAAATTTTTCTTTGGTTCCAAATTTGTTATGAAATTATTAATCAAATAAAAACCTCAAACAGCATCAAGAATATTTATATGAAGATACTTAGACTATCTTTAATATTTACGTTATTTGCTCTTTCTACAATTAATTCGCAAACTATCAACAATAATTTTCAGGTTACTGAAAGTAACGATACTGCTTATACGGTTAATCTACAAATAAATGTAAATCAGAATACTTCTATATTAGGAAATTCGGTAATTCGTTTTGCTTATGATACAAGCGCTTTTTATTTCCCGCAAGTCCCTAAAGAAAATGTTGACTATCAATTTAATAATCTCAACAATTCCCAATATTATTATTCAGTATCGCACCCTTCCTCAAATATTATTTCAATTAATGTAGCCTACATATCAGGTACGGGAACGACACTATCAAGCAATTATTTAAATTTGGTAAGTATTCATTTTAAGAAAATAAAAGCTTCGGATAATGCAAATATTCAGCCTATTCTAAGGCAATTTTTTAGCCCTTTATCATCCGAACTATGGAATCTCGGAAGCTGGCATTATTCTCCGGTACCTCTTATTTTATCCGGGGCTGTAATTTTAGATTCTGCAACTGTTGAACTTACGTTTTCCGATCAGTTAGACAGCAATTCCGCAATTGATATTTCTAATTATTCAATAGATAATAATATAACGGTTAAAAGCGCAGTATTGTCTTCAAATCTTACAAAGGTTACTCTGAAAACATCAGCTCATATTCCCGGCAAAACATATATAGTTACCGTTCAAAATGTAAAAGACATTTTTGGAAATCCTATTTTAACTGGAAATAATACATTTCAATATAATTATTACTTAGATACTACTCCCTTTAATGTTTCAGGTGTAACGGTAAATAATAATCATACTTTAACAATTCAATTCAACAAAAGATTGAATCCAATATCAGCTGAAGATAATAATAATTATAGTTTTTCGAACAATTTACAAATAAGTCAATCTACTTTAATGCCTGACTCCGAGACAGTTTCCTTGAAAACTTCAACTCTACAAAAAAACACAAATTATAATCTTACAATTAAAAATGTAGAAGATAGAGCAGGAAAAATGATTACTCCTAATCCTGTAGTTGAAACACTGGCGCTTCCCTCAAAGGGTAACGGAACTCAAAAACAAAATCAATTTGTTCAAGCGACGTCAAGTTCATGGGTTCAGAATTACTCGCCGGATAATGTTATAAATAACAGCGGAAATAACATCGATAGTTCAAGATGGTTAAGTGCAACTCCAATGCCGGATACAATTTCACTTGATATGGGACAAATAAATCCGCTAAGTAGCTTACGAATTTCTTTTTATAAATGGGAATCGGGCTGCTTATATAAATATTCTGTTTTCTCATCGAAAAATGCACACAGCTGGCAATCACTTATTCAAAATGTTTGGTCCGATAGTACACAATGGACTGAAGTCGATTTTGATTCGACAAATGCAAGATACATTAAAATTGTTCTAACACAATCCAATCAAAGTCAATGGGCAAGCATATGGAAAATTGAAGCTTACGGAACGTCCTCAGGATTAAATGATAATTTAACTCCTGATATACCTTCTAAATTTGAACTTTCACAAAATTATCCGAATCCATTTAATCCATCAACTAAAATTGATTTTTCAGTACCTCGAAATAGTAATGTGGAAATTATTATTTATGATATTCTGGGCAATAAAGTAACCGAATTGGTAAATGGTTTTAAGGATGCAGGAAATTACACAGTAGTATTTAATGCTTCGAATTTATCAAGCGGAATATATTTCTATCGGCTGCGTGCAGGCAATTTTGCAGAAACAAAAAAAATGATCCTATTAAAATAGTATCAAATGATACTAACTATAAGTAAAATTGACGTTTCCCGGCAACAAGATTTATATAAAAGTAACTGTCATAATTATCTAGTTCTCAAAATAATTAGAGGTAATGACACAATTGACACTTATTACCAAAACTGACGGACAATTCAAAATCTTTTAGTCTAAACACTCTTAAATTAACCTTAATATCGCTAAAAATCCTGGTCTTAAACTTGACTCATGTAATTCAATAGATAAAATAGTTGATTTAAGATTAGTTAGAAACAGGGATTTTGTAGATGAAGATATTTTGGCTTACTGCTGCTTTTAGTATTTTTACATTCTTTTCAATCCAACCACAAACAATAAATGGTAAATTTTTAATTGTTGGAGAAAACGACACTAGTTACACTTGTAAATTGCAATTAAGCGTTCAGCAATCAGATGCATTTTTAGGTAACTCAGTTATACGATTCAAATATGATACAAACTCAGTTTATTTTCCCCAAACACCAGTGGAAAATAAAGATTATACAATATATAATTTAAACAGTTCTAATTATGTCTACTCTGTTTCACATCCTTCATCCAATACTATTTCAATAAATATAGCCCTTATAATTGGAAAAGGTACTGAAATAGGAGATACATCGATTGATATTGCAACAATATATTTTACCAAAATTAAACCTGATGGTGAAATAAATATTCAACCAACGATGATGCAGTTTTTTAGCCCGGGATCCGCAACTTTATGGTCGGTAGGTATATGGAACGATGAGACTTTAACTTCAGTCAGCCAAAGTGAAAAATCTCCTGCAAAATTTGAGCTTAAGCAGAATTATCCGAATCCGTTTAATCCTTCCACGACAATAAAATACCAAATCCCAAAAGCAGGTATTGTATCAATAAAAGTTTATAACATCTTAGGCCAGGAAGTTTCAACTTTAGTTAACGGGATGAAAAATTCCGGCAGTTATGAAGTTAATTTTAACGCAAATAATTTAGCAAGCGGAACATACATTTACAGATTACAGGCAGACAGCTTTGTACAAACAAAAAAAATGCTGCTGCTGAAATAACAGTAACTTTATTAAAAAGACACCCAATGTTTTTTAAACATTGGGTGTCTGAGTCGCTTTAATTTTTTTATATATTTTGCAACAAGAATTAGAAGGCAGCTGAAGGGTAATTTGTAATTATAATTGCTTTTCAGTAAGCCTTCGGCAATAATTTAAATTTATAAAATCCTTAAACCGGTACCGATTCAACCTTCTAAAACTTAATTTTTCCTCTTTAATGGTGAATACTGAAAAGAGGCGATTCAAAAGTAATTACTTTTATAATAGGGAGACAAAATGAAGTATTCATATACAAAATCTTTTATTCTAATAATGGTTTTATGTTCATTAAGTATGTATGCCCAAGGAATAATAATTAACCATAATTGCATAAAATTATCACAAATTCAGGAAGAATTAATTGACAGCGCCAAAGTAAGACTGCACATTGCATACGGACACACTTCTCATGGAAGTCAGTTAATAGATGGCATGAGCGGTTTGTATTCATGGAAAGGCAATAAATATGCTTTTGGCAGCAGCGGTAATAGTAATGAGCTTGAAATACATGATTATGCTTTTAATAATTACGGAGGCTATGATCTCGGCAACCCGGATAGAACTGCCTGGGCACAGGCTACTAGGAATTATCTTAATAGCCCCGATAATAATAATGTAAATGTCGTTATCTGGAGTTGGTGCGGCGAAGTAAGCAGTGCAGACTCAAACAACATTGTTACTTACCTAAATTTAATGTCACAACTTGAAATTGATTACCCAAAAGTAACATTTGTTTACATGACCGGACATCTTGATGGTACCGGAGTTAACGGGAACTTAAATAAAAGGAATGAACAAATAAGAAAATATTGCAAAGAAAATAACAAGATATTATACGACTTTGCAGATATTGAATCTTATGATCCTGATGGAAATTATTATTTAGATAAATTAGCAAACGATGCATGCGATTATGACAGCAACGGCGATTTAATTAGAGATAAAAACTGGGCAACAGACTGGCAGAATGCTCATACCGAAGGAGTAGATTGGTATAATTGCAGTGCCGCGCATTCCAAATCCCTTAATGCTAATATGAAAGCATATGCAGCGTGGTGGCTGTGGACTTCTATTGCAAACTCAAAAATCATTACAAATATAAATCCAACAAATTCAAAACCATATAATTTTTCGCTTGAACAAAATTATCCAAATCCGTTTAATCCCAACACCAGAATTCAATACACAATAGGAAGTAGGCAGTTCGTCAGTTTAAAAGTTTATAATATTCTTGGAAAAGAAGCTGCAACTTTAGTAAACGGCAACCAGTCAGCAGGCACTTACATTATTAAATTTGATGCAAACAAACTTCCCAGCGGATTGTACTTATACAAACTGACTGCAGGAAACTTTAATTTAGTTAAAAAGATGATGCTGCTGAAATAATTTTATAAAAACAAGACACCCGGTGTTTCAAAAACACCGGGTGTCTAAACGGCTAATGTACCCCGGAGAGGATTCGAACCTCCGACCTACGGTTTAGGAAACCGACGCTCTATCCTGCTGAGCTACCGGGGCATATTTTCAAAGAAATTTTCCACTCTCAAAAATAAGCAACTTTTAAAATATTTAAAAGCTAAGATGATTCCTGTTTAAGGAAATTTTAATCGCAATTAGTGCATGGAATAAAGTTTATAAATTTTAAAACTTCCGGATGGAATTTGAATCGGCAATCTAGCTCCTCTTTCCGGCGATCCGGAGATGTTTCCTTTTTCACCCGACATCAATTCTTCATATAAATATTTGTTCCCATTTAAAGACAGATCAAACTCATCTCCCTTATCTCCGGCATTAAATACCGCTATAATTTTATTCGAATTAAAATCTCTTTCAAAAGCAAAAGAATATCTTTTATCATTCGAATATAAAAAGTCTAATGTTCCGTATTTTAATGCCGGGTTATCATTTCTTATCTTAATAACTTTTTTGTATAACGATAATAGCTCGTTGTTCTGTTCAACTTTATAAATTCCGAATCCTTTTTTAAAACCAGATGCCGGAGTAATTATTTGATTATCATACTTTAAATTACTCCACACCATTGGCTGCCGATCGTTAGGATCATCCGCACCCCACATTCCTACTTCATCACCATAATAAATCATCGGCGCCCCGCGAAAAGTCATTTGAAATGCTGCTATCAATTCCTGCTTTTTATAATCAGCCGGTGTAGGTTTACCTACATTATAATTTAGATTTTTATAATCCGCATCATGATCATATTCCCTATCCGGATTTGCAATCATTGATGATATTCTTTCAGTATCATGACTATCAACTAAATTCTGTAATATATCCAAATTTCTTTCAGTGTAAGATTTATCTATTTCTTGAAGTTTTTTTATGAATTCACCTGCGGTAATTTTATTATTTTTAGCTATAAAAAATTGATTGACTGCAAAAGCAAAACTGTAATTCATCAAAGCATCAAACGGACCGTTTTTAGATACATATTCGGTATATAATCCCCAAAGTTCCCCGGTAATTAATGCCTGAGGATTTATTGACTTAACCAGATTCTTCCAGCTTCGCCAAAAGCCCATAGGTATTTCATTAGCCACATCAAGCCTCCAGCCGTCAATGCCGTCGGATGGGTCACCGTCATTATTCGGGTCCAACCATCTTTTAGTAATATAAAATATATACTGTTTAGGACCTGGTGCAAGATCGTCTTGCGTTCTGTTGAATTCCGGTAAAGATTTTACACCTGACCAGCCTTTGTATTTCAGTTCGGTGTTCTTGTCTCCAAATGAAGTTATTTTATACCAATCTTTATATTTAGATTTCTCTCTATTTTTAATAATATCCTGAAAAGCCCAGAAATGTAGTCCTGTATGATTAAACACGCCGTCAATAATTATTTTCATTCCCAGCTTATGAACTTCTTCAATTAATTTAAGAAATAGTTTATCCGCCGAAGTCCATTTCCATGTTGAGGGATCATCAGGATCTTCCGAAGCTATTATTTTCTTATCGCCTTCGGGATCGGGACCAAAGTTAACATCGATATGATGATAGGTCGAAGCATCGTATTTATGGAGAGATACGGCATCAAATACCGGATTTAAATAAATAGCACCGACACCTAATTTTTTTAAATAATCCAGATGATCAATTATTCCCTGCAGATCACCGCCGTACCTTCTTTCGTAAAGATTACTTATAAAACTGCCGCCTAATTTTTTCTCCCATTTTGATTCGGCATACCAATCACTCGTCCATTTAGTTACCTTCCAGCCGGGAATTTTTCTCCCGGCTTCAAGATCAACTTTATCAAAAAGCGACGAATCGTTTGAAGTGTCTCCATCGGCAAACCTTTCCGGGAATATTTGGTACCATACAATGCCTCTAGCCCATTCGGGGAATTTATCCTGAGCTTGGATATTGGAAGTTATGATCAAGCCGAACAAAAATAATAATACAAAGCATTTTGCGTTTTTCATAAAGAAAATTCTCTCTTCATAATTTCAAGAGATTCTAAAATGCTATGAGGCTGATAACCAAGTTCTGTTTGGGCTTTAAGCGTTATTAAACCCGATTTTAACGGTCGTGGAGCCGGCTGGTTTAATTCTTCCGTTTTAATTGAGGATATTAATTTTTTGTCGAGATTAAAAAAATCAGCTATTAAAATTGTAAAATCATAACGGGAAAGAAATTCCTTCCCGCCGATATTATAAATTCCCTGTTTTCTAAATTCAATTATTTTATTAATTGCCGCAACAAGGTCATCTAAAAAAGTCGGATTATTAATTTGGTCAGTCACTATTCTGATTTTTTCACCTGCCCGCACCGAATTAATTACCCACCTTACAAAATCGGGTCTGCTGTCGGCAATGCCGTATAAGACATTAGTCCGAATAATTGAATTTAACGATCCGCTTATTTTTAAAGCATTTTCACTAGCGAGTTTAGTTCTGCCGTAATATCCCAGCGGATTAGGTTTTGCAGTTTCGTTGTAAGGTCCGTTTCTGCCGTCAAAAATATAGTCCGAAGAAATATGAACTAAATGAGCATCCAGCACACGACAAGTTTCTGCCAAATATTCTACGCCCTTAACATTAAGCTTCCATGCATGTTCCCGTTCTGTTTCACTTTTATCAACATTTGTATATGCGGCAGTATTCACGATAAAATCAGGATAAAAGTCAAATACAACTTTTTTAATACTTTCCCTCTTAGTCAGGTCGCAGCAGATATATTCGGCATCATTATAAACTGGATTCGGCTCTATAGAACATCCGAGTAATTCTATATTACTTTTTTTCGAATAAAAATTAATTACCCTCTGCCCCAACATCCCGTTGGCGCCCACAACCAGAATTCTTTTTTTAATTATATCGTGTGAATACATCTTTCTTTAAATTGGAAAATTCTTTTAGTTCTTTATACGAAGCTGCACAACCGGCGGCAATATTGGCAATCGTCAGCGATTCATCTAAATTTTTTGTTTTAATATAATGATAAAAAAATATTGCACCAAAAACATCTCCGCAACCGATCATATTTTTTGTTTCAATTTTAAGCGATGATTTAAATGTCGAAATTATTTCTTTTCCGTTCATACTAAAAATTTTTACACCAAAAGCACCTTTTGTAACGATTATATATTTTGCACCATAGCCTAAAACTTCTTTTGCAATTTCCGTTTCGTCTGTTCTCATACTTAATGTTCTCATCTCATTTTCATTCACTTGGATAAAATCAACGGAAGATGCCCATTCATCAACATATGGAATTAAACGAAATTCTCTTTTTAAGTTTTCATCCAATCCGCGTGATAAAGTATGAATATCAATATAAATCAAACCTTGATATACATTTCTTAATTTTTTTATCTGATCCAGAGAAAGGTCGAAACCGGTAACCATATTAATCAATATTCCATCAAATACATTCAAATTATTAAATTCCAGTTCCAATCTCTGCGAAATACTCTCATAAGTTTCGCCTCTTTCCTTAAAATTATGCAGTGTTAAATAAACTTTGGGAATTCTTTCGACAAATTTTATATGATCTTTTTCAAAGTTCTCATAGACATCGGAAAACAAGTTATAATTTTCCTTTTGTACCGCTGTATTTAAAAATATTTTATCGTCCGATTCGGCAAAATTCTTTAATGTTAATGCAGAATAGAAAATCCCTCCGGGTTTTATCTTTTCGCTTTTCTCTTCATTTATATGATCTTCAACAGAATGACCGACAATTAATAATTTCATAATTATTTAACATCCATATTTTATAAGTGATTATGGACAAAACAAATTTTATAACATAGGTAGAAGTAAATATTAAGGTCAAATTAAGTTATATTTACAATCCAAAACAGAATAATTAATTACAATCAAAATTACAGAAATTATAAATTTATGAAAATAGGAATTACTTGTTATCCTACTTATGGAGGAAGCGGAGTAATTGCCACTGAATTGGGAAAAGCTTTGGCATTAAGAGGACATCAAGTTCATTTCATCAGTTATGCGCTTCCGTTCAGGTTAACAAATTTTGTTGAGAATGTGGTCTTCCACGAAGTTGAAATGAGCAATTATCCTCTTTTCGAATTTCCGCTTTACAGTTTGGCTCTTGCAAGTAAAATGGTTGAAGTTGCCGAATATGAAAAACTGGATTTGTTTCATGTTCACTATGCAATACCTCATGCTACAAGCGCATATTTAGCTAAACAAATGTTGAACGGGAATAAAAGGCTTAAGGTAATCACCACTTTGCATGGAACAGACATAACATTAGTCGGACTTGAACCTTCATTTCTTCCTCTTGTAAAATTCAGTATAGAACAAAGCGACGGAGTTACTGCCGTCTCACGTTTCTTAAAAGAAAAAACGATAACTAATTATTCAATTGAAAAAGAAATAGAAGTCGTTCCTAATTTTATCGATACTGAATTATATAAACCAAACAAAGATTGTTCCTTTAGAAAACACATCGCACCTCAAGGAGAAAAGATACTCGTACACACTTCAAATTTCAGACTTGTAAAAAGAGTTCCGGATACAATTAAAATTTTTGAGAAAGTAATTCGGGAAATTCCGTCTAAGTTAGTTCTTGTGGGAGACGGACCTGACCGATCCGAATGTGAAAGATTATGCAGGCAGCTTCATTTATGCGACCATATTAAATTCCTCGGCAAACAGGACGGCCTGGTGGAAATATTAAATGCTGCCGACTTATTTTTAATCCCGTCCCAGTCAGAAAGCTTTGGTTTGGCTGCGCTTGAAGCAATGTCATGCGGCGTACCCGTAGTAAGCTCGAGTGTAGGAGGTTTGCCGGAATTAATAAGACATAATGAAACAGGCTTTATTGCTGAAATAGGTGATGTAAGCAGAATGGCAAAATATGCCGTTGATCTTTTAACAAATGACCGGAAACATAAGTTATTTTCGGAAAATTCGCGAAAGAGAGCTGTTGAGACTTTTGATAAATCCAGAGTTATTCCGATGTATGAAGATTATTATAAAAAAATATTAGAAGCTTAATATGATTATATACTGTGCCGGCCCGATTAAGGGCGATACAAAATATCAGAAATACTATAAAGAGTTAATCGAATATTTGATCTCAATCGGTCATACACCGTTATCAGAATTGAATAATGATTTTAAAACCAGTGTTCCGTTAACTGCCAAGCAAATATTTAAGAGAGATACTAAATGGATTGAAAGCAGTAAATTACTAATTGCAGAAGCTTCCGGCCACAGTCTTGGAGTTGGTTTTGAAATATCTTATGCCATTTACAAAAAAGAAATTCCTGTTCTGGCGGTTATTAATGATAAAGCCGCTAATGAATCAGCAATGATTGTAGGATGCGATTCCAAAAAAATAACGGTAAAGAATTACTCCGATTCGGAAGATTTAAAAAAAATTATTTCAGACTTCATTAAAAAGAACAGCTAAAATAATTGACTGAAAAAGAATTTATTTCAGGCCGGATAAAAAAAATCGAAAAAGGGGGAATCAAAAAATTCCCGGAAAATTTTATTACCGATTCTGGTACGGAAGAAATTGAATTGCCGGGAAAGGCTCTGGTTATAGGAGAAGAATTTTTCGGCTCCCATGAAATATTAACAGTCGATGGAAATTCATTCCTCCAATTACAAAGTCATACAAAAGCAAAATATATAGTTTATTCTAACCGTTTAAAACCAAAAGTCATCCGGATTCCGGTTTCCGAATCCGATATAAGAACAGCCGTATCTAACTATGAAAATTACTTAGATGATTTATTAAAGGAAATTAAGCTGGATTATGAAAAGCTTTTCCCTGAGGGGAAAAATTCAATCTTATCGGCAAATGAAATTTTCAAAGTATTAAATCTTACCAGGTATTAGAATTATTTTGACGGATATAAGCAACAATATTTTTACTTATATAAGCTCACTGTACGGCGAAAAAGCAGCAAAGAATTTTGCCGAATTTATTAAAAAAGAACCGGTACAATATTTAAGAATAAATTCAATCAAAACCGATATAGAAAAAATCTCCCAAAAACTTCTGCAAACTTATTCCGTTGAAACCGAAAAAATACCGAATTTAAACAACGCCTTAAAAATAAAAAGCAGAAGTGATATTCTGGGAAAAACAATTGAACATGTTATCGGTGAATATTATATACAAAGTCTTTCTTCGATGATTCCGCCTTTAGTTCTTTCACCACATCCTGACGACCTTGTACTTGATTTATGTGCCGCACCCGGATCCAAGACAACCGAAATCGGTGAAATAATGAACAACAAGGGAACGCTTATTGCAAACGAAATTGCATTAGATAGGGTAAAAATGCTCGTTTATAATATTGACAGAATGAACTTGATAAATGCCGGTGTAATTCATTATAAAGGAGAATGGCTAAGTAAAATTTACAACGAACATTTTGATAAAATACTTGTCGATGCGCCCTGCAGCGGTTTGGGTATAGTTCAAAAGAAAGGTGAAGTTAACAATTGGTGGTCACTTGAAAGAGCTGAAAGATTAGGCGATCTTCAACTGCGATTATTAATAGCAGCGATAAAAATGGCTAAGAAAGGAGGCGAAATTGTATATTCAACATGCACACTCACTCCGGAGGAAAATGAATTTATAATTGATAAAGTTATTCAAAAATACCCTGTGGAAATAGAGGATATCGAGCTGCCGATACAATCGCGGGAAGGATTTACTTCATATAATGGAAAAATTCTTAATCCGGCAATTTCCAGGGCAAAAAGAATTTTGCCGTGGGAAGTTGATTCCGATGGTTTCTTTATAGCTAAATTAAGAAAAACAGGTCGAACTATTTCACCGAAAATGACACCGCCGAATTCAAAAAAGCTGAAAGTGCTTAGTTACGATAAAG